>FUFK010059454.1_pt1 | contig 22080 bp, 17 predicted proteins | sample 1021851 | NCBI WGS metagenome assembly FUFK01 (sample SAMEA51879418, study PRJEB19060) | metagenome
TTTTATAAAAGATATATCTGAAGAATTTGTGGATATCAAGGTCGCATATATTGGCTACGTATCCAGAACCTTTGAAAATATAGATGTATCAAACCAAGAGTTTATTAATGTGGAATTAGTCGCAGACGTTATATCTGTTTCTGAGGTTGAGGTCCAGGNTGAAAGGANATNNGGAAGTCAAGCAGAGTCTATTGCGTCAAAGAAAGAAGCTCTAGAAATGCAAGATAATATTTCCGCAGATCAGATATCAAAATCCGGAGATGGTCACGTGGCGGATGCAGTCAGAAGAGTAACTGGAGTGACCATTGTCAATGATAAATTTTTGGTAGTAAGAGGATTGGGAGACCGGTACAGTAGTGCCCAGTTAAATTCAGTTGGGATGCCAAGTCCTGAGGCAGATCGACGGTCTGTACCTCTGGATCTATTTAGCACTGCTTTGATATCAGGGATCGATGTGGCCAAAAGCTACAGGCCTGATTTACCAGGTGCTTTTGGAGGTGGTAATGTAAATATTCGTACTAAACTGTATCCATCAAGAACTATCTACAAGTTAAAGCTTGGTACAGGTGCTTCAAGCAATATAAAACTTGGTGATGATATGTATAGAAATATGCAAGGGAGCGATGATTTATTAGGATTTGATATTGGTAAATCAAGAGACATTCCTAATCACTTTGATTCTGAATTAATTAGCTACGGAAGTATTCCAGATACCTTTAGAACAGATCTGGTTGAGCCTATTATAAGCAACTTTACCGGAGACACTATCGGATGGAACTCTGATCCGTTTAGAGAGTATCTATGGTTTTCTCAATCGTACGTAAAAAACAGTCAACTGCCAAACACCTTCCGAAATACAATTCAAAGTGCAGGTCTACCAAGAAATATGAGTTTCACTTATGGGACAAAATATGGTTCCGCCAAAGATTTAGAGATGGGGTTTTTAATTGATGGAAGCTTTTCTGAAAAGTTTAAAAGAAATGAAGAAAGGATGGATAGATATAGAGCCTATAATAATCCCGATGACCCAGGAATCATTGATGAAGTATCCTATGATAGTACAAGTGGAACGTGGGATACGACAATGATCTATGAAAAACTATTAAGACCAGGTTTTATTGGCCTCGATAGAGATATCTATGATTATTCAACCAACATGGGTATGAACTTAAGTGTTGGTCTCACCTTCAGGGAATCGTTGAGAATTGGTTTAAGAAACGTTTACACACACACTTCCAAAGATAATTTCACAAAGGCTTCAGGTATGTCTGGTGAGTTAACACATGACTTCAAAGTTTTGTATCCAGGAATAGACTTCAGTCGAGAACTGGCTGGGTACACGTTTTCAGGAGAAGAATGGGTAGACACCGATGGTGATGGACTTTACGATTCAAATGAAGAGTATACAGATTCTAATGGGAATGGCTTTTGGGATCCTGGCGACTCTCTGCGCGTGCTGGATGAGAATGGATTGCTCATTTCTCAACGTTATAACGAAAAAGCAATTAACCTAACCACCTTTTCAATTGAGAACAAATTTCGATATAGGCAATTTGAGAACGAAGTTGATTTTAAATACACTTTTGGTCAGTCCAAAATGTATGAACCATTTGCAACAAAGTCTGAGTGGGAATACGTCAGAGATACACTAGATCCAAGAGTAGGTGACTATACCCTTTATCTAAGAAATGGCTCACACCCTGGCGTATCTTATAATAGTAATGGCGAGGAAGACATTGATGGGTTTTCTTATGATCACCTTTTAAAAACAAGTTTTGGAAATCTAAAATTTGGAATAAAAAGTGATTCAAAAACTCGAGACTTCAAAAGACGCTACTTATATATGGATTATTCAAGTTTTTCTTTAGCCACAGATGATTCTATCACAACCAGTGACTTCGATGACTATAATGGGGTGCTTGGTCAAGAATATTGGGCTACCACTAATTCTGCAGACAGCACTATCAATGAGGGTTTAGTTTTCAGTGAAAAAACAAGTGGGTTTGATGGGTATGTTGCGACTGAGGATATTAATGCTCTTTATCTAATGGTAAATAGAAACTTTGGGAACAAGTTGCAATTGAGTGTAGGTGCTCGGTGGGAAGACTATAAGATGGAGATGAACCCTTACAATCCTGTCCTTGGCTACAAGCCATTCATCTTGGTGCCTAATGGAATTTGGGATGAAGATGAAACTCTTTATGATTCAAATGGGAACGGCGTTTGGGACCAAGGTGAGGAATTTAATGATGCTGCTACTGACACATCAGAAATAAACTTTAATAGCAAGTCCAAAAGCTTTCTACCTGCAGTTACGGCAAATTATTCTATAAGTGATAAAGCTAAAATAAGAACCTCATTTTCCAAGACCGTAGCTCGAGCACAGTTTCGTGAATACGCTCCATATGTCTTTCAAGAATTTCTTGGTGCAGATGAAACTGTGGGATATCCAAATCTAAAAAATTCTACCATACAAAGTTCTGATATCCGCTATGAATACTACCCCAAGGGCTTGGAGCTAATTTCAGTGGGCCTCTTTCAGAAGCACTTTAAAAACCCAATCGAAGAATCCTTAATCGCCTCAAGTGGTTTATCATATACGAAATCTTGGCAAAATGGTGAATACGCTAATTTATATGGTCTAGAGGCAGAATATAGGAAGGGGATTAATGCTATTCCTTCTAAATACGGATTTCTATTTTTAAATACAAATCTATCTATAAGTCGCTCAGAGGTGGTTCTCCCTGACTCTGTTTATGTCTATGTTGTAAGAACAGAAAACACGGAAGAAGTTGCCTTCCCAAATAGTGTTGATGCAACTGACTCTGGAACAAGAGCGAGACCGCTACAAGGCCAGTCTAACATTGTATTCAATGCAAGCTTGAACTTTAAGGGTCAAGGAGGCTACGATATTAATCTTGCCTTCAATACATACAGTAAACGGTTAATAAGGATCTCAAATGAAGTATCAGGACACTTTTGGGAACGACCATTTAACTCGTTAAATCTAACCGCAAATAAAAAAGTGGGTAGGCTAAAATTTTCCATGAAAGTTCAAAACTTACTTGGAGACAAGGTGCGAATAGCACATTACTATAAAGAAGAATACTACAACACCCAAGAATATGATCCTGGACGATCTTTCTCTGTTGGTGTACAGTATAACAATTAAACAATAAACAAGGAGATCCTATGAAACAAGGGATACAATTAACAAAGGTATTGATGTCATTTCTATTTTGTATATCAATTGGATTTGCTCAAGCTGTTACGGTCGAAGGAGATCTAACCGCGGATGCAACATGGACATCGGACAATACCTATTACCTTAATAACCAACTATTTGTTAAGGATGGGGTTACTCTTACGATAGAGGCAGGGACTGAGATCCTAGGTCGTTATGATGCGAACTACTCTGCAGACAACCCCGCACCATGTGTTGTGGTAGAGCAGGGTGGAATGATTATGGCAGAAGGTACAGTTGATGCTCCAATCACGTTCCGTTCTGAGTTAGATCCAGATGATGCCAACTATGGCAATGGCCGTGGTCTTTGGGGTGGACTCATCGTAAATGGTTATGCACCGATCAGTAATACAGGTGGAGTTAGCAATGTAGAAGGTCTTACTTCCGTTCAATATGGTGGAACAGATCCANATGANAACTCAGGTGTTTTNCGTTACGTTCGAGTTTGGAATGGTGGTTCTTCTATTGCTCCTGATAATGAAATTAATGGAATCACTCTTGCAGGTGTTGGCCGTGGAACCACGGTTGAATATTGCGAGGTTGCACTGAACCTGGACGACGGTTTTGAGATGTTCGGCGGCACTGTCGATTTAAAGCACTGTGCAGTATTTGCAGTTGGCGATGACGCGTTTGATACAGACAACGGATACCAGGGTCGTGGGCAGTTCTTACTGGTTGTAAGGGCAGACGACAGTGACAAGGCACACGAGATGGATAATGCAACGAATGGAGACTTGGACAGTCAGCCACGTTCTCATCCACACTTTGCAAATGTTACTGTGATTAGTTCTCCGAGTCATGGTGAAGATGGTTTAAGGTTAAGAGAAGGTACAGGTGGTGACTTTCGTAACTACATCCTCCATGGTGCGAACGATGGAGTCCGTAATGATGAGAATGGTTCAGAGGTGGTAACTCAGGACCTTACCGAGGCAGCAGCTGCAGGTCACCCTGATTATCTTTATATCTCTGGCAGCATGATCATGAATGGTCTTGCAGATGTTCCATGGGATGATTTTGATGAAGCAGGAGATGGAACCTGGACCGGTACTTACGTGTCAGAATCTGCGGGTCTTTCCATATCTGTAGATGCTGATGGAATGCCAGAAATGCTAGACGTAACTCCAACACTTGGCGGAATTGCTTATGAAGATGTGGACGATGTGATCGAAGATGATTTCTTTGAGCAAGTGAACTACAAAGGCGCTTTTGGTTCACACAATTGGATGGAAGAATGGTCTGGAATGATGAGTTATGTTACAATGTTGAACTTAGAAGAAGATAGTCACGTAATTAGTGATGAAATTTCCCTCTTAGGTAATTATCCAAACCCATTTAATCCAAGTACTGAAATAGCATTTGAATTAGGAAAGTCATACGAAATAGTTAGTCTAAAGGTTTTTAATTTGATGGGACAGACAGTGTTTGAGACATCAATAAAAAATGTACGGGCAGGTAACCATAAGATAACCTGGGAAGGGTCTGATATGAGTGGTGCGCTTGTTCCAAGTGGGCTATATCTATATCAAATTTCTACGGATACAAAGTCTGTAATTGGTAAGATGACTCTATTGAAATAACTTTCTTGTGTCACCTCACAAGAGTAGGTTCACAGATCATGAACCATGGGGCGCCCAGAATATGGGCGCCCCTTTTTTTAAAGACAGCAACAACTAAAGGTTTGTTTAACGTATAACGCTTTTGAAATTTAATTACTAGACCAAAAGATAATAAGATTACCAGCCTCTTGGCCCAATCATTGAACGACTTTAGATAAGTGTTTTTAGTAGAGAGTTAAAAAATAAGTTCAAACTAAATCAGAAACAATTTTCTCTTTTATCAGATTTCTTATTTTATCAAACTTTTCTGAATCAAATTCTTTAGGATCAGGGATATCCCATTCTATTCTTTTTGAGCCAGGTATATTTGGGCATTCATCTCCACAGCCCATGCCAACCACAAAGTCAAAATCTGATCCTTTTACCTCATCAACTGATTTGCTCTTTCCCTTGTGTTCTATTCCAATTCCTTTTAATGAGGCTATAGCTTTTGGATTGACTTTTCCACTTGGCCTTGACCCCGCAGAAAATGCTTTCAAGTGATTTGAAAAGAGGTGATTTGAAATAGCCTCAGCTAGTTGACTTCGACATGAATTTTCAACGCATACAAAAAGAACCCTTTTAATCTCTACATTATTCATAAACAAACCTGTAAAGCAGGTATACTATTAGGGTTCCTATAAATTGAGCAATAATAAATGGAAGAACATCGGAAGGAGAAATACCAGTAAACGTATCACTCAGAGTTCTAGCTATTGTAACTGCTGGATTAGAGAAAGAAGTTGATGAAGTAAACCAATACGCCGCACCTATATACATACCAACTGCGACAGCAACTAATTCAGCTCTTTGTTTTCCAACTAACAAAATTGTATTTAACAGTCCAACCGTTGCAATTATTTCTGAAATAAAGACTCCTCTTGTTAGTCTAACATTTTCAGATATTGATATAATACTTAAGTCAAAAATGATATTAGCAACTACTACTCCAGCAACACCACCAAGCACCTGACAAAATATAAAAAGCATAGCCTCGGTTCTAGTCAGTCTACCTAAGACCATCATGATGATTGAAACTGCAGGATTAAAGTGTGAGCCAGAGTATGGGGCAAAAGTCCAAATCAATACGGTTAATCCCAAAAAGGTTGCTGTGCTATTTGCAAGCAATACAACTGCCTTATTGCTTGTTAAGTTTTCCCCCATTATTCCGGAACCCACAACAATAAGTAGTAAAAAGAATGTTCCAACCGTTTCTGAAAAAAGTTTTACTTTCAATTCTTTAACCTTCAAACTTTAACTGATGTGAAGTTTAGTGTCCTTTTATTAGATGATAATTTGGGCATAGCACTTTAGTATCATGCCTCAAACGGAAATTAATCCATAAGGGTTCTTAGATTTAGAGACTACTTACTAAAAAATCTTTTAAACATAAAAACGGTTTAAGAACCTGCCTTATCTACAAATTAGCTGTAAACATTACATACATAAATGTTAGAAGGTCGTCTCCTGCGTCTGGATCGTAAAAGACAAGTCCAAACTCTGAAGAAAGATCATCGCTGACTTTCCTTTTGATAATTAGATCTAGCTCGTTGCCATATGCTGTCTTTCCGTCATGGCTGCTAAAATTATGCATTGCAACTAAAAGATTAGAATCAGCTAGAAAGTTAAATCTTCCTTTGAGGTTTAATTCCTGAAGCCCTTCATGTGCATGCCCGAAATATTTTTTATGCAAGCCGTAGTCATAATATCCATGGTGTTTGTGACGTGCACCAAAATACTTGGAAAATCCTTCTAGCTCATCTGTTTTTGAATCATCTCCGGAAACAATATCTAAACCAGCTGTCAGGGATTTTAGCCAATTAAATTGATCAGTTTTATATCCAAGATTAAGAGATAGGATATTTGCCTTTATACGGCGGCTTGATTGCATTGCAAATTCACCCTCAAAAAGTATAGAGTTTCTTTTTAAATCTGCTCTGCATCCGAACATGTTATAAGAGCCATTATCTTGAACTTGTTGATAGTTCATTATATATGGTTCAACTTTNGAACCCTCTCCAATTCCAGNGAGGTTGATGTNCCAATACATCCCGCTCAATACATGATCCTTACTATCATCATGTTCNGTATCATAAGTCTCAACTACGGGTAGCGTAAATAGTAGTCGTTCACCAATTTGAGTCTTTCTCTTAACAAGTATTCCTTCAAAACTTCTACCGGTATTGTTCCAGTTGTTTTTTGCGATGATCCTTTGATTGCCAAGCGCTAGCTCAAACCTTCCAACCTGGAAAGTGTGTTTATACACTTCGTAGGTAAAATAAACTTGATGCAGCGTGGAGCCAATAGTGTTCCCAGTTACACCAGCGCTATTGTCTGATGCTCCAATTATTCTAGAGTCTTGGAGGATGAAATGAGCGGTTGCATTATCACCTAAAACATCAAGACCAATTCGTGACCTCATCTCTGAAAATGATGACACGCTATTTTCTTCAACGTCATTCGATGTGTCGGTCTTGAGACGGTAACGAAGATTTGCAGACCAGTTATAGTCTGTACAAAAACTATTTTCCATAAAAATAAAAACAAATAGTCCCATAGAAAAACGGGCGATTGAATTATTGTAAACCATTTTACATGCTCCCTGATTAATCAAAAGTTTTAAGAAGTTAATTTAGTTAATGTGGGTGTGTCAAAAACCCTAATAATCAGAGACTACCTTGAGGGTCGATAGCCAATTTCTTCATAAGGATTTAGCATGGTGGTCGTTATGTTTTTTAGGTGACCGCCAACTCTTTTTAGATACCTTGCGTAAAGCGTAACAGAGGCTGCTTCTTTTTGATCCTTATACTCTTGCTTCCCTGATATTCCATCATTTACAATTTTGTCAGACATATTGGAAAATGATTTTCTGTATGATTTGAGAAGCTTTTTTGCAAGTTTTTCATCTTGTTGTTCTATTGCTGTGATAGTGTCTGTAAACCTTGATAGAATATCATTTTCAATTCCTTTTAATGATTTTAGGCAGTCCTCAGACACAAGAGGGTCAGGGTAGTGTATGGCAAGATCTAAAATATTTTTTGTATAATCGCCTAATCTTTCAACATCNACAACAATATTTAACAATACAAGTCCACTTGGGAAGTCTTCCACCTTTTGGGATATGGAAAAGTGAGTTACTACTTTTTTCCTCACACTTTTTTGGAATTCATTTATCTCCCGGTCTCTCTTTTTCAGGTTTTTTAATGTTTTAATTTTCTCTCCTCGTCTCAGGTATCTAATTGCAGCGCTAAACATTTCATTAGATAAAACCATCATCTCAAAAGATTCTTCCCACGCTTGAGATAAAAGATCCTCAGATTTCCACAATGAAATAACTCTATCAAACATAGCCATGTTATATTTTCCCCTTCATGATATTGNTTTCTATGTACTAGCCAATATAATTAACAATGGTAAAAGAACAAAGATACTCACTAGATATAAGATAGGGACCAGCTTGTTTTCCACTGCCTTTTCAGCAATCTTTTCTGCGCAGTAAATAGGAATTTCTCTTAAAAATGGTATTCCATAAATAATTACGATTCCGATAATATTAAACAGCAAATGACTTATTGCAGCAATTAATGCGGAAACGGTGCCTGTCAAAGAAGCCATGAGAGCTGTTACCGTTGTACCAATGTTTGCGCCTAAGGTAAATGGAAAAATTTGGCGAAGGCTTAACACTCCTGCGCCTGCAAGCGGAACAACAAGAGACGTTGTTATCGATGAACTCTGCACCATAATTGTGATTAAAACACCAAAGCCAACTGCCCTTAATGCAGTTTTGAATATGTATTGGTCAAAAAACGCCTCTATCTTTTCGAGTACGAGACTTCTCAATAATTTCACAAGTGCATACAGCATCATGAATGTAATCAGGACGCTAATAACAAGGTAAAGGATGTCGTTACCAAAGGTAAATCCCTCAACAAACTTTGCTCCACTTTTCACGGCCATTTTAATTGGACTTTTTGATTGTAAAACATCAATATTATGAATCCTTCCAAAAAGCAAAGTTGCAAACCATTCAGAGGATCGCTGTATTCCATGAAAAGCCATCTCCAGTGGAAACAAGATTAACACAGAAAGTAAGTTAAAGAAGTCATGAACTGTTGAAGCGGCAAAAGCTCTCTTAAACTCATTGCCCCGATTTATATGGCCTATGGATACTATCGTATTGGTTACCGTAGTTCCGATGTTGGCGCCCATAACCATTGGTACTGCACCCGCCAAAGACAAAGCGCCGCTACTTACCATCCCTACAATCAATGAGGTTGTCGTGGATGAGCTTTGAAATAAAACGGTTGAAAAGATTCCTATAAACAAAGCAACCACGGGGTTGCTTGTAGTTCTAAATATTGATTCCGCAACACCAGCACCCATGTGCTTTATTGCTGATGACATTCCATTGATTCCAACAAGAAATAAATATAGAGCAGCAACCACGCCAANGATCTTTACAANGGTGCCTGTTAGCTCTTTATTCATTCACTTTTCTCCACAAACTCTCATCTATTTTAGTAGAATTCTGTTAGGTTTCTGTTAGCAATATCACTTTATAATTATAAAAAAACATGTCATCTTTCAGGATTAATGCTTAAAACACCTAGTCCCTGTAAAGATCATAGAAAAACCATACTCGTTACATGCATCAATTACCTCCTGGTCTCGAATTGATCCCCCCGGTTGCATTATGGTGCTTATTCCTGAGTCTTTAACTGTATCAATGCTGTCTCTAAATGGGAAAAAAGCGTCTGAGGCAAGGACACCACCTTTTACATTTTCGCCACCCTTTCTAAGAGCCATGTGAACAGCATCTACTCTACTGACTTGCCCTGCGCCAAGACCTACGGTTGTTCCGTCTTTTGCAATCAGGATTCCATTCGACTTTGTATGTCTGAGCACTTTCCATGTAAATAAAGCAGTCTCAATTTCCTTTTCAGAAGGCTCTCTCTTTGTTACCGTGGTTAGATCATCTTTTGTTAAAATTCTCGTATCCGTATCTTGGACAAGAATACCCCCATCAACATTTCTGACTTCGACTTTTTTCTTTCGTTTTCCAAACTTTCCAATCTCAAGCACCCTAAGATTCTTTTTGCTTTTAAAAATTTCTAGAGCTTTTGGCTCAAAACTTGGGGCTAATACAATTTCAACAAAGACTTTTGATATAGCACTGGCAACTTCTTTTGTACAGGCTCGATTAAATGCGATAATTCCACCAAACGCAGATAAGGAGTCTGCATTAAAAGCTCTCCCGTAAACATCTAGAAGATCATTTCCGATAGCAACACCGCATGGATTTGCATGTTTCACCACCACGCAGGCCATCTCTTCAAACTCTCTTACGCAGGCAAGGGCACCATCTGCATCCATTATATTATTGTACGACAATTTCTTACCCTGATGGATCGTCGCGTTCAAGATGTTTGGTTCCTTNTTTCCAGGGGTCACATAGGACGCCGCTGACTGATGAGGGTTTTCTCCATATCGCATCTCAGAATGTTTATTAAAAGTTAACGATAGATCTTCAGATAGTTTCTCATCCTTAAGGTAGCCATGTATGATGGTATCATATTGTGCAGTGTGCCCAAACGCTTTAGCAGAAAGAACCTCTCTTGTTTGAAACGATATCTCTTGATTTNCTGCTAGTTCACTTGCCACTGATAAATAGTCATCCGTATCTACTACAACAGCAGCCCAGCCTAAATTTTTTGCAGCAGATCGAATCATGGTCGGACCACCAATGTCAATATTTTCAAGTGCTATCTCTAGATCGCAATCATTTCTGGAAATAGTTTCAGAAAATGGATAAAGATTGCAAACGACTAGATCAATCCAGTCAATATTATTTTGGGTTGCTTCTTCTTCGTGCTTATCTCTTAATCCGAGNATACCGCCCTCAATAAGAGGGTTTATAGTTTTTACCCTCCCATCCATTATNTCTGGGAAGCCAGTGTAGTCACTTACATCTTTTACTCTTATTCCAGAGTCTTTTAGTGTTTTTGCTGTGCCGCCAGTTGATAAAATTTCTACACCAATCTTTTCTAGCTTATGAGCAAGTTCTATTACTCCGGTTTTGTCAAACACCGATATTAGAGCGCGGTTTACTTTTATAGGTTCTTTGTTTAATTGTGGATTATCTATCATTTCTTTTTATCACCGCTAGCGTTAAACGACTTTTGCATACTAAATCGCCCTCTTGATTTTTTATATCTATATCCCAAACCTGNATAGTTCTACCAACTCTTATTGGAGTAGCTTTTCCAAAAACCCAACCCGCCCTCACTGCTTTAAGATGACTGGAGTTCAGTTCTACTCCAACTACAGAATATTCTTCTAAATCAACATGTTTTCCTGCGCCTATACTACCGAGCGTCTCAGCAAATGCAGCGCTCGCTCCACCATGCAAAAGACCGAAAGGCTGTTTTGTTCGGGTGTCAACTGGCATTTTTCCAGAAATATAGTCATCGCCAAAGTCTGTTATTTCAATTCCAAGGACTGACATCATTGTATCCTGAAAGCTATTATTTACCTCTTCTATGACGTGATTCTTATCCATTGGTTGCAAACATTGGTATAACTTCCAAGAAAGCTTCACCCTCCAGGCTCTGGACCTTAGACTTCAAAGAGTCTATAGTATCATTTGAATCAACTTTACATTTCTTTTGTATAATAATCGGGCCACCATCCACCTCATCTGTCACAAGATGAATTGTACATCCAGTTTCTTCGTCATTGTTCTTTAGGACTTCTTCATGAACGTTTGTATCCATTCCCCCCGCATACTTCGGAAGGAGGGAAGGGTGGACGTTTAAAATTTTACCAGACCAGTTTTTACAAAATGTTGAAGATAAAATTCTCATGAATCCAATTAAAAGAATTAGATCAACATTGTGTTCCTTGAGAGTGCTCGTCATTTCTGAATCAAAATCCTCTCTAACCTTTCCTTTGTGATTGATGAAAACATTTGGTGTATTATGTTTTTTCGCTCTCTCCAGAATATATGCGTCTTCTCTGTTCGATATTACTACCGATACCTTAGCATCTAGTTTCCCCGTTCCGATTGCATCCAATATTGGCTGAAGATCGGTTCCATTTGTGGAGCCTAACACTCCTAGGTTAATCACCTTAATGATTCCATATGTTCAACGCGTTTTCTGATTAAAGCATCAGTCCCAATATCCTCTCTGTGGAAGAGGGGGCCATCTACCTTAGATATTTCTTCTTCAGCTATTTTTTCTGCTTGAGAAATGGAGTTTGCAATGCCCACCATCGCAACGGTCCTGCTACCTGCTTCAATAAGATGGTCACCTTCAACGTCGACCGATGCAAAAAATAAAGAATCTTTATTCGAAACAGATGTGATGTCAATCTTTTTACCTTTCATCGGTTTATTAGGATACCCTTCAGGCACTGCATATTTACATACAGTGGCTTTGTTATCAAAATCGATACTTAATTCACTAAGAGTTCCTCTTCCTATAGAATGGAAAATATCAATGATATCTGTTTTAAGGATAGATAACACATTCATCGCTTCTGGATCTCCAAACCTTGCATTGTACTCAATTAGCTTTACGCCATTGGCAGTTGCCATGAACCCGCCATAGAGTATCCCTTTGTATCCTTCACCAACTTCTCTTTGTAATGCTTCTGTGGTTTTTTCATTTATCATTCTAGCATGTGTTATATCATTTTCATTAAGAAACGGCAGGGAGTGATTCGCATCAGAGTAGGTACCCATTCCGCCAGTATTGGGACCGGTGTCTCCCTTGTATGCTCTTTTATGATCTTGGACAGCCGGCATGTGTTTTAATCCTTTACCATCGCAAAAACTCATGAGTGAGAATTCTTCTCCAATAAACTTTTCTTCAATTACAAAACGCCCACCTTTATTTACCAGCTCTTGACAGTGATCTAAAGCTTCTCCTTTTGAGTGTAAATGCTCTCCCGAAACCTTAACACCTTTTCCGCCTGCTAACCCATCATACTTAACAACAAAATCTTCNCCGAGTNCATTTAGAAATTCATCTACTCCGTTCATCGAGTCAAAGGTTTGATATCTGGGANCACCAGGNATGTTATANTTCTTTTGTAAGTTTCTTGTAAAAGACTTTGATGTTTCAATTTGTGCAAGTTTCTTTTTGGGTCCGATTACATTTAAACCGTGATCATCTAAAAGATCTGCGACCCCTTCACTCAGTGGGTTTTCAGGGCCAATAACCGCAGTTGTACATCCCGTTTTTCTGGCAAAGGACAGTACTTTTTCAGGGTTATTAATATCACTAATTTGAAAAGTTGAACAGGTAGAGATGATTCCGGGATTACTATTTGATCCCAGACAAAACAGCTCATGTGGTTTATTGGATCTAGAAANTGANCGGCATATTGCATGCTCTCTAGCTCCGGATCCAACGACCAATATTTTTTCTTTATTCATANTTAAAGCAGGTTTATCTNTTNGAATCGNGCCTGCTNTTTTCAAGNCTANTTAAAAANTCTTTCGTTACTGTTCCCACATTATATTGNCCAGTAAAAACTGAATCTTCAAATTCTTTTATCTTTGGATTTCCNATATGNGCNGCCATNTTTAAGTCTTCAAGATTTTGATATATAAGNTCATCNGCACCNATTGCNTTNTTTATNTGNNNAANNNTTCGNTTGTGAGCNATCAGTTCTTTGGTTGCGGGCATATCAATACCGTAAANATTCTGAAANCTTATTGGAGGAGAGGCTGAAGCAAAGTANACCTTTNTTGCCCCACTGTTTTTTACCATTTGAATAATTCGCTTTGAAGTATGACCNCTGACAATGGAGTCGTCTACCAAGAGAACGTTTTTATTATTGAACTCAATATCAATTGGGTTCAANTTTTGTTTTACTGTACGNTTTCTGAGACTTTGCCCNGGCATTATNAAGGTTCGNCCNATNTATCGNTTNTTCATAAANCCNTCTCTGTATTTTACACCTAGCTTGTATGCAACCTGCATCGCTGCTGTTCTGCTTGTGTCNGGGATGGGGATCACCACATCAANGTCTAAATTGCTATATTCATTTTTGACTTTTNCTCCAAGGAAATCTCCCATTCGNAGTCTTGTTTTGTGTACTGAAATAGAGTCTATGTTTGAATCTGGACGAGAAAAATATACAAACTCGAACAAGCAAGGCAGGTGTTCATTACCCCTGGTTATCCACCTTTTAAACAATTCGCCGCTTTCATTAATTATAATAGCCTGACCTGGTGCAACGCTAGATAAAACCTCAAATTCTAATGCGGTAAGCGCGCTGCTTTCAGACGCGATCATAAGCGAGTCTTTTCTTTTCCCAATGGAAAGAGGTCTTATCCCGTTTGGGTCCCGAAATGCAACGAGNCCTATTCCCGCTACCAGCATCGTTACGGCGTAACCTCCCTGACATTTTTCAAATACGCCCTTCAAAGCCTTNTAGATGTGTTGATTGGTTAGTTTTCTAAAGTTTGTCTTNTNNAGTTCATAGGCAAATAGNTTTAATAGCACCTCTGAATCTGAGTTTGTATTGAACTGGCAGAAGTGTGTTTTTACAAGATCTTCTCTAATTTCTTCGCTATTGATTAGCGTACCATTATGGGCNAGNGTGATNTTCACTGGATTTGCNGTATGGAAAGGCTGAGCCTCACTAACATCATCTGATCCAGCTGTGGGATATCGAACATGCCCTATTCCAATATTGCCAACAAGGTGAGAGTAGGAGCTCTCCTTTTTGAAGGCCTCTGTTACAAGACCTAGTTCTTTCTGTAGATGCATCTTGGATCCGTCCCAAGTTGAAATTCCAGCTGCGTCCTGTCCTCTATGTTGTACCTGGATCAGGCCATCATATATTTCACTACAAACGTCGTTGCTGGTTTTGTAAATGCCTACGATGCCACACATTATAATTGATCAACAATATTTGATGCCATACCAACGTAAGACTCTGGGCTTAGCTTTAACAGGGTTTTTTTATGTTCATCTGACAATGTTAATGATTCTATAAACTTTGTTATTGATTCTGCATCTACTTTCTCGCCCCGGGTCATATCTTTTAATTTTTCATAGGCTTNTAGCTCACCCTCTTTCCTGAGAATCGTNTGAACAGCTTCGCCAAGAACCTCCCANTGAAGATTTAGTTCATATTCCATTTTATCTTTATTNATTGTAATTCTCGANAGACCTCTGGAAATATTTTTNAAGGATAGATAAGAATATCCAAGCGCCATTCCCTGGTTTCTNAAAACAGTAGAGTCNGTAAGATCTCTTTGCATCCTTGATATTGGGAGCTTCTGAGCTAGGTGGTTTAGTAATGCATTTGAAACNCCCAAGTTTCCTTCTGCATTTTCAAATTGAATGGGGTTAATCTTGTGAGGCATTGTTGAAGAACCAATCTCACCAGCTACTTTTTTTTGAGATAGAATTCCTCTGCTTACGTACATCCATAAATCCTGACAAAGGTCTTTCAGAATGGTATTCGTTCTCACAATCTGATGGAAGCTCTCTGCCATGCTATCATGAGGTTCAATCTGTGTAGTNACTAGGTTGGGCTTNAGCCCAAGTGATTTTACNAANCTTGANGTAAACCGAACCCAATTCACANTAGGNTATGCACTGGTATGTGCCGACCATGTTCCTGTTGCGCCGCCGAGCTTTCCTAGAAAAGTGTGTTTTTTTAATTGAGAAATTTGCCTTTCTAGCCTTTTATAGAAAACACCTATTTCTTTTCCAAATGTAGTTGGTGTCGCGGGCTGTCCGTGGGTCAAAGACAGCATGGGAACTGCTCGATATTTCTTTGCTATTCTCCTTAGTTCACGGTGACTACTAACAAGAACGGGAATGTATACTTGTTTCAGTGCGTGGTTCCACATTAGAGTGTAGGAAAGATTGTTTACATCTTCAGATGTAAGAGCAAAGTGGATCCAAGGATGCAATGAAGTCTTGCAATGTTTCTGGATGTAATACTCTATTGCTTTGACGTCATGGTTTGTATCTGACTCAATATCCTTGACCACTTGAGCAGAGTTGATATCAAACTCTTGGTACGCCTTTCTTAAACTTTTTTGTTGTCTCTCGCTTAGGGGCCGGAGCTCGCTTATTTTCTTTTCATGACCAAGCGCTATGAGATACTCAACCTCAACATAGATCCTGTATCGCATGAGAGCGGCTTCAGAAAAATATGCATTCAGTTCTTTAACGCTATCACTATAGCGACCATCTAAAGGAGAAAGGGCGCCAAGTGCGTTATGCACCTAGTATCCGCTTGGCAGCCAGGGCGCAATTACCAGGGTCTATTACNGTAAGCACAGGGGTATTGCTTGGCATCTGCAGGGTNGAGTGTATATTTACTAGCATGTCAGCTTTGTCTGAAAAAGGCGGACATCCAAGAGTTGGAAANTCAGAGTTTGCAGCTACAAAGCCAGATAANGCATTTGACCTACCTGCAATGGTAACATAAACAACATTTTNTTTATCCCTGTTNGCGTTAAGTATATCTAAAACCTTTAGTGGCTCTTTGTGGGCGGAAGCNGCATGTTGCTCCCAGTCTATTCCATAACCATCAAGATTATCAGTTATTTTTTTTGCATGGGGTTCGTCTGATGTGGAACCCATTATAATTACAACTTTCATGATAAACTCTCCATGTTTTCATTGATTCTATCNTTAATTGATTTTCCAGTGTCAGGGAAGGGGAATAACCCTCCGGTAATGGTTTCGTATAAATAAATATATCTACTAGACAACTCTGCAACAAGGTCCTCCGGGGCATCCGGCAAGGTTTCATCATTATAAGGATCACAGTTATCAACGAACCACAAGCGTAAAAATTCCTTGTCTATGTTCTGAGGTTCAAGCCCAGAAACCATGCGCTCTTGGTATGTTTTAGAGATCCAATATCGGCTAGAGTCTGGAGTGTGTATCTCATCGATGAGAACAANATNCCCATNTGCATCACNACCCATTTCATATTTGGTGTCTACNAATATCATTCCATTNTCTGCTGCNTTCTTNTGTCCAAAAGAAAAAAGCTCTAAAGCTTTTTGACTGCAGTATTCCCAATCCTCTTTTGTCATCCAACCTTCTTTCACAATATCAGCTGGTGANATTGGCCTATCGTGGTCTTCCTCTTTTGTTGTTGGAGTAAGCATATTTTGATCAAGCTTCTGATTTTTAATTAATCCTTCAGGGAGTTCATTACCACAATATTCGCGATCGCCATTATTATATACGGTCCACAGCGATGTGCTTGTGCTTCCTGTTATGTAGCCTCGAACAACAAACTCNATTGGAAAAACATCACACTTTTTTGCCAGGGTCACGTTTGGGTCTGGTATGTCAATTACGTGGTTTTTTATNATGTCTTTCGTTTGATCAAACCACCAGGCACTGGTAAGGTTTAGAACCTGGCCCTTAAATGGGATTGATGCGAGGACGCGGTCAAAAGCACTTTGTCTATCGGTTGTTATAAGGGCAATTTTTTCACCTAGATCGTATTGGTCTCTGACTTTTCCAGTTTTTTTTATTCCCTCTTTAAGGGATGTATTAGTTAGCGTGTTCGATACTTCCGCTTTAATGCGGTCTTTATAGTGTTCAGTTGATTCTATAGCATTCATGAGATAACGGNTTAAATAGTATGTTTGTTTNTAAAATTTCATTAANTATNGTGTCGATATTACCGCGTTTCGCGGACAGATTCCAGACCACACCACGCTTTATTTTAACCAATCCATCAATCTGAAATCTATCAGTTAATGACTCTTGTTTTAGCCTACCATGCATATCTTCTTTTTGATGTACAAGAATAGATACGGTTCTATCATCTGTTTCACGCTTACCAATGAACTCCTTATTNGAATTATATAGNTCACCAGANGCTTNGATNTTTTCCAANANACTTTCCTTTTTCACCAGCCGTTTCAATCTCCCAATGAGTTTGGCGGGTNAGGANAANATCGTATCCAAGTTGAATAAGAGCATTTTGAACTGAGACAGCTTCATTGTCTGTGATAATCATGTTTACCAACCACTCAGTGCAGGATTCATCAGCTGAATAACTTTTTAAGCGATAGCTTTCTTGATTGTTAGCTAAATCGTGATCGGTAATTGGATTACCCATTTGAATAAATTCTTTCATAGACGAAAAGATTTGATCGCCATTTTCCGTTCTTTCTGGGTGGGGCATCATAGCCATAATGTTTCCCCTGTTATTACACACTGCAGCTAGATTATAGAGCGACCCATTTGGGTTGATAGGGAATTCATTTGGNGTGTTTCCGTCGTTATCACAGTATAAATAGACAGCNTGATCATTCACTATAAGATTNTCCAACAAAGACTCAGGCATTGTAAATCGTCCTTCACCGTGAGCCAGNGGGATTTTTATTATCTGATCTTTTTCAAGNCTCCTNGTAAANGCACACCTGTTCGGNTCAGCNTTNACCTTGAGANTTGNCCAGGTATTATAATATCCAACACCAANAACTTGCCCATCTTTAACCCTNTTATTATCAGTNAGAGCNATGCCTANNTGNTTGTTTTTGAATCCAGGNACCANNCCACTTTCTACTAGTATTTGAGCACCATTGCAAATACCTAAGACAGGTTTGTTCTTTTCTGACTCAATAGATATCTGTTTCATAATAGGGTCCAGTGCAGCAATGACACCAGCCCTTGATCTGTCTTCATAGGAGAATCCTCCTACTATGATATATCCATCAAGTTCAGAAAGTTCCANTGGGTCATTATTCCATAAAAACTCTACTGGCTCCATTCCTGCTCGGGTNCATGCCATAAAAGTCTCTCTCTCCGTATTGGACCCCGGGAATTGGATTATCCCTATCTTGATGTTAGAGTGTGTTGACATTATCCTATTTCAACCTCTCCATTTCCAGCTACTATCTCTCCTATTTTAAAGATAGGTGATGTGTCACTAAGAGCACTTGAAACAGCNCTAACGTCTTCNTTGNTAATAATGAAAATCATGCCTATACCCATATTAAATGCTCTGAACATTTCATCTTCTGAGACACCCCCAATAGATTGTATTGCATTAAACACATCTAAGACTGGCCAGGAACCTTTTTGTATNGATGCTGCACACCCATCAGGCAATATCCTAGGGAGGTTTTCAATAATCCCGCCTCCTGTAANATGGGCAATGCCGTGTATGTCAATCCCNGCATCTAGAGTGGAAAAAAGNTGGTTTGTNTAGTTTATATGTGGTTCTAAAAGAGTTAACCCAATCGAGCTCTCAAGTTCCGANATCTTGTCTTTGACACTATAGCCACCAATATCAAAAAAAACTTTTCTGGCCAATGAGTATCCATTAGTATGTAGGCCGCTTGATGGAAGGCCAACTATGGAATCACCTATTTCTATGCGTTCTCCGGTAATGATTCTTTCCTTTTCAACAACACCGGTTATGACTCCAACCAAATCGTGCTCACCAGGAAGATANGTGTCTGGCATCTCTGCGGTTTCTCCACCAACAAGAGATACACCAGTTTCTTTACATGCCTTAACCATTCCAGAGACTATCTCTTTTACCACATCTGGCTTTAACTTGTCATTTGCAATATAGTCAAGAAAAGTCAGAGGCTTGGCTCCCATTACCAGTATGTCGTTTGCGCACGCGCTNAATAGATCNATACCTACGGTATCAAACTTATTGAGCTTTCTCGCAATGATCGTCTTGGTGCCAACCCCATCTATGCTTTGTACCATGACAGGATTTTGATATTCATCAAGAATAGGTTTTAAATCATACAAGGAACCAAAGCTACCTATTCCCGTTAGCACGTTTTTTGTAAAAGTGGATTTAACTCCGTCCTTAATAAGATCAACCGCTTTATTCCCAGCATCGATATTTACACCTGCTGACTTGTAGTCTACTTTTTTCATCGCTTTGGTATCTCAAACATGTAGAAGCTAACTATAGTTTTTCTCTGAGACCATTTTCCCATCTATGCCTTGCCTCACGTACTTTAACTTTGATTGTTTCATTCACCTGAATGTACTCACCGCCTGTTTCTCCTATCTTTGAGGCATGTATACCATGAGCCTTAAAGACCTTTATAACATTTTCAGTATTTTCCTTTTTTGTTTCAATCACAAACCCACCTGTTTCAGAAAACAGTATTTTATGATCTTGGAGATCACCAGGTATTTTTACTAAACAACCAATGTTCTTTCTAAAAGTCATTTCAGCGATCGAGGTNGCGATNCCACCATCTGATATATCATGGCATGAAAGGATTAGACCTCCTTCTGCGCAATCCGTAANAGCAAATATCTGGCTCCGCACTTCAACAAAATCTGGTTTTGGAACGTTTGCCCCAAGCTCACCCAAAAGTTGGTAGTAGATAGANCCACCNAGTTCATCTTTTCTTTCTCCCACCATTAAAATATCNGANCCCGANGATTGAAAATCCATTGNGAGNACATANTNAATATCTTTTAGTCTACCAAGGCAGCTCACAATAGGGCTTGGNGGGATCGGACCATTCTTAGATTCATTGTAGAAGCTGACATTTCCGGCAATAATNGGAGTTGGATATGATGGATTATCCTTGAGTGTTATCGCATTGCAGGCATCTGATATTCCACGAGTCCCTTCTACAAACTCCCACATTTGTTTTGGCTTTTCTGGATTACCATAGCAAAGACAATCTGTGATAGCGTGGGGGNTTGCTCCNACAGATGCAACGTTTCGCATCGCCTCTACTACAGCATTTACCCCACCCCAGTATGGGCTAATCATTGAATATCTTGGATTGTGATCTGTAGATAATGCGATCCCAACCTTACGTATTTCTTTAGGGTAATCAGTAGAGTTGAAGGGGGTTAATACCCCTGAATCTGCAACCCCAGATTCTATACTAACCCTCCCCTGTACTTGTTTGTCATATTTTTCATAAATGGGTTCTCTGCTGGCAATGTTTTCGTGAGCTAGGATTTTCAACAATGTTTTTCCAAGATCTTTANATNAAGAAAGATCTGGTTCAAAGAAAGAGAGGTTTGGATTTTCAAATTCCCTATCATACAAAAAACCTCTTGTTACTTCTTTTGCAGAAGTATTTACAATCTCTTCTCCATCATTGTGCACTATATATTGTCCATCATCTCGTATTTTTCCAATTACAGATGCTTTTGCACCTTTGCTAACTCCAGGGAGGTCAAATACTTTGTTATAGTGGTCTAAAATTGTTGGAGTGATATCTGTAGGGCAGACCCACATGAACCTTTCTTGAGTTTCACTGCATAGGTACACAGAGGGGTGTAGCCCATCCATTCCAATATGAACTTTATTCAGCCAGACTTCTGACCCAAACCCAGAAGTCTCTGCTAATTCTACGCTAGCACATGCGACGCCACCCGCCCCTAGGTCTTTAAACCCGACCTTACTAATGAGATCATTTTCCTTTAGGTGTTTAAAGAGAGCATACGAGGATTTCAATAGATGTCTTTCAAGAAATGCATTTGGCTCTTGAACTGCTCCTTTATTCTGGTCTTGCTTTTCTTCTTCAAGTTCTAATGAAGCAAAGCTTGCTCCACCAAACCCGCTATTATCCGTTGGCTTTCCCACAAGGATTAGATCATATCCACTTGCATCTTGTGGCGCGTAAGAGTGAATTATATGATCCTCCCGGACTATACCAAGTGTAACTAAGGTTACGAGACAGTTTTCATTGTACCCCGCATTATAATACAGGTCCCCACCGATGTTTGGTATCCCTAGTGGGTTTCCATAGCCGGCTACTCCAGAGACTACGCCATCATGTATCCACTTTGTTTTATTGTTGGATATATCACCAAACCGAAACGAGTCGGTACATCCAATTACTTCAGCGCCCATACACATTACATCACGCACATTTCCACCAACTCCGGTAGCGGCTCCTTCATATGGCACAATTTGCGATGGGTGGTTGTGTGATTCGTGGCTCATTACAATGCACCATCGATTTCCTTCATCATCCTTAGCAACTGATACAACCCCAGCATCTTCCTTTGCTCCTAATATCACATCAGGTCCCTCTGTGGTAAATTGCTTTAGATGTTGTCTACTACTTTTATAGCTACAGTGTTCAGACCCCTGGATGGAAAACAAAACCAATTCTGAAATTGATGGGGCTCTGCCAAGCATTTCATTTTGGATTTTCAATGCTTCTTGCGCTGTAATTGAGATGTTTAGATTGAGTAGTTTGTCTTGGATTTCTTCAACAGACAATCCTGA
>FUFK010038457.1_pt1 | contig 22078 bp, 35 predicted proteins | sample 1021851 | NCBI WGS metagenome assembly FUFK01 (sample SAMEA51879418, study PRJEB19060) | metagenome
AGGAAACACTTAAAGCTGCTAGGGCTGCTGAAAGAAAAGCAAAGGCAGAACTCAAAGCAATAAAAGCAAGAGATCCATTGCAGCCAACTATTGCACAACTACAGGGTGTTTCACCTACTGGAAAAGTTAAAGCTGCTGATGTAAACAAAGCTTTTGATTTGATGGACGAAATGGAAGGACTTGCAGGGGAAAATGCAAGAAAATTAAGACAGTTTGTGGAAAAGAAACAAGTATTTTGTAACTGGTCAAATGGCAGAGAAGGTAACATTAGGGCTGGTAGGCAAAAGTATGATTATTTCTTAAATAATCCATTATTTAAACAAAGTATTCAAAGGTCAATTAAAAATTCAAATGTTATCGGTTTTACAGACACCTTAAGAGGTGTAGAGCGAGCTTTGGATACAAANGATTTTNGATTTGTTTCTTTTGANCTTAANANATNTTACACAGCAGGGGGTAAAGGTAGAAAGNTAATGAANGGCATGACAACAAGAGGATCNAACCATATTGTTNTAAAAGCNAAAGGTAAACAAAAAGCAATCAAAAGNGTAAAACAAATGCAAGATGATGTNAAAGATGCTGTNAACTACGCAAAAAATAATCAAAATAANCCTAATTGGGACAGAAGNAATTACTGGTCAGCANATGGNAAAGGTAGATTTGATGAGGGTACNANCTGGCTTAAAACTTATGTNCATGAAATGGGGCATCAAGTTCATTACACAAANAACCTCAATAAATTAGATTCTTATGANTGGATACCNAGTGCTTATGGNACAGGAAACTANAAAGAAAGATTTGCAGAAACATTTGTTCAATANATCTTTTCTCCTGTAGAATTAAAGAAAGCATCACCCTCTGCCTATAAATGGATAGAGGAAACTCTTGATGCTTCATTACAAGTAGTCGAAAAATGGAACTAAAGGAACAGGCATTAAAGGTTGCTGGGAGTTTTCCTGAGTCAAGGGACGCACCTAGAAAACTGCTGTCTTTAATTAATGAAGCAAAGGGAGAGGACAAAGAGCTTATTGGTGAGCTAGTAGAAGTTTTATATGCTGGTGCTGAAAATGAGAAAGATTTAAAATTAGTAGATAAATACTTTGCAGACTAATGCCACTTAAAAAAGGCAAATCACAAAAGACTATCTCAGGAAATATACGTTTGCTGATGAAAGAGGGTAAGACATTAAAGCAAGCACAGGCAATAGCTTTATCAACTGCTAAAAAACGTAAAAGGAAGTAATATAAAAACAGCTACTTCTGTTCTTATGTACGGTAAGCCNAAAAAAACCAAAAAAATTAAAAAAGGAGGCAAAAAGTAATGGGATATACNTTNAAAGTNCANACTTATGATGAGTCAAAGCCGAAGGNNGAAAACTGTGAAGTAAAGCCTAAAGCAACAAAGAAAAAATCTAAAAAGTGACTAGAAAGTTCAGGCGAAGATANGCAAATGACAATTAAAAGAGGTGGGCATACTTTCCAAGGGGTTGATAAACCAATCAGAACTCCAAGCCATTCAAGTGGNAAGTCTCATGCTGTNGTTATCAAACAAGGTGATGGATTTAGACTTATNAGATTTGGTATGCAGGGAGCAAAGACAAAACCACCAAGAAAAGGTGAAAGCGATGCAGANAAGNCAAAANGTANGCNNNTTTAAGGCTAGACACGCCAAAAATATTGCAAAAGGTAAGACAAGTGCGGCTTATTGGGCTGACAAGGTAAAGTGGAGTTAGTATATTAATAAATATTACGATTTTCTATGTCAGAAGAGCCTATCAAGCCAAACCCTTCTCCTGAACAATACGCAGCTTTACAGGAAGAATTACAAAAGTTAAAAGCTAATAATGCGAAATTATTAGACCAGAATATAAAAGCAAAGGAAGCTGGTAAGGCTATCCCTCCAGATGTAGATGTAAATGCTTTGATTGCTTATAAGCAAAAAAAAGAACAGGAAGAACTTGAGGCACAGGGTAAATATGAAGAGGCAAGAGAAAAACTTGCAACTCAATATCGAGAGGCAGAAGAATCTAAAAACAAAAGAATACAAGAACTTGAGCAGAGACAAAGAGAACTTGAAGTGGAAGCCCCTGCTGTCAGTGCATTAGCTGATGTTGTACATGACCCACAATATGTATTGTCAAGAATNAACAGAGATCAACTNGCAAGAGAAGCTGATGGNACTGTTGTTATCGTTGATGGTTATAACAGAACNCCTGTAAAAGATTGGGCGCAACAAAAAATGCCTCAATGGGTACAGAAAAACCCAAGACCNCAGGGCGGTGGTGCTACAACAACTAAAGTAACTGCTGATGTTATTACAGGAGAATCTAACCCATTTGCCAAAGAATCTTTTAATCTAACTGAACAGGCNAGATTATATAGAACAGACATTAATAAATATAATATGCTCAAAAACGCAGTTAGCGGTTAATATAAGATTAACTTGTTTGTATGAGTTAGGTGTTGTCACCGAAAAGTAAAAATCATTAGTACATTTTTTAATGGCTACATTAAGAAGTGATTTAATTATCCCTGAGGTTTTTACACCCTATCTGATTGAAGAAACAACTCAAAGAGATGNTTTCTTGCAGAGTGGGGTNGTGACACCTTTNGCAGAATTAAATCTATCCGCAGAAAGAGGCGGTGACTTTGTAAAGATTCCATTCTACAAAGCTAACTTATCTGGAGACTTTGAAGTNCTTACAGATTCATTATCATTAACACCTGGCAAGATCACAGCNGATAACCAAATCGCTGCTGTTCTTCACAGAGGTCGTGCATTTAGTTCAAGAGACTTGGCTGCATTAGCAGTTGGTGGTGGCCCAGATCCAATGGCTGCTATCGCTCAAAAGATGGCTGCTTATGTTAACAACCAAAAACAGAAGGATTTATTCTCTTGTTTAACTGGTGCATTTGGTTCTATCAACGCAAACGACAGCAACTCTGCTTTATTTGCTTTAACAATTGATTCAGAATCAGGTGACTCTCCAACAACATTGAGTCCAAGACACGTTGCAAAAGCACAAGCTTTACTTGGTGATCAGGGATCAAAACTTACAGCTATTGCAATGCACTCAAAAGTCTATTACGACTTAGTTGAGAGAAATGCAATTGATCGTATTTATGACAACACTGGCGCACCTGACACAGCAGCAGCTTCAGGTAGCACAGCAGGAGCCTTCCCAGGAACAACATCTATTCCTACATTTATGGGATTAAGAGTTATTGTTTCTGATGATGTTCCAACAACAGGATCTGGTTCTTCTACTGAGTATTCAACATTCTTCTTTACACAAGGAGCAGTTGTTACAGGTGAGCAAGCACCAATCAGAACCCAGACAGATAGAGATATCCTTGCTTTAGAAGAAGCAATGGCTGTTGACCTTCATTACATCTATCATCCAGTAGGTTTGAAGTATGCAGTATCTACTGTTAACCCAACTCGTACAGTATTAGAGACAGTTGCCTCTTGGTCGAAAGTTTACGAGACAAAGAATATCGGAATTGTCCGTGCTACTAACGTAAGTAATCAGGATTAATTATGGCTTCTTTATTTGACGTAACTGCTGGTCTTTTAGTAGGGCCAACAGGTGGTGGTACTGTTACTCAGGCTACAAACAAATCAACAGGTGTAACTCTTAATACTGAGAGTGGACAGATCACAATGAACAACGCTGCACTAGCTGATGCTGCTGAAGTATCTTTCACAGTTACTAATAGCAAAATCGCTGCAACAGATGTTGTCGTTGCTTGTCATGGTTCTGCTGGAACTGCCGGTGCTTACATCGTAAGTGCTAATGCAATTGCTAGTGGTTCATTTGCAATCACAGTTTCTAACGTATCAGGTGGATCTCTAAGTGAAGCTATTGTTATAAACTTTGTTGCTCTAAAGGGAGCATCTAGCTAAATGGGAATGTACGCTTTTAGGCGTATGAGAGCGAGGAATGAGGCTGCTCAAAAGGCAGCTTCATTAACTCCCACTCTTGAAAAGCCAAAACCAAAACCAAAGCCCAAGAAGGTAAAACTCAATGGCGATAACTCTTGATGCAACTGTTGGTGGTGCAAGCGCAAACACCTATATTACTCTTGCAGATGCAAACTCATTTATTGAGGGTTTAGTCCTCAGTGATGACGCTGCTGCATGGGATAATTCTACGACTGATAATAAAAATCGTGCATTGTTTACAGCTGCACAAAGAATTGATCGTGAAAAGTTTTTAGGGGCTAGGGTAGATGATACCCAAGCACTAGAATGGCCAAGATCGGGAGTAAGAAAACCTGATACATACACAAATTTGTATGGTTTGAGTTTCCCAAATAGATTAGTTGCTGACTATTACACCGATACTGAAATCCCAGATCGTGTAAAAAATGCACAGGTCATTTTGGCTGTTTATCTAAACAACAATAGGAACGGGTTAGAATTAAGTGGTCTGGAAGATTTTGCAACTGTGAGTATTGGTAATATAAATGCAACACCTAGATTCTTTGGTCAGGTTGGTATTGATCGTATTCCACCGATAGTTGATCATTACCTGATGGGTATTAGAATAGGTGGAAGAGCAAATATCGGCATCAAGAGGAGTTAATTATGGCTAAAGCATATGGATTTGGTTCTCCTGTTGATTATAATATCGGGGCAGAAGTCATAACAGATACAGCAGCCCATGCAGGTCGTTTTAAAAGGATTGATTTTTATGAAAATACACATATCACAACTCTTGTAAGCGAAAATTATACAGGTAATTCTTTAGATGGTGAATCATTTCCAGTAGGTTTTCATAATTGAGGGTGTATTTACCAGTATTAAGCTTCAAAATGGAGCTTGTATAGCTTACCGAGTTTAACTATGTCCTATTCTGATTTCCCAGCCGCCAAAATCATCAATGATACTGATGCCCATACAGGCAGATTTGGAAAAATTGCTGCTCTGCAAGATTCTGTCATTGCCACTCTTGTTTCTGAAAACATTACAGGCGATTTGACATCTTTACAGTTTAAATCTACTGCTGAAATAGAAGGTGTTATAACAAGTATTACATTAACAAGTGGCACAGTCATTGCTTATTCATTGTGATCTCAAATTATCCAGCGGCAAAAATTATTAATGATACCAGCGTTCATACTGGACGTTTTGGTAAAGTGATGGCATTACAGGATTCTGTGATCACTATTGGAAAACTCTTTGATTCAGTACCATCAGTTGATGATATTACAGATTTTGATAGCATTTTGCCAGCATATTTTGGAGATCATCGTTCAGTTCAATTAAAAGCGGGAGCAGAATTTTTTGGCCCATTCTCTGTTGTTGTATTAGATAGTGGCACTGTTATTGTGTATAGATTATGAGTTTAGCCAACGCATTAAAAAAAGCAGCATCAAAAACACTGAGTAAACTTGGTGGTGATGTGACTATCAGGAGAGTTACAGCAGGGTCGTACAATACCACTACAGGAGCAATAACAGAATCTACATCTGATACTACTGTTAAAGGTGCATTAACAAATGTAAACAGATCCGAAGTAAATGATCTGATTGAATCACAAGATAAAAGATTAACAATATCAGCAGGGGATTTATCGTTTGTACCAACAACAAAAGATAGAGTTGTGATAAGCAGTGTTGAGTTTAAAATTATACAGGTGGTTATAAATGAACAAAATAATACAGCAATAAGTTTTGATATTATCTTGAGGTAAAAATGGCAAGACAAATAAAACTTACTGAGATTGATGATTTTTTTGAAGAATTAGTTGTTGATCTTGTACAGGCGACAACACTTGAGTGGACAGCAAGAGTAAAAAAAGCAACACCAGTTAGAGTAGTTTTTAAAGGGGAACCAAAAGGCGGTGGGCAACTAAGAAACGCATGGCAAACAGATATTAAAAAGTTTCAAGGAACAGTAACAAATAATTTACCCTACGCAGAACCTGTTTGCTTTGGTGTAAATTTACCTCCATCATGGGGTGGTATTTATAGAACAAGACAAAAAACAGTTCCTGGTTTTCCTGAACTTATAGGCAAAGAGCTTGAACAATATGTTATACAACAGCTAAGGAGGGGTATCTGATGGCAGCAGTTGATTTAAATACCGTAAGATCCACAATAGAGGCTAGGCTTGCAACAGAACTTGCATCAAGTCCAGTAATCCCTGTTGTATTTAACAACATGGCTTTTGATTCGACAACAGAAGATACTTTTGTTCAATGTCAGACAAGTTTTGGCTCTGGCAGTTATTTAACAATGGGTGGTTCTGCCAATTCTACAAACAGTGTTGTCGGTTTAGTTTTGATAAATATATTTACAGAAGAAGGAATAGGCCCAGGGTCAAACTATGTGATTGGCAAAAGGTTACGTGACCTCTACAATAATATTACAGTTTCAAATGTTATTTTTGATTCACCAGTTGGGCCTGAAGTTTTAACATCAAGTCCTGAAGGTAAGTTTCAAACTCAAATCAGAATAACTTTTGAAATATTTGAAGATCTTTAATCATGCCAAAACTTGTTATAACAGAAGAAATGCTTGATGCTATCGAAGCAGTCAAAGGTGTTAGAGATTCCAGATTGTGGGATCCTAACTGCAAAAGATATATGCAGAATCAAGAAAATTCTAAAAAAGATGTAAAAAAACCAAAAAAAGGTTAATATAAAATAAATACTTTCTTTTTGTTATGGCTGCTGTAAAAGGTGATGTCGGTAAAATAATGTTCCATAACGCTGCTGGAACAGAAGCTGATATATCAGGTCTTAGAAATTGGTCTTTATCAATTACCAAAGATACTCAAGAGACTACAGTTCAAGGTGATACCTCAAAAACTTTTGTTGGTGGTCTTATCTCTGGTGAAGGTTCAGCAACCCTTATTTATGACAATGCTGGCAACTCAGATTATTTATCATTTGTTGAGGATGTATTAACTACAGGTGATGCTGCTGACGCATTATTTGAATTGTTCCCAGACAGTTCAGCAAGTTCAAAGAAGTTTGGTTTTTCTGGAATTATTACTAATGCAGAATATGGAGCAACACTTGGTGAAATTCAAGAAATAAATATCACCTTCCAGACTTCAGGTGCAATTACTTCAGATATATAGTAAATTTTAAATAACTAACCCCAACTAAACATGACAACAAAAAGAACGATTGATTTAATCACGGAGTCATTCAAAGATGAAATGACTGCAAGACGTAAATTTGATATAAAAGATTCTCAAGGTAATGTTAAAGTCAGTTTATATTTTAAACCTGTCACAAGGTTTGATCGAGTAAAAGCACAACAACTTGCAGGGTCTGAAGAGGCTCTTACTGTTTCCACTCAATTACTTTGCCAGATGGCAGAAAAAGAAGATGGTACAAAAGCTTTTAGTATGGCTGATGCTCCAAATTTACAGAGAGAATTACCAGAAAAAATTTTAAATGATCTTGAATTGTTTTTATTTGATATAAAACTAGATATTGATACAGCAAAAAAAGAATAAAAGGGGATAGTTGGCTCAGATTTGAACTATTCCTAGCAACAGAACTTGGCAAGACTTTAGAGGAACTCAGAAAATCAATGTCTGAGGTAGAACTTATATATTGGGCTGGATATTATGAAATTAAATCTGACGAAGAAAAACAAGCAGCCCAACGACAAAAACACAATTCAAGGTAATATATAATAAAGGCTTTTTTTATCTGTGGCAGAGGCAGTAGTAAGACTCAGAGTTGATGCCAGTGGTGCTACTAGGGCGTTAAACGGGGTACAATCTCAAACAAATAGATTACAGTCTGCTTTTGGTGGCCTTAGAACTGCTCTTGGTGGAATAGGTCTTACTGTTTTAGCTAGAAATGCAATAAGAACATCAACTAATTTTGAAAAGCTAAATGTAAGATTAGGACTTTTAACAAAAGCCTCTGGTACTTTTGCCAGATCACAACAAATAGCTGCTGATGCTCAGAAAGCATTTGGACTTAGTGCAACTGAAGCTCTTGAAGGAATTACAGATATTACAGCAAGATTAGCTCCTTTAAATGTTGGAGTTGAAGATATAAAAAGTACTTTCTTTGGATTTAATACTGCTGCCAAATTAGCTGGTGCATCAACTATAGAAGCATCAAACGCTTTTAGACAGTTAGCACAGGCTTTAGGTTCTGGAAGATTAGCTGGTGATGAATTCAGAAGTATATCTGAACAAATACCAACATTGCTCGCACCTATAGCAGATGAATTAGATGTAAATGTTGGACAACTCAAAAAATTTGCTGCCGAAGGTAAATTGACAAGTGAGGTTGTTTTAAGAGCATTACGTAAGATTGAATCTGATGGTGGTGCATCTTTAAGGGCTTTGATTGAAAATGACCCGACACAGGTGTTCAAAAACTTATCAAATGAAACAGAAAATTTATCAAGAGCATTTGGAGATTTACTGCAACCAGCAGTTCTTCCCATAATCAAAGGTTTAACAGAATTAACTGTTGCAGCAACTAATTTTGTTAATTCACCTATAGCAAAAACCGCTGCGATATTTGCAGCAATAGCATTTGCAGCTAAAGGTGTTTCTGTTCTTTTACCAGTTGTAGCTGCAGGCTTAATCAAAGTAGCTGCTGCTGGAGGTGTACTTACAATAGCTCTTAATGCAATACCATTTGTTGCTGTTGCAACAGGAATTGGAGCTATCATTACACAGTTAATAAAACAAAGAGAAGAACAAAATAAAGTTACTGAAGCAATAGAAAAAGGTGAAAAAGCGCAATTAGAAGCGTTAGAGGCTGACCTTGGAATAAAAATGGCCAAACAAATTGCAATAATAAACAGGTCAAATGATAAAAGAACTATCGCAGCAGCAGAAAGAAGGCTTGCTATATTGCGCGAACAAATGAAGCCTATAAAAGAAAGATTAGATATTGTTATTCAAGAAAATGCAGAATTAGAAAAAACAAACAAACTAAAACAAGAAGCTCTTGATAAAGATAAGAAACTTAAAGAAAAAGCAGATAAACTTAAAGAAAAATATATGGAGATCGGTAAAAGTGTTGAACAAGGTATTGTCTCTAATCTTACCGATGCTGTTATGGGAACTAAGACATTAGCCCAAGCTGCAATCAGCGTGTTGAATGATCTTAAAAGAAAACTTATTGAAGTGGCTATACAAAGGGCTGTTGCTGGTATAGGTGCAAGAATTGGTGGTTTTTTGGGCAATTTGTTTGTGCCTAAAAGGGCAAACGGTGGCCCTGTATCTCCTGGTGGTGCATATTTAGTTGGCGAAAGAGGCCCAGAAATCTTACAAATGGGTTCAAGAGGTGGAAATATAATTCCAAACAATGCTATCGGTGGAGGTGGTACAACAAACAATATGATCACCGTAAACGTAGATGCAACTGGTAGTTCTGTTCAAGGAAACGGATCAGAAGCTGATCAGCTAGGCGGTCTGATTGCCAGTGTGGTGCAGGCAACTATAATTGATGAACAAAGGGCAGGGGGTTTATTAAATAGATAATGGCTACATTTCCATCAATAACTCCCACTTATGGGATGAGAAAACAAAGTAAACCAAAAATAAGAGTTACTTCTTTGGGTGATGGTTATGAGTTTAGGGCTTTATATGGCCTTCCTTTATCTCAAGACCCTAAAGTGTATGATTTAACTTTCAATGTGTCTGAAACTAATGCAGATGTTATAGAGGCGTTTTTACGAAGTAGAGTTGCAGATCAGGCAAGCTTTACATTTACACCACCTGCAGAAGGGTTCAGCGCAAAGACAGGAACTTTTGTTCAATCAAATGGAAGTGGTGCTGAAGGAACAATTATTACAATTACTTTCGCAAATCATGGTGTAGCTATCGGTGATGTATTAACAGTTGACTTTAGTTCTGGCCCCACAGATGGATCTTATGTTGTTGCTTCTTCTGCTGATGCCAATACTTTCACACTAACTTCAACCGCTGCTGATAGTGCATTAATCACAGTTGCAACTAACGTTGACTTCACACTTTCTGGGGCTGGTCAATATGTCTGTGATTCTTGGACAAAAACTATTCCTTATAACAATAGAGCAATAATAAACTGTTCTTTCAGAGAAGTATTTGAACCATAATGGCAGTTCCTACAAGCGCACTTCAGGGATTAACAAACAAATCTATTATTGAATTATATTCTGTTGAATTAAAACCTGATATACATTATACAAAAACAGCAAAGACAGCTACTTATGTTCAGTCATCTACAACAATTACTATCACACTAAGTTCTCATGGGTTTTCTACTGGTTTAATTTTGACTCTTGATTTTACTTCAGGAAATGGAATTGATGGGATTTATACAATACAAACAGTTGATACAAATACTTTTACAGTAACTGGCACAACTTCACAATTTACAAGCGGAAATTTATCTTTCAATGTCAATGCAACAATAGCTAATCCAACTGTTTATTTATTTCATAGTGGAAATAATATGAAAGATAGTTTGGATATTGTATGGCAGGCAAATACATATTCAAGGATGCCTGTAAAAGCTGAAGGTTTCAAATACTCTGGTAAAGGTAAACTGCCAAGACCAACTTTAACTCTTTCCAACCTGTTGGGTACAATAACTTCAATATTACAGCTTACAAATCAAACCACAGCATTATCTGATCTAGCAGGGGCAAAAGTTACAAGACGCAGAGCATTAAGTAAGGATTTAGATGAAGTAAATTTTCCATCTGATGTAAACCCATACAAAAGCGGTTCTGTTGATCCTTCAGCAGAGTTACCACGGGAAGTTTATTTTATTGAAAGAAAAACTATTGAAAATAGAAACATCGTACAATTCGAGCTTGTAAGTTCTTTTGATCTGTTTGGTGTATCAGCACCTAAAAAACTTGTCACAAAAGCCGACTTTGCAGGTGTTGGAACTTTTGTTAATTTTTAATTATGACTTGGAAAGAATCTTTTATTAAATATGCAAAAGAACAAGCACCAGAGGAGGCTTGTGGTTTATTGGCAATAATTAAAGGTAAAGAAACTTTTTGGCCTTGTAAAAATTTAGCAGAAGGAAAATTTGAATTTTTTATTCTTGATCCTGATGATTGGGCAGAATGTGAAGATACAGGAGAAATTATTGGTGTAATTCATAGTCATCCTGTAGGTGCTGCTACGCCTTCTGATACAGACAGGGCAGCTTGTGAACATCTTGGGTTTCCATATTATATTTACAGTATTGAATATAATCATTGGGAATCGTTTGAGCCTTCAGGTTGGAAAGCACCTTCTTTAATCGGTAGAAAATTTATCTGGGGAAAATATGATTGCTGGAGTATAATTTCAGATTGGTTTTTAGAAACAAAAAATATAAAATTAAAAGAATGGAAAAGACCAAAACGAATCAAGGATTTTATTGAAAACCCTTTATTTGAAAAAGGTTTACCGATAACAGGATTTAAAAAACAAGAAAGTAATAAAAATATAAAAGTTGGAGATGTTTTACTCTTTCAATCTGTAACAGGCAATTTAGATCATGTTGCTGTTTATATAGGTGATAACATGATATTGAATCATAATATAAAAGCTTTGAGTTGTAGAGAACTTTTTGACTTAAGATACCAACAGGCACTCAGAGGAGTTTACAGATATGCACCTTAAAAAAATAAAAGTTTATGGTAAGTTAAGGCAATTTTTAGGAAAGTCATATTTTATGGCTGCTGTAAAGTCACCACAACAGGCGATGAGTTTTTTGATCGCAAATTTTGAAGGTGTGCAAAAACATATGAATGATCAGATATATAAGGTGAAAATGGGTGGAAGGGTTATTACAGAAGAGTATTTATCAATGACAGGTCAGGGTGATATACAAATTATACCAGTTGCGACAGGTGCTGGTCCTATAGCTGTTGGGGTTGCTTTGATCGGTGCTGGGACTGTTGCCGCTACTGCTACCAGTTTTCTTGTTGGAACTGTTTTAGCATCAGCATTAACAACTGTTGGAACTTCAATGCTTATAGAAGGTGTTACTGATCTTTTAGCACCACAAAATCCAATACCTGATGTTTCAAGTGTTAGTGATATTGACCCATCCATAAGAGGGTCATATTCTTTTAGCGGTATTCAGAATGTCAGTTCAAGTGGTGTTCCAATACCTATAATTTATGGGGCTGTCTTTAGCGGCTCAATTATAATAAGCTCAGGAACAGATTCTACTCAAGTTGTTAAAAGCATAACCTAATGCCTAGATTAGTTGATGATCAATTATTTGGAACTGATAGAAAGGTAGTTGATCCTGACCTGATAGATGGTGGCCTGCGTAGTAAACAATTTGCAACTGTTTTAGATTTACTTGGTTATGGAGAGATAGATTCAATATTAGATCCTGGTGGTGTTGGTACAAATACTTTTAGAAAAAATGTTTTCCTTGATGGAACACCATTGATGAACGCAAATGGTGAAGAAAATTTTTCTGATGTGGAAGTATTTTTCAAAAATGGTGCATCAGATCAGACAGCATTACAAGAAATAAATGCAATAGAAAATACTGTTCCTGTAAATGTGGAAGTAACAAAAGCAACTTCTGTTACGAGATCAATTACAGATACTAATGTTGATAAGGTAAGAGTATCAGTGCAGATTCCAAGTTTACAAAAGTTTGAAGATAACGGAGATATAAAAGGAACTGAAGTAAAAGTATCAATTCGAATTACAGAAAATGATGGTACCGTTCATGATCCAGTAGAAGCAAATTCTATTAATGGAAAAGCAACAAGTCCATTTGTAAAAGATTTTGAGATCAAGTTTGAAAAAACAATGAGCTTTCCTATTGATATAACAGTTATTAGAAATACAGATGATAGTACAGTATCTACACTACAAAACAAAACAAGATTTTTGTCTTTTACAGAAATAAATACAGATACAAGTGCATATCAAGGTTTTGCTTATGTTGCCATAAGATTTAATGCTCAAGAATTTCAAAGCTATCCCAAGCGGATGTATAGGATTAAGGGTACCAAAATCCTCGTCCCGAATGGAACGCTAGTTGACAGTGATAATGGAAGAGTTATCTACCCTGATGGCTATGTTTTTGATGGTACTTTTAAAACAGATAAGGAATGGTGTTCTGATCCAGCATGGATTTTATATGACATCTTGACAACAGATAAAGGTTTTGGTGGTACAGATGGTGTAATTGATGAGGATACATTAGATGTTTTTAGTTTTTATTCTGCAAGTGCTTATGCCAGTGAATTAATAACAGATCCAATCACAGGAACAACAGAGCCAAGATTTAGTTGCAACGTAATTTTAAATCAAAAAAATGATGCCTATTCCTTGATAAATGATTTATGTTCTGTGATGAACGCGATGCCATTTTACAGTAATGGTAGTTTACAGATATCCCAGGACAGGCCAACTAATACATCAACTAATACATCTGATGCACAATATATTTTTAATAACTCAAACGTCACAGAAGAAGGTTTTACATATCAGGGTGTAGGACAGAGAACAAAATATACAGAAGTTGAAGTTGCTTATTTTGATAATGAAACTCAAACGATAGATTATGAACTTGTTACAACTGATGATATAACTGCATTGTCAGATTCAACATCAAAGTTTGGAAGAACTAGAAAAACTTTAAAAGCTTTTGCCTGTACTTCCAGAGGCCAGGCAAATAGATTAGGCCGTTGGTTTTTATATTCAAATTTAAAAGAATCTGAGGTTGTTTCTTTTACAACCACTCTTGAAGCTGGTGTAATCGTAAGACCATCTACAATTATTGCCATTGCAGATTCATTAAGAGCAGGGGTGAGAAGAGGTGGCCGTATAAAATCTGTTACAGATACAACTACTATTGTTGTAGATGATGCAAACAATACTGATCTGACAACAGAAAATTCAGCAACACTTTCAGTTGTTTTATCCGATGGTTCTGTTGAAAGTAGATCAATTAGTTCTATAAGTGGAACAACAATAACTGTTTCTTCTGCTTTTTCTTCAGCACCTTTAGCAAACAGTGTCTGGGCTATTGAAAATACTTCTGTTGAGTTTCAAATTTATCGGGTTGTTTCTATCGAAGAAAAAAATGATTCTGAATATACAATCACAGCCGTAATTCATGATACTAATAAATACGCACAGGTAGAAGATACGACTGTTGCTGCCAATCCAAGAACAATAACTACTTTATTAAATGAAAAACCTTCTCCAAGTAACTTGACGGCAACAGAGCAAATAGTTGCACTTAGCAATAGAGCCGTATCAAAAATATTTGTTGCATGGGAACCTGTGCAGGGTGTTAAAGAATATTTATTAGAATTTCAATATGAAAATGATAATCCAGAAAGATTAAGAGTTGCCAGACCAAGTTTTGAACTTTTTGAATCAAGATTAGGCACTTATCAATTTGCAGTTAAATCTGTTAACACATTAGGCAAATTAAGTGCTGGTACATCTCTTCTAACTTTTAATGCTGAAGGAAAAACAGCTTTACCAGAAGATGTTCAAAATGTACAGATTGAACCTTTATCTGATCAATTTATAAGATTACGTTTTGATAAATCAACTTCTGTTGATGTTATACACGGGGGCAACGTAATAATTCGTGGATCAAACTTAACAACTGGTGCCTCTTTTACAGATTCTGTTGACGTTATCCCAGAATTATCAGGTAATGTAAATGAAACTATTGTTCCAAATATAGTAAATGGAACTTATTTTTTAGCATTTAGAGATGACGGTGGGCGAATAAGTGCTAATGCAGCTTCAATAAAAAATATTTCAACACAACCTGATATATTTCCTAAATTAACAGTTTTGACAGATAGAGAAGATACTGATGGAACACCTTTTAACGGAGCAAAGGTTGGTTGTTTTTTTAGTAGTAGTCTTAATGGTCTTGTTCTTGGTTCTGAAAATACCATTGATGGTGTTTCAGATTTTGATGCCATAGAAGATTTGGATTTATTAGACAATTCTGTTGCAACAGGTGGTACTTATAGTTTTGCAAATACTTTAGATTTAGGTGGAAAACAACCACTTGTCTTGCAAAGACATTTTGTTACAAAAGGATTTTATAATAACCAATTATTTGATGAAAGAAGTGAAAATGTTGATACATGGACTGATTTTGATGGTACAACTGTTGCTGTTGATGTAAACGCTAAATTATTAGTGGCAACAACTGATTCAGATCCAGATACTTCTACTGCTGGAACTTATGCCATAATTCATGGATCACCACTATAACTATTACAAAATCCTCTCATGGATATTCTGTCGGCAGTTTTGTGACTGTTGATTTTACATCTGGTACTGGTGTTGATGGAGATTATGAAATACAAAGTATCACCACCAATACTTTTACATTAACTTCTGCAACATCGTTATCAACCAGTGGTAACTGCAATTTCAGTGCAGAATTTAGTCAGTTTAACCCTTTTGTAAATGGTAAATATATTGCAAGGGGTTTTAAATTTAGATGTGATTTAGAGACAAAAGATATTGCACAATCAATAGAAATTGAACAGTTAGGATATACAGCACTTATAGAAAGCAGAACAGAAACAAGTCTTGGTAATGCAGGGGCTTCGGCTGGTGGATTTATAGCTTCTGGTACTTCCACAAAATCAGTGACCTTTACCAATAGTTTCTTTACGGGTCAATCTGGTACTAGCATTGCAGCTAATTCTGTTTTACCTTCAATAGGTATTACTATTGAAAATCAATCACAAGGCGATTTCTTTGTTTTATCAAATATAACTGGAACTGGTTTTGATATTGATGTAAAAGATTCTGGTGGTAATAATGTTAATAGGAATTTTAAATATGCAGCGACAGGATTTGGGCGTGGTAGTTAATTTTAGGGTAGTATATAATTAAATAAAATTTTGTATTACAAATGGCACAAGCTTCAGATTATACAATAGACAACTCTACGGGTGCTAACGTCAGGGCTGATATCAATACCGTTTTACAAGCGATAGCAACAAATAATTCTGGTTCATCGGCTGCAAGTACAACCTTTGCGAGTGGATTTTTTGCTAATACTTCCACAAGTATGATGCAGCTTAGAAATACATCAAATAACGCTTTTTTAAATTTATTTACATTAGCTGGTGGGCCTGCATTTCCTATAGATGGAACTATAAATTCAATAAATATAGGTAAAGGTGCAAACTCTGTTGCACAAAATACAGTTCTTGGAGAAGATGCTTTAGATGCTTCAGTTTCTGGATCGGCTAACACTGCTATTGGATTTGCAACTTTATCGGGATTAACTTCAGGTACTAATAATACTGCTTTAGGAGGTAATGCCTTAGATGTTCTAACTACAGGCTCAAACAATACTGCTTGTGGTAAGGGTTCTTTATCTAATGTAATCACAGCCAGTAATAACACGGCAGTGGGTTATCTAGCGTTAAATGCAAATACAAGTGGAGCTAACAATGTTGCAGTCGGTACAAATTCAGGGGTTAACAATACCACAGCAAGCTCTAATACATCCATTGGACATGAATCTTTAAGACTAAATACTGAAGGTAGTAGTAATACAGCAGTTGGTAGAGATGCTTTGGAAAGTAATACAACTGCTAGTTTCAACACTGCAGTGGGTAGAGATTCTTTAAGATTAAACACTACTGGATCTAGTAACACAGCCGTTGGTTATGATAGCTTGGAGTCAAATACAGAAGGTATAACTAATTCTGCTTTCGGTAGACAGGCATTACAAAGCAACACAACAGCAAACCAAAACACAGCTTGTGGATATTTTGCATTAAAATCAAACACAACTGGAGCAAAAAACACAGCGGTGGGCAGTAATGCTTTAGACNTAAACACAACAGCAGGTAACAATGTTGCCGTTGGTTATAATTCGTTAGGAAATAACACAGAAGGAAATAACAATGTTGCCGTTGGAACTCAAGCACTTGAAGCAAACACAACTTCTCATCAAAATGTAGCAATCGGCTATCTAGCTTCTAATTCTAATACAGACGGAACATCCAATGTTTCTGTAGGATCACAAGCTTTAGAAGCAAACACAACTGCTGATAATAATACGGCTATTGGTTTTAAAGCATTACATGTAAACACAGAAGGACAACATAACACAGCAGTGGGAGAAAATTCTTTATCACTCAATACACTTGCTTCAAATAATACTGCGGTTGGTAGAGCGGCTGGTAATACTTTAACTGATGGCCATTCAAACACAATTCTTGGGGCAACAAGTGATGCTGATAATGCTAGCAGAACAACTGCTGTTGCTTTAGGATTTGGAATCAGTACTCATGCATCAAATGGTACCTTTAGGGTTGAGGGTACAAATGGTGTTTATCATACAGGTAATACAACGACTTGGAGTACGACTTCAGATGAGAGAATTAAAAAAGAAATTGTTGATACTTCTGTTGGATTAGCTGAAATAAATAAAGTAAAAATAAGAAATTTTAAATACAGAACAGCATCTGAAATTACTGCAACTGAATTACAGGAATATGACTTAAATCAACTTGCGGTTCAAAATACAAATTTACAAATTGGTGTTATTGCACAAGAATTTGAAACCGTATTTCCTAATTCAGTAAAAACTGATGACAGGGGTATAAAAAATGTTTGTGAAGATGAAATGTTTTTTGCAATGGTAAAAGCAATACAAGAATTATCAGCAAAAGTCACAGCCCTTGAAGCAGGGTAAACTGTTATTAGTTAAGTTTTTTATTATGGACGAAGAAAGAACCGCAGATGAAATTGCAGCAATTTACACAGCTGCTGGTCATAGCGTTACTCTAATTAATGCAGATGCTAATTATTCAGCATATACAACAAGAACAGGATATTTTCCTACTGAAGCAGAGTGGAAAGAAATGATCAAAAGAAATACAGATCATCTTGAAATAATCAAGGCTTACACAAAAACAGATGGCACAACATCAATCTGGACAACCGAATCGTTTACAGATATTGATGCTGCTATAACAAAAGGTAAGACACTCTACGCTTAATTTATGGATTTACAAAAATTACAGGAAACAAAGCAACATCTGTTGTTAGAAAAAGAAAAACAACTTGCAAATCTTTATGAGATTACTGGTGCGATAAAGTTGTTGGACCAACAGATTTTGGAGATGTCAAAATCCGAAGATAACCAGCCATCAGAAACACAGGCATCAACCCCACAAGAAGAAACAGCACCATCAGAGTAAGTGGTGCTACCATTTTATTAATCATGTTTCAAAAAATAGCTAATGTTTTGAGTATTATCTCATTTGTAATGGTAGCTTCAATGAGTGGTGGGGCATACTTTGGATATAAATATGTAACATCAGAACAGTTCAAGGCAAAGGTGATGAATCAGATTCTTGATAATGTTTCTGGAATGATGCCAAAAGTATTAGATCAAGGTTTACCAAAAGTAACAGGCCCATCAATGCCAATCATTAAATGATCTTTGGGTTTTTTAAAAAATTAATAAAATATTATATTGATAAACTTGTGTCTTGGATAAGAATAAAAAAACTACAACTTGAATTAGATGATGAAATAAAAAAATATCATGATGAAATAAATGCAAAAATGATAAAACCAAAGATTATAGAAACTGGTAAATTTGGAGAAGATGGGTGGTCTATTTCTATTGGTGATGTAGATAAAGATGAGTGAAATAAAAATACCTCAGATTACACTTCCAACTATCGATCTACCTGATACACCATATTTTATAAAACATAAATTAGAAGGCAAAATACCAGGCTGTAATTTATATCACAGAGATTTAGAGACTACACGCAACCCTTCTTTGTTGATTGCAGATCCTAATGGAACATATACTGTCTGCCCTGAAGGTCAAATACCTTCTTACGATCCAATAAGATATGATCCAAATGAAATTATTTATACAGAAGAAACTCCTAGATCAACACCATCTACCCCAAGACAAACTCAACAAAAAACTGTAAAACCAAAGAAAGACAAAAAAATCGAGTTTGAACCCTGCCCTGGCAAATCAAACCAAAGAGTTGGAGACTTTCGTAACGAAAAACGATTAGAACGTGTCATAGGCCATAAAAGAGGGGATGATGGGATTGAATGTATAACACTTTATGAGGATGTCCCGTTTAAGGATCAGTACATTCCAGAAGTTTCTAGCATTGTATCTACTGCTGTTATTGGCTTGGTCGCTGCCAGTTCTCCACTTTTACTTAATATCATCAAACCATTAGTTAAGAATATCGTAAAAAAACTGACAAAAAAGAAAGAAAAAAAGGTAAAATAGATATCTGTAGACGAGTCTTACCACAGCCCGTGGCTTGTCTACTTTAATTTATGAGTATGTGGGATAACTTGATTAGGTATCGTTGTTAATACTACGTTTTTACAGGTAACAGCATCATCACCAATAAACTTAATACCCAGCTTAAGTTGCTCCGAGCATATTTTAAGTCTCGCTAAATTGGCCTCTAATTTAGCCTTAGTAAGTGCAAATTCCTGTCCTTTTATCTGTGTTTCAGCAGCCCTTAAACAAGCCTTATTAAATCCATGACCTCCAAGTGGTATCTGGAAACTTGCAGTGACACCATAATTAAAATTAAATGTAGTCTGATCTATTCTTGGTTGTTCGGACTGATAAAGGATACGACCAGGATTAATAAGATTACCGTCAGCATCTTCTGAAAGATCGTAAATGTTGGTTCTGGTTGTTGTAATTTTTGGATGGCTGTAATTTTGTCCTTTAGTGATAAAGGGAGTGATAGCCAAAGTTGGTAGTTGGCATTGAATACCTTGTGAATATCTATGAGTAGGAAAGTTTCCATTTATTGTCTGATATCCATTATTTATAACCGTTCCAGAAGATGATGCAGATGGCGATGATACGGTATTAGCTTTTATAGGGGATATAAATAAAAAACTTATTGCGAGAAGATACTTAAACTTGTACTCTGACTTTCTGTATTTATTGTTCTCTGTATTGTGCTTGTCGCATCTAGACCTGGAGCTAAAAAGTTTTCGGTGATTGAAAAGGCTTCTCCTGGGGTTTTGATCTCCCATTGAGGTTTGGTTGTTAGGTTTGGAGTTACCCATTGAAAAGAAACCCCATTGACTGTTTGTGTGTTTGTATATGTCGCATCAGGAGAGATAACAGTTCCATCTTTGACTTGTACATTAGACCCCTGCATGGAATATGAGTACCCTGTCCTATAGTTCTCTGTAACAATTGTCTCAACGATAATAGTCTTGCTAGAGCTTGAAGATTCCATCTGGCCTGTAGAGAACGAAGGAGTNATNCTNCCAGCATTTGCACTAGGTACTGCAAAAAATAAAAATACAAGCCACCGCATTAATCAATTTCAAGTTTNATCGTACTTTGCATCTGTGCTGTNACNCCNGCGCCTGTTGCAGATAAATTNACTGTCATTGCACCNCCAGAGTCCATTGTCATGGCTGTAGTGCCGATATCTCCACCNCTTACAGTTGTGGTATCNCCGAAGATAGGAAGTGATGGCACAACACCATTAGTAACCGTTGTACCTAAAAAACTTGTAGGGATNGAATCNCCTTGAATAAAACTTTCCGANACAGACCANGCATCACCAGCAGTGGTTACTGCNTAAGTGGTGGTTGAGTCNATAGTAGGAACNCCATTTGTGATTTGTGCATCTGTNANATCAAGCGTACCTATNGAATTAGCAGTTTCACTTGCTGTTGGGGTGACATTTGTTCCTGATGCTGAAAAGGTCGTGCCAACTCTGTTTGCTGTTGAACTGGCACCTAATGTAGAAACTGAAACTACGTTTTGGATTGAGTGAGAAATATCTGCATAAGCAGGACTTGAAACCAAAAATAAGAATGGAATTAGTTTTTTCATTTTTTTGTGGGATCAACCTTGATAACGTCAGGTTTTGTAGTAACGATTTCAAGTGGCTGTTTTATTATTATAGTTTGAACGCCTCCATCGGAGTTACCAATAGTACTTTTTTCATCTTCTTTCTTTTTCTTCTTGGCTCCCTGTGCAGCATTAACGCTTATTCCTAGTCCACCTAAAATATTACCTAGTAATCCAGCAGCAAAAGTTGAATCAACTCTTGGTTGGTCTGGAATGTCGATTCCAAATAATTTATTCGGTAGCTTAATATAACCAAGAGATAAGACTAACAAACACCAAGTCAATATAAATGCTTGAGCAATAGTAGATACTAAAAAAGTAATTTTTTCTTGATAATCCGGCTTATCATCTTCCAATTTGTTATCTTTTTTCTTTGTTTCTTCAGCCATAATAAAAAAACTGCCTTAGTGTGTGAGGAGTAAGCTGATGACCATTGCTTAATTAGGCAGCTATATGCCAAACTTAGCAAATACTGTTATGTTTGGAAAGTAACACAATAAACTAATGTCAAAGTTTCTAATTAATCTGTTTATCAAGTTTGGTAAAAGTGAATCGCTACGCAAGGCAGCATTAAATCTTTTGAAAGATCTTGCCAAGAAATCTGATAATGACGTTGATGATGCCATCGTCAAGATGATAGAAGAAAAACTCTTTCCAGTAAAATGAAAAGAAAATTTCTTAACATCGAGATAGAAGACGCTCCATTAGAGCTTGAACTATCGGTGGAACAGAGATGTCGTGACATTCTTGCCTCTGATGATGTCTACAGCATCAAGCGGTATTGCACTCATCTGGTAAGGCATCAAATGAAACAGGATGTATTTCTTGCGTCTTTACTAGGCCGCCTCATAGAACTTGAGGCCACTCTTGCCACTCACCAAGTAAGAAAGGATAAAAAAATTTTTATCAGGAAGATTAAACGCTTTTTTCGTATTGCTTAAGTTCTTCTTTTGTAAAATCTTTTACTAACAATTTTTCAATCTTATCAATTTCAAAATTAAACTTTAGGATTGATGTTTTAATGTGTTCAGTAACCCATGCTCCATCTTTATTTACAACTTGGGCTTTATTCCTTTCATTTATGAACACATAATGATCCTGACCTTTTAACTGGACATCTAATAAATTTTTTTCTAAATTTTTACGTCTGATCTCCTTTAACGCTCTCAGCTTTTTTGAATCACTCATTTTCCAGTTCCGCTATCCTTTTATTTATAGCATCATATCTTANTACAATAT
>FUFK010038558.1_pt1 | contig 22069 bp, 31 predicted proteins | sample 1021851 | NCBI WGS metagenome assembly FUFK01 (sample SAMEA51879418, study PRJEB19060) | metagenome
TAACAACGTAGTCACTTGGTAAAACACGAATGTTCTCAATCTTAAGGTCAAGAGAAAAGGTGCCAGTAGCAGTACCCTTGACAGAGAGATCGTAAGTATTACTGGTATCATTTTCTTTGTCTCTCAGAATTAATTTAATAACATCTGATCCCTCTTCTGAATAAAAAGTTAGATCAGGTAAACTATAAACTGCAGATGCTTTTTGGATATTAACTAGATCCTCAGCAGTAAGAGAGAATTGTATATCTGAACCAGGAAATTTTACATTCTTTTCTGGTGCACTCTTCAATGTAATCTCAGGGTCAGAAAAATAATACTTTGCACATTGACGACCACCTTTGATGTTTACAAAATCTTTACTTGTAAACTCTAACTGTGGATCATTGAATAAAGATATACCCATCAAGAACTGACTCAAATCATAGATTGCAAAGTCAGTAGGAAATACTTCCTCACCTGTAAATTTTGCTANAATATTTTCTGCNTTNGATATGGTTCTAACTGTTGAACCTTGACGAAATACAATTGATGAATTGATAGTCGAAAAGTTTTTAAGAACGTCTAATGTTTTTTTAGATAGTGTTACTTTACTCATTTGTCATAATCTACTGAAAAGGTTGTAGGTGTGTTAGCGTTTAACTCTGCTGCTCTAGCAGACTTATCACTAAAGTGTAGAAGAAGAACTGCATAGTGAACTATTTTGAATAGATCTTTTCTTGCTGTTCCCTTTCTATCATACCTCGAAGCATATTTCAAAATGTTAGACCTACAGAATGCTTCAGCATCACCAACAGAATCAATGAGATCCAATGTTTGGATTCCATGTTTGCTGTAGTGTGCACCGTAGGTGCTAGAGATATACTCTGAGATCTGTTTCAAGATCTCTTGTTCATTGTATTTCAATTCTCACTCCAGACATGATCTATGTCACTATGATAGCATTGAAATTCATTTCCGTCAAGGTCAACAACATTTATTTTATGTGTTGCTGACCATTCACTGCCCCCATCCCCTAGGATGCGAACACTCCTACCGTCTTTGAGACGGAGGATGTGTCCAAGATAACCATCAAACGGTTTGCTCATCTTTTACCTCGTTAGGAACTACATCTGCATCTATCTTATCATATAATTCTAAGAATGATTGCTTTGTTTCCTCATCAAAACGATTGGTGCAAACCTTGATTGCTTTCATACGATTCTGCCAGATAGCAAATGCACGGATGATGTGTACAAGTCTACGTGTTGAGATAACTTCATCAACACCACCATCGTTGAATGTTCTACGGATGATGTCTGCCCAGTTTGCGAGATGAGAACAGAACTCTTTGTCAAGAACAGCAAGTGATGTTGCTGCTTTCTCAAGAATCTTTGTCTCTGTAGCAACAGTAGGATACTCTTGCTCGAATGTCAAGGCAAATCTCTCAAGGAATGCTTCGTTCAATACGTTAGTACCGATGAATCTACCATCCTCAGAACCTTTACCCTTTGTATTTGCTGTAGCAAATATGTTGAAACCAGGACGACGCTCTACATAGCGACCTGTCTTCTTCAAGAATAAACCTTTACCTTCTAGAACAGATTGTAGACAAAGTATCTTGTTAGATGCTAGGTCAACTTCGTCAAGAAGAAGGATAGCACCTCTCTCAAGTGCTTCGATGACAGGACCGTTGTGCCATACTGTCTCACCGTTGACAAGTCTGAATCCACCGATAAGATCGTCTTCGTCTGTCTCGATAGTGATGTTGACTCTGATGAGTTCTCTCTTGAGAGCAGCACATGCTTGCTCTATACCAAGAGTCTTACCATTACCAGATAAACCTGTGATGAATGTAGGGTAGAAGATACCTGATTGAATAATCTTCTTGACATCAGGGAAGTTACCGAATGGAACAAAGTTAGGATCTTTGCTAGGAACTAGGTTCTCTGCAATAGCAGGAGATGCAGAAGGAGCATTGTAAGTGATCTCAAGTTTTTCTTGGATAGTTAGATCCCACTTACCAATACCTTGTTTGTACTGTTTAAGTCTTTTCTTTACTGTAGCGAGTGAACAATTAAAATGCTCTGACGCTTGAAATAAATTTTTTGTGTTAACTTCTGTACCGAAGTTTTCTGTCAAGTATGTAACGAAGTCTTCAGTTGTTACAGGGATAGGAGCGAATGGCATTTTAAAATTTGTTGTTGTTGTACTTAGTATAATGGATAGTTAGGGGTGTTGCCACCCCTAGTGGACAGTTTGTTAACTGACTTTACTTACGAATGCGTTAAGTAATTTTTTGTTAACAGATTTGTTTGCAAGCATTTTTTTGAATGCTCTGGTGATGTCACCTTTTTTAGCATTGTCTTTTACAACGAACTCTGTGTCATTGTCAAGTGCTTTGTTGTTGATAGCATAGAGTTCAGTGAATCCTGCAGGACTTGTGATAACTGCAGACTTCTCTTTCTTCCACTGCTTTTGAATCTCAGCATAGTTACAATCTGGTGAACCATAGTTAGAAACAAAACTCATAAGAGCACTACCTGATAAGATACGGAATCCAAGAACATTTACATCAGGGTTACGATCACGTAATTGCTTGAGGAAAATGTTGGTAGTGGTGCTGTATGTGAACTGTTCGTATGTACGTCCAGTTGTGCGGTCACGTAATGCTACACCTGTATCAATACGACGTGCACGGATTACATAGTCACCCTCACCTCTATCATACTCAGCACCATAAGCACTGGTGCATGCTTCGCCATCAGTTAGGATACATACGTTTACTTTTTGTAAACTATTATCTTTCTTGAATTTAGGAAGAATGTGGTTGAGCATAACGATTGACTCATTCAATGGAGTACCAGATAAACCAAGACCTATTGTTGATGAGTATGAACCATATCTTCTGTGCTTAGATGCTTCACGAAATAGATTTAGACACATACGCTCATAGTCTTTACCATTAGAACGTGATGAAACAAAGTTCATTAAGTAGAACCATTTGTCAATGTAGACCTTGTTCTTCTCTAGGTCATTCTCGTCAACATCATAGTAAGAACGATAGTATGGAGTATCTTGTTCTATAGTAGCATCATTGTCGATAGCACGTTGTGCTGCACCCCACTCATTTGTGAAAGCATATACTTCAAAAGGTATTTGTACTTTCTTACAGAATGAAGTTAGGTTGATCAATTGCTTTACAGTAGCAAGCAACTCATAGCACATTGAACCAGACCAATCAAGAACAAAGATCATGCCATGATTCTTACCATCAGGAATAACTGTAACTCTCTTGAATAGATCTTCGTTGTACTTGTATGTGTGAAGCATACCTGTGTTTAGAACACCTGTCTTAGCAGTAGAAGCACGTGCATATGCATCAGCAGATTTACGACACTCAAACTCTTTGACCATGTAGTTTACTTCTTTCTGAGATTGCTTACGAAACTTTCTGTAGTCATCATCAACATCAGTAAAGTCATCTCTCACATCTCTTTGAGAATCAATCCAAGTGTGAATTGTTTTCCAATCTACAACGTGCTTAGAAGTGTCAACATTCTCTGGTATCTCTACATAAGTAGTTGGTTGACCATGGTCAACAGAAGAAAGATTTTCTTGTGCTTCATTGAATGCTTGCTGTGTAGAAGAACTATCAATACCACCTTCATTATCATCACCTTCACCATCTAGTAAGTCATCTAGTGACTCACCATCATCAGGTTCGGTCATGTTACCATCTTCATCATACCAATCATCTTTAACATCTTCTAGGTCTGCTCCTGTTGAAGAACCACCACTTCTGTCACCTTTGATATCTACTTGTAATTTACCGAAACCATCTTCGTCATCAGACTCTGTATCGCCACCAGTAGAAGATGGAGTTTGAGAAACAGGCACTTCAGTTTTCTCTTGCTCATCTTCTTGTGTCTTGGCATAGTTATAAACATCTTGTGCAATCTTACACACTTCATCAAATGTCTCAGCAAGGTCAGCACGAGCAACAAACACATACTCAGCACCTTCAAAAGGCATCATAGCGTGAGCACCTAACTTGAAATGTAGATTGATACGATCAATAAGAGATAACTCTGTGAGGTCTTTGTCAAAGATCTGGAAGAAGTCTTTGTCATTGAGTTCTGTGTAACCACCAACAAAAGATTTCTTAAGACCAGGATACTTACGCTTCATGAGTTTCTCGATACGAGCATCCTCAATAACGTTGACGTAATCTCTTGGGCAAGATACTTGCTCTGTAAAGTCTACGTTAGGTGTGAACAATGCATGTCCTACCTCATGACCTACAAGCATGTCATACACAACGTCAGATGCTTTGTCCCACTTTGGAAGAACTAGGACTCTAGTATCAACATTGAAGTATGCTGTAGGTGTTTGTTTGTGCTCGACAACAAGGTTCTCTGTTGCGAGAAGTCTTGCTAAATTACCTTTGATTTCTTTGTTTGTCATGTGCCTGTGCTTTGTATATACACATGATAGCAGATATTTTCGTTAGCCAACCAGTGAGTGTGTAACTTCGTTAACTGTCACACCCAGTGTAGAATAGTTCTTACTCTTCTCTACTGTTATAGTTCTATCAAACTTATCATCTAAATTCTGTTTGTGACTAATTACATATACTTTTGTGTTCTCATCAAAATTTCTCAGGATCCATCCTAGATCAGATGTACCAGTTTGATCTAGTGATCCATCAAATATCTCATCTAAGATAAGTAAATTAGTATCGACGCTATTCTTAAGCTTAGCAATACTACGCCAAGTGAGCAGAAGAGCAATATCAATACGAGCTTTTTCTCCTTCGCTGAACGAATCATATGAAAATATATCTCTGTATCTACTCTTAATTATTTCTTCAAAGTTCTCATCAAGGGTAAAATTGACATAAAACTCCATCCTTTGTAAGAAATCGTTAATTAATTTATTCATCGTAGGGAGATAAGTCTTGATAATCCTAGTCTTTATCCCATTATCCTTAAGTAGTTGTCCTGCAGTTGTCAGGACATCACCATCTTTCTTTAGGTCAGCATATTGTCTAGAAAAATTCTTTTTATCTTTTATGAATTTTTCTAATTTATTGTACTCTGCCTTCTTGTCAGGATTAGTTCCTTCTAATTCCTTTATCTCATTTTCAATATCAGTTATCTGTTTCCTGATAGTCATGAGTTGAAAATTAGTCTGACTAATAGTTGTATTAATATTATTAACTTCAGTTGACAACTCAGTAAATTTTTCTAATCTCTTTTCTTCTTGTTCTATTGCTTCTAGTAGTTCATCCTTACCAATACTGATATCTTTTATCTTATCATCTAAATCATCTGTCATAGTAGCAACAAATTCTTTTTCGAGTTCCTGAGAACAAGTAGGACAGACATCATGGTCTTCAAAAAACTTACGATCTTTCTCGCATGTGTTCAACTTATGTGTCAACTTTATTAAAAACGTGTTCAACTTCTTCAACTTCTCGCTGGACTTAGAATACTCTTTCATTTCTTTATTAAGTCTTTCGATTTGTTGTGTGAGAATCAAAACTTCTTCTGTACCATGTGTCTCTGTTGTTTGGTATTCTTCTATTTGCTTTTGTTTCCTCTTGATATCTTCTTCAGTTCTCTTTTCTAAAGTTAACATATGTTGCTTCTGCAACTCTATCTTATCTTTTAATAAATCTATTTGATAATCTACATCACGTATCTCTACATTGTTTTCTTTCACTCTGTCTTTTAGTAACAGATTCATAGTAGAGAATACTTGTATGTCTAGTATGTCTTCTATTATCTCTCGTCTTTGTGGAACAGACAACTTCATAAATGGTACGAACGTAGATGATCCTAGCACCACAATCTGTGTGAATGATTTATAGTTCATCTTAAGAACACTATTCTCAAAATTCTTTTGTTGTTCGTTTACTGAACTCTCTTTATCCCACAGCACACCATTGTGATAGATCTCAAACTTATTTGGTTTCATGGCACGAACAACTTTGTATTCATTCTTACCAATAGTAAACTCTATCTCCACCACACAATCTTTCTCATTGATACTATTGATCAACATACTCTTGCTAATTTTACGAAACGGTCTAGCAAACAAAGAAAAAGTAAGAGCATCTAAGATGGTACTCTTACCCGCACCGTTACTACCAACGATTAAATTTGTTCTTCCTTCTGTAAAATCAATCTCACTAAACACATTTCCAGTTGATAGAAAATTCTTCCAACGGATCTTTTCAAAAATTATCATTCTAAATTGTCAGGTGGTATTATAAAATCGTCAGGTGTGATGATGGAAAATTTTTGTCCTCTTTGCTGACATGCATCTATTATAACATGATCTTCCATTTCCACAACCCTCATGGAAGGATATTCTGATACATCTTCTAACATTGTAAGATATCTATTTGCATCATCCTCTAATTGAAATATAGGTATGATCCTATTGANTTGTCTGCATCGAACAAAGAATAGACTCCTTCAGCATGATTTTCTAGTGTAAGTACAAACATTATCCAACGTTACAACTTTCAATATATAGGGATCTCATGACATTCTTGAGTGAAGATTTGTCCACAGCGATATCCACTTCGTCAATATATTCATTCAAAAGAGTCATTGTATCCTTAGTCTTTAAGTCTACATCATCAATGTCATCTGTGTCAACTAGGGTTTCCACTATCTTGACATCATGTGCTCCTACGTTGTAAAGGCGATCAACCAATGTCTCGAACATTCGGTAGTCTCTTTTCTCTTCAACGATGATCTTGATGTACTTGTCTTTATAATCAGATACATTTGATTTGTTGTAGTCATACTTGGCATCATCATAGAAGATCTTGTCAAATATTTCGTAAGGATTTCTGACAAATTTAAGTCTGTCAGTTTCAGTATCGTAAATATGAAATCCACGAGAATCTTTGTAATCATTCCAATACATCTGATAAGGATTGCCAAGGTATTGTACATTACCTCTTTTTGATTTGTGATGGAAATGTCCTGACCATACACGATCAAAGTTTTTAAAATCACTCACAGAAAATCCACCATCAAAATGCATACCTGGTGTAACTTCAAAACCATCAACTTCCATGTGACTACACATAATGTCAGCATTACTACTCTTCATAGTTTCTACTGCTTCTTTCTTATTCTCAGAATTAATCCAAGGCATCATAAGAAAGTTTTTGCCACCAATAGTTATATGTTCTGGTGAAGAATAGATAGTTATATTCTCATAGTTTTCTAATAATAACTCAGGAGAATTTATCTTATTAGTATTCTTATAGTAAGTACAATGATTACCAAGAATCATATGTACCTTATAATCTTTTAACCTCTCGAAGTAATTAGTCTTAACTCTGTTAAAAGTATTATAATCCAGAGACTTTCTATTATCAAAGGTGTCGCCAAGGTCAAATACCGTTGTGATACCTTCTTTCTCAAGAACTGGAAAAAATATGTTATCATAAAATTTTTGAAAGTAATTCCAGAACGGAAGAGAACCCTTACGTCCATCTAAATGTTGATCTGTTATGAGTGCTATCTTCATTTCTTTTTGTTCTGTTTTGTCCACTCTTTCATATACTCTTCTCTACCATCTTTCAACCACTTTTTCTTTTCATAATCATAGAAAGGATGTGGTGCAGCAGATACCACTGGATCTTTTGTTTTGTTCTTAATAACAATAAATCTATCAGCAGCAAATGTTCCTGCTAATTGTACTACAACCTCATCGGTATCTTTCCAGTTAACAGTACCATCCTTCTTGGTATGAAGCATTGCTTCCTGTATTTTGTCAATAAGTTCTTTCGTTAATTTCATACTCAATTTGGATAACTTTTGATGATCTACCCATACTATCACGTTTGGATATTTTTTGCATAGTGCCACCTAGTGACTTTGCAATGTGTTCTATCTCATTGAGACATTTCTTTTCAAGATCCTCGTATGGATCGTAGTACCTGTCAACTTTCATGGATTCCGTATGGTGTTAGATCGTAATAAGGGATTTCTAATGGTTCACCTTTAAGAGGTGTTGGTTGTCCTATCTTGTCTAGGATCTCAGCAGGAATTTTTTTCTTGGTAATATCATAGGGTATAGGTGCATTTGCTACACACACTCTAATACATTCCCACTGTTCATCAGTAAAAAAATTATTATGATACATTAGTCGTCATGATCATCCCAAGGATCTGCTAATCCTTCGTTTGCAAAGAATGCTTTATACACTCCAAATCCTGCTAACAATACTACAATTACTATAAATGAAATAGCAAAAGTAATGTTTGGATTTGCATTGTAGTGTGGTATGATTGCATTGCATTTAGTCCAAGTACCTGGCAATGTATAGACAGGTGGACAAGACAGCAATAGATCTCTTATAGCTAACATTTCTGTTCCCATTAATTTATCCAATCTGGTTTGCGAGATGGGTCACGTAGATAGTTGGTAGCAACCCAAGGTTTAGATGCAACATAACGTTTGTATGCAGTGAAGATGTCAATACTTGTATCGTACTTGAACTCGTCAGGACCTGCAAATGTAAATGATGATGGTCTGTATGGACTAGGTGCAGAAGGTATGATAGTTGTTGCTTCTATCAATGTCTTCTCACAACTATGTGACTTGCCATAACGATGCTCGTACTCGTTGCACAGAGCAAGACCATGGGCAAGTAACCACCATGTATTTTCTAGGCAAGAGTTTGCCCATATAGTGCAAGGATGATTACGGAATGCACCCTTGTCTGTCTTGTATGCTTGACCATCAAGACGATGTAGATCACCATAATTGTGACCCCACTTGTCGGAGCATACTATAGATAGCATTTGACAAGTTTCTAGAGGCATCTTGACAACGTGTTTGTCAGGTAGATGTCTAGCAGATAGAGTTGGTGATGGATCTGTTACAAAAATATTCATTCTGATGCTCGCCAGTCTTTTCTCATTTTAACATATATTTCATTTTTTGCAACCATGTCACGTACGCTCTTAAATATTTTAGCAGACTTAGCAAAATGACAAGTAGCATGATCTTTTTCTTGGGGTATTACATTGCCTTCTTTATCATACTTTTTACCGTCTCTATGATTGGCATATCTCCTTGATCTAGTAAATCCCATCTCTAAAAACTTACGACACATATCCATACCTATAAAGTCTTTCTCTTCTAGGTAATCTAGATACATGTCGAAGATAGTATGTGCAGACATCATTGCAATCTTTGGAGTCTTAAATCTCCAATGAGCACAGATATCGTTAGTATAAGGGCGAACCAATAGAACCCCTTGCTCCCCTCTTCCAATACGATATAGTTTACGAGTCTCCTCGTTTGTAAAGTCAAGTCTTTTATAATCGAGATCATAATCAAATTCTTTCATAATCAATAAACTGGTATTCAGTAAACTTATATACTCCAGTATAATCTGGAAACATTTCTCTGAGTCTTCTTGTGACAGCAAGTCTACGTTCAAAGCGATTCATTCTTTCAACTTCGCTAGTGTGTCTTCTTAATATACTCTTCATGTGTTTTATTTAAAATAACGATGCGTCCGTTTTCAATGATAAATTGTAACTCATCATCGTTACTCCACATAAGTTCTTCATACAATGCGTTTAATCTACGCATATCATCATATAAGTCGTTAGGCATTAGCGATTCATTTTGGTTTCTATGTTTTCTTTGATGCTACCCATGTCAGAATAAGAAGCATTCATACCTGACATGTTACCAGTATATCGGTCTGTGTGCATTACCTCATCAAATCCAGACCTTTCCAGTATCTTTCCTTTGATTTCTAATTGTTTCTTTTCCTTTTGTATACGTCTTAAAAACGCATAGTATATAATTTGTGTAAAATAAGCAAAAGGATTCTTTGATTTTTCTGGATTAAAGTTATCAATATACTGTAAACAGTTTTCAATACCATCACAAATCATATCTTCTCTAAACATATAGTTTACGAAGTTTGGTTTGTATGACAGGTGTGTTGCGATTTTTAAAAAACAAGATCCTATGTAATTATTTACTCTAGGACGTGCTTCTCCAGCTTCCTCGGCAGCGTGAACTTGCTCACGATAGGCTGTTATCGCAGCGAGAAATTCTTTGTTATTTACATAGTACTCAGTTTTTTTTCTTTTCATTACTGCGTTGAATGATGTCTTTAGTATAGCAAATGAAAGAAGTTTTGTAAAGGTACTTGACAAACTGTTAGATAACCAGTACACTAACCGTGTAGCGGGTTCAAGGATGAGTCTAGCTCTTTTTAAATATATCTTCTAAAGACTTCTTGAATTTAGACACCGACCCGACATAGCCTGACTTTCTAGGCAACTTGTCTGCAGTGTTCGCTAAGGTTTGACCACTCTTCATTCTCTCTAATGTTTTTATATAAAATTCTTTAATAGTAGGATCTATCTCAGACATTGTTACAATATGTTCTCTATTCATAACAAACATATCCTCAAACGTCGCCGACATCCATTCCTTGAATGCAAAACCAGCAATTTCCAACGCACCTTTTCTTTGTCTCTGCACTTCTACAAGAAGAGGATCTTCTAACATAACCTTATCTTCATCTTCAAGATAGATAACCTTTGCTACTATCTCTTCACCAGTTACGATTTTTATTGTTGAATAAAATTCTTCGTCTTTCATATTAGTTTGCTCTAAGGTTTACTCTTATAACTTCATACTTAAAGTTTTCATTGTTGTATATGTTTACTCTTTCATTCAAATGCTTCAGCGTATAGTTCTGTCCACCAATGTCATCTGCAATGTCATACAACGTTGCTATGTCCTTACCTTCTCCTTTCCTGAGAACCCTACCAATTGATTGTAGGTTTCTGATTCTGGACTTTGATGGTGAAGCGAACACGATGTTGTGAAGACGCTTAATGTTAATTCCAGTTGAGAAGGTGCCGTAAGAGGCAACGATGATTGCATTAGATTCCGTCTCTGTTAGATTGCGTACTTCTTCCCTATCTTCTACGTCAGTTCCTCCGTGTACAAAAAATACTTTACGTGAGGATTCTACATTATTATTTATCAATTCGTATAATGGTGTACCATGTTTTTCTACATAGTTAAATAGTACTAGGGTGTTACCATCTAGGTCCTTGACTAGATTCTTTATGAGGTTATTTCTACCTTTATGCTCCACAAGATATTCTATTTCATCTTGATATGTCTCGAAATACTGAGGAGCATGTTTACAAAGTAGGATTTTTATTCTAAAATTAGAAAGGTAACCTTCCTTGATTAGATCATCTGTTTTAGTTACTTGTTCACACTTGCCAAACAAACCTTCTAGTACCCACTTGTGAGTCTTACTCCCATCTAGAGTACCAGTAAAACCAAACCTATACTTGGCATTGTGTAACTTAGTCATGATACCTGTCAATGACTTTGACTTAAAGAGATGTGCTTCATCACCAATTACGCAATCAATATCATCAAAGTATCTTTTAGGAAATTTGTAGATAGATTGCCAAGTTGATATTATAATAGGTTTGTCAGTATTTTTATCCTTACCACTATAAATTTTATGAACATGAGCAGTAGCATTCCACCCGTAAGAAATAAAATCATTGACCATCTGCTCAACGAGGGATGTAGTTGGGACGACTATAAGTATCTTCTTTGCGGTGGCAGCATAGTATCTGACTATGGAGTAGATCATGAGGGATTTTCCAGATCCCGTAGGAGAAAGTAACAACTTACGATTGTTCTTTATTGCTTCATAGACAGCATGATATTGATAATCTCTAGGTTCTATCTTAGAGATTTTTTTCATGTATTGTTTTACTGCTGGTAATGAGACTAACTTATTGTCTTGACTTATGTCTCCGTACCAATCATTCTTTTCATACTCTACAATATATTGTTTTTCTGCTGCCCATACCTGTAGATGATCTAACAACCCATGATACAAATCTCCTGTAGCAGGGGAGTATAGACGTATGGTTCCATCCCAGTATTTGTATCTGGGATTCTTTTTTAAATACTTTGCTTCTGGAACTTCAAATGTAAAGTAGTCCGCTAATTCTCTATGGACGTACTCCTCATCAGAATGAATAGTTATATAAACTTCATTCTTTTTCTTTACTGTAAGATGTGTCATTATTGTCCATTAACAAATTTCTCCCACTCAATGGCACTCTTCACTTGAAAACCTCTGTTTGAAATTTGTTTCATAACTTGATCTAGAAAGTATAGCATCTGATCTAGATACTTAATCTTTGCTTCTAGGTTGATGATCTCATCATCAGACTCTAGATAGACCTTCATCTTTTCAGTTGTTTTTATATGAGATCCAAATGGTTTAGCAGCATACGTTTTAGCATCTGCTTCACCAGAATAATACTCACGTTTTTCCTTTACTAATTTACGAATTTCAAACTCTAAAGAAGTCTTAATCTGTGATATGTCAGTGTAATGGTTTAAGTATTTATTGTGTTGGAAAGGGATGTCTAATGCGAGTTGCCCTAGGTCAGCACTATATTGTTTGTTCTTAAATTGAAAGTCTACATGACTATCTTCTGCCCAGTCTTCTCTTAGTTTTTGAAATTTATTACGAAGAGATTCAAAATTCATATTTTCTTAAATGTCTTATCACGTAGGAAGAACTGCTGATGTTTNAATGTNACNTNNGCAGTAATGTATTCTACATCTCCTATTGTAGCATCAAATTGNAAATTTGTCAGTGCTACAGGNAATAAATTTTGANANTCTACNACAAANGCAGGNTTNTATNNACTNGTAGTAATTAATAATTGTCCGTTNGNAANTATNTCNTTNTCTGGTGTNNNACGTGCCATCTGATCTGCNTTACCATTGTCACGCATCCATTTGTATATACTATTGTAGTTTTTTAAATCTTCATCTACAATAAATGTTATTGATAAATCACCAAACTCTACTCCTCCGCCAGGTATGATGGGCAAGTTTCTAAACTGACTTGCTACCTGTGTTGAAGGCATATTAATATCAGGAACATTTGCTGATTGACAAAAAAAGTCTACTCCTTCAAACTTTTCTAGTTTAAGGATAAAACCAATAGGGTTTAAAAAATTCCTATTGGTTGGTTGTTCTTTGTACCAATCTGCTCCGCCTAAAGGCATGTTAATATCTCGACTACTTATTATTTATCGAGTTATAATTGAGTTACTACTTGATCTTTAATTGCTTCTACTACGTCTTTTACAATACTTACATCAATACCCATGAAAGGAGGTATCAGTCCTAGAGTTCTAAACAGACCATCGGCGAACAGTGCCATGAATGCAAATCCAAGAACCATGCTAATCTGACCAGCATTTCTATTGTGTTGGTTGATAGCAAAATCTATCATCTCACTAACTTCTTCTTTACTAACCATAGTTTGCTTCTTGGTTGTAAAAGAATTTTTAGTTGGAGGTTTTTGTTTTGGTTTTTTAGAGAGTAAATCTCTACCGTACTGAGATAAGACCATGATTGTAATTTAGTAATTTTATTATAACAAAGAATTTGGATTACTGCCAATATTCATCCAGAACATCTAGGGTCTTGTTTAGATACTCGTTAGCACCTGTACAATACCTATTGCCCTTTTCACCAATTTCACATTTGTAATGCAGTTCTCTTTTGAGTTGCATGAGCCTATTGGTCATGGCGACTTTATCGAGTCTACCGTTCATGTTTTTTCTGTATACCTACAATACTATTTAAGCATAAAAAAAGGGATCCCGTAGGATCCCTGTGTGTGTCCCCTAACAATGTTGGGGGATTTTCCATATTTTGGTAACACGCATTACCAATTTTTGGACTATGTTAAGTTAGCAACTCTAACTCTTCTGTAGTACTGGTTCTTACCGTGTGTAAGAGCTTCAGCATCAGGAGTGCTTCCGTTAAGTACAAATGGGTTAGCAACCATACCGTATCTAGTCTTGAAGCCAATCTTGGGCTGGAAGGTAGATGGGTCGATGCTTCTTAACATCTGTAGGGGAACATATGGACAATAGAATAATCCAGCATCGTAAGGTGATGTACCTTTGTATCCTACAACATAGTAGTGTGTATTAGATACGTTTGCTGAATAAGGATCAACATAAACTTTAATGCGACCATTCATTGTACCAACTAAAAGGTTACCTGTGTCGTCTACTTCACCAATTGAAGGACCACCAGCACCTGTTAAACCAGAAGAGTAGTCTAGAGTACCAGACATAGCAAGGGCACTTGCAACATCAGCAGATGTTAGGATAAAGTTACCCTTTCCTCTACGAGTTTGCTGTGCGATTGCGTTTGCATCTCTTTCGATTTGGAACATAAGTCCTTTGAATTTCTCAACTGACCATCTTCCATTACTATCTACGTCTAGATCAAATACACCAGCGTTTGCAACGTTGTTTTGTGCACCTGACTTAGCAACTGTATATACAGTTCTAACAACCTCACGGTTGATTTCAGCAAGGATCTCACTTGATAGTAAGTTAGCAAGTTCCTGCTCTGCATCAAGACCGTGAATTGCTTTCAAGTCTTGTGCTAGTTCTAGAGTGTACTCTGCCTTTAGTGCTCTTGTTTTAGCAGTAACAGAAGTCTTCTCTATACTGAAGCTCATCTCGTTAAAGAGAGTAGATCCAGAACCTAGAACTTCAGCATCTTCTCTAGCGATATTACCAGCAGTACGCTCGTAGTTACCAGCAGTTGTACCACCACCAGATGTATCGTTAAGTAAACCTGGGTTAGCATCAGTTGTACCACCGTCTCCAAGAGGAGATGCAGGGTCGTTGAATGCAGCAGGTCCTTGTGTGTTACCAGAGAAGTTAGGATCTGGTTCGTTGAAGAGTGCTTCGTTTCCAGCTCTTAGAGCAGCACCATTTTGCTGATAGTGTGACTTCATTGCAAAGATTAGTCCTGTAGGACCGCTCATTGGTTGTACACCACAGATGTCGTATGCTACTAGGTTNGGCATAGCACGACGGATGAGGCTAATCATCACTGGNTCGAAACCAGCTAGACCACCTGTTTTNGTTGTNAGNCCAGAACCNGAGAGACCGTCNCCACCAATGGCACCAACTGTGTTGGATGCTTCATTGATCATNCCACGCTCTTCTCTNAGTTGTAGNCTCTGTATTTTCTAACAAAACAGCGGTAACNGCNTTTCTATAATTGTCTTTGATGGNNCCAGCACCTTCATGACTTAGAACAGGNNNCCACTTTTCTGTTAGAGCTTTTGAGTTAAACATTTGCTCTTATNAAGAAAAAATAGGTTTATATTATGAGTTCCAGCGATTCATAGCATCAAGGTATTGTGCCATTGCTGGACTAATATCCTTATCTGATGCTCCCTCTACTGGAGTTTCGTCTGCAACCTCACTTTGTGTTACAGTTTTTTCTGTGAAGTAAGACTCTTTGATAGTTTTCACTTTCTTAGAGAACTCCTCCTCAGTTGTAAACTCAACACCCTCAGCGAGAGCAGCGAGTTTGTCCTTTTGAGTATCTGCCAATCCGTCGGAAACTTGGTTCACGACATTTATTTTTGCAGTCTCATTTAGACGGGATTGTAATTTCACATTAGCTTTGACCTGTTCGTCAAGCTTGGCTTCCATTTCACGAATAGAGTCAGCCATACCTTCTACCACATCCACTTTCTCGTCTGGGATAGAAATGTAGTGCTCCTCAAAGAGACCCTTAAGACCTGCAATGAAGTCTTCGGTGATCTCATTTCTTATTCCACGGTCAACAGCAACTTGATTTTGCTCCATCCATTGACCTATGGCGTAGTTTACTGTGCCATTTACTTCCTCGGAAAGCTCTGCCTTAGCAGCGTTTACTTGCTTATCGAGTTCTGTAGCAAAGTGTTCTACAAGCTTGTCGTACTCTTCANNGAGTTTTGCTTTGATTGCTGCTTCAAAGATAGTCTTCGCTTTCTCAGCAAACTCTTTTGAGAGTTCTGTTCCCTCTAATAGGGCGTTGACATCATCGGAGACATCAAGGTCTTCGTATGATGGTTTGATTGGATAGGTTACAGCAGAACCTGTACCAGTTCCGTATGCAGCATCTGCACCGACTGTAGGTTGTGTACCCTGATCACCAGCATCTCCAATGTTAGATGTCTGAGCAGATCCATCGCTTTGTGCTGCCTTGTCTCCTACAGGAGCGGCTGCCTTAGCACCTGGATTCTCTTCTCCATCATCATCGTGCTCATTAGGAGTAGTGGATGTACCACCTAAATCTGCAGGAGCAGATTGTCCATATGATTTACCAGCATCAACTGTAGGCATAGGATCTTTCCCGCCACCATTTGATGTCTGTGCATCAGAAACCTGAGATGGTTCGCTACCTGTGCCTGGTATGACGTTTGCGGAAACAGTCGGCATAGGGTCGCCTTCCACGATAGTCACTTTTTGCTCGGTAGCAAACTCCTCAAATTTTTCGTTAAGTTTATCTGACATTAGAGTTTACCTTAATAATTTTCCGTATAGTGATATGAATTATTTATAGAATCAAAGATTTGAGAGGAAATGCTCAAAAACTTGGAGCGTTTTTGCCTCTACATCACGGCGACTTGCGTCACTCATTATCTTTTTATATTTAGCAACTTCAGTTTCCTTTAGTATACCATTACACCAAACCCATTCTTTACCTTCCATGATTCCATTAACGAAAGCATCGGGTGCGGAGGGGTCTGCTACTATATCTGCAGCAGTGGTGAGCATGAAGTCATCACGCACAACATTGCAACTTTCTGTCTTGTCGATGCTTCCCATACCACGTGAGGAAACACCTAACTGAACACCTTCGCCAAGTAAGTTCTTAGCGATGTTACCCATTGGTGTATCTAGGATCTGTGCCTTACCAATAAAATTATTTCCCTCTGCTTTGAGTGAGGTAATTCTATGGGATACTCTATCAAGATTGATAGTAGGACCATCGGGATGTCCAAGTTCACCGAGAGCACGTTTTGATTTTACATACTCCTCATTGTATCTCTTAACCTCACGGTCAAGAACAGGGAAGGGGTACATACGACCATTGCGATTTTTTAACTCAGATTGTAAGAACACTCCTTCAATATAAAGAAGTTTCTTTCCGTTTTTCTCTTCTGTTATGAGTTTAACGTCTTCAATCGTTTCCGTTATCAGTTTCATTGTTTGGTATCTCTGTCTCGGTTGGTTCGTCAAAGAATGTATTAGCAACCACTTTCTTGTAATCTGCCATTGCTTGAGAAGCTTTGCCAAATAACATGTCATGGATTGCATCAATTGCAGATGCTCGTTGGTTATTGTCAATCTTATCGACAATATCTACAGCACCAAGTTCTTTGTTAACATCTGGATTTTCAGTCATAATATTCTTGTAGCATTTATTATTTATTATTATTCGTTGGTTTAGATGCGGAGACTGGTGGTTTAGGTGCACGTTTCTCCTTATCTAACTCCCTTTCTACAGCATCATCAGCCTGTTGTGCTTGNATNTCNGGNNNNAATGCAGTGTTCTGACGATCCATAGTGTCAAATGTATTCACATCTTGTGGTGACATAACAAGACCTTGATCAATCTCTTGCTGCATCTCCTTATCTAACTCTCTCATATCTCGATTAGTTTGACCAAGAACTTCCCTACGAACGTGTGCCACGGAGAAGTATTTGCCAACGAAAGGATCCATCTGTGTGACAGTTGCTATGCGTTGGTTGAACATCTCAATGTTCTTTAATTCATTGAAGTGATTGTCAAATAAGAAGTCATACTGTATATGCTCTTTCATATCTTCCCAATCTTCTGGAGCGATAACTCCTTTTAGAATGAGTTGAGTCTTAAGCATATCTTGGAACATCTCACTAAATCTTTTGCGGAGACGACCAATGAACTTAGTAAATTTAAGTTCGTCACGGAGAACCTCTGTTGTCTTACCAAGATTAAATCCTTTGTTGTCATCTGTAAGACGAGATGGGGGTAAGTTCAAACTGTTGTATAATTTCTTTTTAAAATACTCAACATCCTTTAACTCACCTAGGTTCTGACCGCCTGGCAATGTAGTAATCTCTGTTCCTCTGCCACCTTCTCTACGTGGTAACCAGAAGTCTTCGAGCATACTCATATGCTTTTTGTCATCTCTCATCTCTCCTGTGTTAGCGTCATATACTAACTTGTTTCTATAACGAGACATGACGTCACGGAGATATTGTTCTGCTTTTACCTTAGGTAGATTACCTACATCAATGTAGAATATTCTACGCTCTGGTGCACGAGAAAGTCTGTATATAACTAGAGAGTCTTCGATCATTCTAAGTTGATTTAGAGACTTGATTGCCTTGTGTANGAAACCAAGAGTCATTCTCTTGTTTAAATCTTGTAGTCCAGAAGGGCAGAATGTAATAGAATCTATTGCNATNTTGACACCTTGTGACAATGACATGTCACCAACAGGTCCTAAAACACCACCTTTATAAAAACCTTTCGGATTATAGAGGTAGTAATCTACAAATGTTCCGTACTCGTACTCTAGTGCTGTACCTTTTATTGCTTGTCTTTGTAAAGAATCTAAGTTCTTTTTCTGGTCAAGTTTCTGACGAACCTTCTTGATCTTCATAGGATCAATATAACGAAGTTCCGTAATACCTTTCTTAGGATTCTCTAGGTCTATAACTTTATGATAATATAATCTTCCGTCAATATACCAAGATCTGACAATCTCATGTGCTCGATTGTCAAAGTTTAAAAGTCTTTTGAGATATTCAAACTCATCTCTTATCTTTTTCTTGATACCCATTCCAGCATCAAGATTATCTAAATTAATTTCAACGGGAGTGTCATGAGCATCACTCACAACAAACTCGTTTACTACNTCNTCTACTGCACTGTCACACCTCTGGGTGTAGTGCCATATCACGATAACGACGGATCATCTCATACTCATTACGAGCTTGATTNTCCGTGTCCACATANGTTCCATAGTAGCCTCCTGCTGCTACAGCAATCGACTCCTCAGCATTAGGAGGGACAGGGGACTGACCCTTCTTTCCCTCCTTACGTTGTATTTGGAATCCAAATAATTGACTCATTTACCTAGTCATAATAGTTCTCTTACTTATATTTAGCAGAGTTAATTATATGACTTTTCCGTTAGCGATATCAGTTCTACTTGATGCTGGTGCTTGTGATCCACCTTTTGCCTTCTCAGCAGTGAAGTAAGAGTACTGCCATTCAACAGTAAATTCTTCAATCTGATCGTTGCTATCATATGCAAGATCAATCTGAGAAACGTTAGTTGGGAAGCAATGATGCAATTGATATGTTCTGATTGCAGAACCACCCTCTGTATCATCTTTTTCTAGTTGTGTGACAAATAGATTTGCCATGTAACCATCTCCACCATTATCAGGAAGAAATCTCTCAGCAGTATTACCAGCGTGAGTATTGATTTCATTTGCCCATGACTCAAATAGAGCACGGATCTTGAAGTTTTTATCGTTAAAGAATGTAGCAGTCCATGTATCGAAGGTGCGATCACCAGCGATTTTAACTGTTCTACCTCTGAAAGGAACTTCGATTACACCCAAGTTAGATCCTGGTAGTGCTGCGGACTTACAAAGAATTGAAGTCAACTCTTTTCCCATAAGAGCACCAGCACCGTCAGATGCTAGGTCTCCTCCTGCTAAATCATTGATTGTTGCATCACTGAAACCAGCAGGAAATTGGATGTCCACATTGAACATATTAGGCTTAACGCCTTGACCAATAACTTGAAGGAACGAAGATACGTTGTTAGTTGCCATTTGTTTTTACCTCTTGTTTAATTATCTACCAACGACTTCGGCGAATGATACGCCTGTCTTCGTTGCTGTAACGGTCACGGTTACATAGTTGATAGAACGAGTTGGTTTCACAAATATTTCTGCGACAAACTCATTTCTGTCAATGACTTCTGGTGTATTGTTTGTGTCGTCGCAAACAACTAAGTAGTCTGTAACTCCTCTACGTGCTTGAACTTCACTTAAGTATCCACTAAGTGCAGCGTTGAAACTTGAACGAGTTACATTATCGTTCTGTTCAAATAATACACCCTCTGCAAGTGCTCTTGCTCTCTTCTCTATGTTAAGGAAGAGACGTCTTACGTTGATACGATCAAACGCAGATGGAGAAGCAAGTGCAGTCTTGTCACCAAATAGGATAGGACCTGCACCAGGAAATGCTACAACAGGGTTAATTGCTGCAGTATAAAGATCATCTCTTGCTGCTTTGTTAGGATTGAATGCAAGTTTAACTACATTCTGTAATCCACCTCTTGATGTTCCTGCTGGAGAAATCCAGTCGTCACCAATAGTAGAAGTAGAAACACATAAACCAGCAATGTCTCCATTACATCCAATGTAAACGTATTTGTCATTGAATCTATCGTATGTGTATTTGATTCCACTGTCCTTAACGACATAAGAACTAGAACCAATACTTTCAAAGAACTCAAGAGTCTTTGATAACTGAAGTGCAGGAGTTAGTGCAGAACCACCAGATGTAGCAACTTGAGCACCATTCCATGGTGAGATGAATGCGATGCAGTCTTTTCTTGTATTTGCTACAGCAGCAACACCACCCGCTTTAGTTTTTGTATCTGCTTCAGAACCCATTGATCCGCCCATAAGAACGAAGTCTAGGTCTGTTTCTTCTGTGTCTTGGAACTGTGTATATGCAGCAACAATCTCTCCTGTAGTGTATGCGTAATCATCAGTACCACCTGATAATGCTCCACCAGCAGTCTTAAGAATTCTTGCAATTTCTTTAGGACCAGCAGCAGTAGCACCATAAGATGCAACAGCAGCACCAGGATCATCACCAAGAGTTGTGAACTCAGCAGATGTTAATGCACTAGCGTAAATATATCCAGAGAATTCGTTGACGTAATCCTTCCAGTAAGTTGAAGAACCTTCTGGAGACTTAGCGTCAGATATCTTAGAGAGATATGTCATTCTCTCGACAATTGTGTTAGTTGATGTATCAACGATTGCAACGTGTACCTCGTCATATGAAACATAACGCTCTGATGCAAATGCGGAAGTACCAGGTCTAGGACCTACTTCTTTATATGTTAAACCAGTTGTACCAATTTGAGTGGCGTTCCAATCTGAAACAGTGAATGCTGTTGATGTATCTCCAGATGCAGGAGTAGGAGCAGCAGTTCCTTGAATAATTCTAACTGTGTTTGCGTCAACAACTTCTACAACCTCATGTCCAACAGNAGCGTCNTCAGTNTATGTACCACCAACACTTAAACCGTGNCCAGTTTTTNNNATTGTNNAATCAGNACCTCTNTCNACNANAACAACNTNAAGATTATTTCCGTCTGCACCAGCAGTACGAGCAATAAACTTTTCTGATGAACCAGCACCAGCATCATAATCTTCTTTTGATCCAACTAATACTGCTGAACCATCTAAAGTTGCGTTGAGTACACCAGTTGCTGCACGAACAACAGCGAGTTGACCACCATAGCGGAGGAACTCAGATGCTACTAACCAGTCTGCAGCGTTTGCCTCAGCTGGTGCTCCGAAAGTATNAATTAATTCTCTTTCAGANCCTATATTTGTAATTTTGCCTACAGGTCCACTGCGNAATGATGAAGCGANTCCAGCACGAAGTCCAGATACTCCAGTCAAAACACCAGTAGATAGATCACGTTCTCTAATAACAACACCAGGCGAGACTTGACTTGCCATTTAATTTTACCTCTAAGATATCATTTTATCTAGAAGTATTTAGATATTTCTATCCCTCCACAGGGGAAACAACACACGAACACCCTACCAGTCTGGATAGTGACCTTCCTTTATTTTCTTTTTACTCTTTCTTTTTGCTACTATTCTTTTGATCGTACAATCCTTACACTCGTAAGAATATGCAGATGGTAAACCTTTCTTTTGTTTTCTTGACATGTAGAAATCTTCCAGTAGATTCTTGATCTGATTACAAGTTCTACATCTTCTATCTTTGAATAGTAAATGTTCTAACTCAAATTGACTATCAAGATCCATCATAGTATTCTACCGCAGTTACATTTTTTTCCTTTATATTTTGAACATTTCCATTTTTTACATTTCTTTTTCTT
>FUFK010067526.1_pt1 | contig 22064 bp, 22 predicted proteins | sample 1021851 | NCBI WGS metagenome assembly FUFK01 (sample SAMEA51879418, study PRJEB19060) | metagenome
TGAAATAGAATCAAAATTTATATCTAATTTATATAAAAGAAATAACATAGAACAGAAAGGATAAAAATGTATAATAGACACTTTAATATTAAAAAAGACTTCTCAGAAGTAAATGATTTTCAAAACTATATCTTACCTAAAATAGATGGTGCTGATTGGATAAAACAAGAAGATAAAGATATTGTAAAAGACTACATGAGAAAAATATTTTTTAATCAANGAANAAACAAAAAAAGAAAGGATAACTATGCCTAAAGGAGCAAAGTCTTATGGACAAGTCAAAACTAAAACAATGTTAAAAGGTAAGCAAAAGAATCTACCTGCATCATTGAAGAAAAAGATTGTAGCTGCTGCTATGAAAAAAAAGAAAAAGAAAACTGCCTAAATATTTGGTAAAAATATGGCAGATGGGCGATTGTATTCTTATAGATCAAAAGATATTATCGTATGAAGAATGTAAAAATTTTTCTTTACCAGAGGGTTCAAGAGCAACATATGAGGAGATAGACATGGGAAAGTTCGTACCTAAAACAGATAGTCCTGATGGACATAACAATAGCAAGGAGCATTATGAAGAAGCAAAGCAAGTCAGAAACGCCGATAAACAAGCTGATGCAGAAAGCACTAAAGACAGCAGCAGCAATTCTGAAGAATGAAGAAGATGAAAAGACTCGTAAAGAAAAGCAAAAGATGGCTGATTACATTGAGTACAAAATGTCAAAAGGTCATTCTAAAGATGCTGCTACATCAATGGCGAAAGCGCATTTAGGTAATAAACAAAATAGTATTATCAGATGAGTAAGACTGCCACTAAATCTAAACCTAAACTTTGGAAACGAATTGTTGCTAGAATAAAAGCACAAGCATCACATGGTACGAGGGCTGGACAATGGTCAGGAAGAAAAGCCCAAGCTGCAGTAAAGGCTTATAAGAAAGCTGGTGGTGGTTATAGAGGTGGTGGCAAGTCAAAAACTTCTTTAGCTAAATGGTCAAAACAAAAATGGCGTACAAAGTCAGGAAAAAAATCATCAAAGACAGGAGAAAGATATCTACCTGAAAAAGCTATTAAGTCATTATCTGCAAGAGAATATGCTCGTACTACTGCAAAGAAAAGACGAGATAAAGCAGCAGGAAAACAATTTAGTAAGCAACCAAAATCTATAGCTAAAAAAACTAAAAGGTATAGAACTTGACATTACTTACACAAATACCGATAAAAGATTTAGTACAATTAAGAGCAGTAGTTAAGACGCAACATATGAAACATTATCCTAAAGAACAATGTACAGATAGAGAAGCTGATAAGATAATAGAAACTATTACTCCTGAAACAAGAGAGAAACTAATCAAACTAGCTGTAGATTATGGGATCACTAAATTATAAACCATCAGGAACAAGTCTTAAAAAATTTTTTAAANGATAATNANTTCTTTAGAGGATTGCGTGGGCCAGTTGGTTCAGGCAAATCAGTTGCTTGTTGCATAGAAATTATTAGACGAGCATTGGAACAAAAACCAGCAGAAGATGGTATTCGTAGAAGTAGATGGGCAGTCATAAGAAATACAAACCCACAATTAAGAACAACAACAATTAAAACATGGCTTGATTGGTTTCCTGAAACAGAATGGGGAAATTTTGCATGGAGTGTTCCATATACTCATAAAATACAAAAAGGCGATATAGAACTAGAAGTTATTTTTTTAGCACTTGATAGACCTGAAGATGTAAAAAAATTATTATCATTAGAACTTACTGGTGTATGGATTAATGAAGCAAGAGAGATTCCTAAAAGTATTGTAGATGCATGTTCAATGAGGGTAGGTAGATATCCATCTATGAGAGATGGTGGCCCAAGTTGGTATGGTGTTATATGTGATACTAACCCACCAGATACAGATCATTGGTGGAGTATTATGTCAGGAGAAGCTGTTATACCTGATTACATAACTAAACAAGAAGCCAAGATGTTAATCAAACCTGATAACTGGAGATTTTTTAATCAACCACCTGCTATGAAAGAATTAAGAAACAAAGAAAAAGAAATTGATGGTTATGAAGATAACAAAGAAGCAGAGAATATAAATAACCTTACACCAAACTATTATAAAAATATTATACGAGGTAAAACTAAATCTTGGATTGATGTTTATGTATTAAATAAATTAGGACAGATAGAAGATGGCAAACCTGTATATGAATCATTTAGAAGTGATATTCATGTAGCAAAAGGAGATTTAGCAATAGCAGAGGGTATTCCTATATTTGTAGGTATAGACTTTGGATTAACACCAGCTTGTGTATTTGCACAAAGGATTAGACAAAGATGGGTAGTTATAGATGAATTAGTTGCAGAAGATATGGGTATAGTAAAATTTTCTGAACTTATGAAACAGATAATGTCATCTTATCTTCCAAGACAATTTTATATATTTGGCGATCCTGCAGGAGATCATAGAGTACAAACTGATGAATCTACACCATTTCAAATACTACGAGGTAAAGGAATACATGCAAGACCAGCACCATCAAATGATGTTGCATTAAGACTAGAATCTGTAAATGCTACACTAACTAGAATGGTAGATGGCGAAACAGGAATACTAATTGATCCTAAATGTACTAATTTAGTTAGAGGATTTAGTGGTGGATATCACTATAGACGACTCCAAGTATCAGGAGAAAGATATGATGAAAAGCCAAATAAGAACAGATTTTCTCATGTTCATGATGCTTTGCAATATTTACTTCTTGGAGCAGGAGAGGGAAGATCATTGACTATTGGAAAGAAAACGAATAAACCTATAGTTGCGAAAAGGAATTTTAATGTTTTTGATGTTAAACCAAAAAGTGTATATGAAAGGAGAAGATAACTATGTGTGCAGGGCCATTTAGACCAAAAGCTCCTCCTCCACCACCACCTCCAGTAGAGGAAGAAAGTGTTAGACAACAAAGATTGAGAATGCGTAAGCAACAAGATGCCGAAAGAGCAGCTAATAAGCAAAAAGCATTTGAAGAAAGAGTTGCAGCATATTCAGGTAGAGTTGGGAGAAGATCACTTCTACAAGGTCGTAGAGGTGGACAAGGTTTTGAAATAGCTGCTACTTTGATGAGCAAACCGACTTTAGGAGCATAATCAATGGTAGTAGATGTAAAACCAGAAGTACCAGTTGTTACTAATACAAATGGTGTAAGAAGATTAATTGGTAGATATAATCATGCCAAAGCCATAAAAGATTTATGGACTTCTACATTTGAGGAGTGTTATGAATTTGCATTACCTCAAAGAGAATCTTTCTATACTGAATCAATTGGTAGAAGAAGAACTGATCGTATATTTGATGAAACTGCTGTGGTGGGAGTACAAGAGTTTGCATCAAGATTACAAGCAGGTATTGTTCCTAACTATGCAAGATGGGCAGACTTTGTTGCAGGTTCTGAAATTCCAAAAGAAGATGAGAAACAAGTTAATCTGTTATTAGATGAAGTAACAGAATATGTTTTTGAAATATTACAAAACTCAAACTTNTCACAAGAAGTACATGAAACATTTTTAGATTGTGCAGTAGGTACAGGTGTNCTTTTAGTAGAGGAGGGAGATGCAGTACAACCAGTTAGATTTAGAGCAATCCCTTTACCACAAATATATTTAGATGCAGGTCATGATGACAAAATTGATTACATATTTAGAAATAGAAAAATAAAATTTAAAGATATTCTTATTGCATATCCAGCAGGTACATTAAGTGAAAAGATGCAAATGGATATGGAAAAAATGCCTGATAAAGAATGTGATGTTGTAGAAATAGTTTATAGAGATTACTCAAATACAAAAGAAGAAGAATATAAATTCTGTGCAATATCAGAAATGTATGAACACAAAATTGTAGAAACTACATTTAAAGGTTTAGGTTCTAATCCATATATAATTTACAGATGGAGTAAATGTGCAGGAGAAGTATATGGTAGAGGCCCACTTCAATTAGCTTTACCAGCAATCAAAACTTCTAATCTAGTTATAGAATTAATTTTAGAAAATGCACAAATGGCAATATCAGGAATGTATCAAGTTGAAGATGATGGTGTTGTTAATGTAGATAATATATCACTAATTCCAGGGACTATTATTCCTAAAGCTGCAGGTTCACAAGGACTTACTCCAATATCTCCAGCAGGTAATTTCAATGTATCTGATTTAGTATTAAGAGAAATGAGAACTAACATTAAGAAAGCATTATACAATGATATGTTAGGTACACCAAATGAGAAAACTCCTATGACTGCTACAGAAGTTGCAGAAAGAATGGCAGACTTATCAAGACAGATAGGTGCAGCATTTGGTAGATTACAAGCAGAGTTAGTTAATCCTGTTTTACAAAGAGTAATATATATTCTTAAAAAACAAGGTAGAATAAAAATACCAGTAGTTAATGGTAGAGAAATAAAAATAAGATCATCTTCTCCTTTAGCACAAGCACAACAACAACAAGATGTTGCTACAATAGATAGATTTTTAGGAATGGTGCAGCAAAGAGTTGGGCCACAATTATTAAATGTTTTAGTTAAACAAGATGAAGTAGCAAAGTTTGTTGCTAAAAAATTAGGAATACCTGAAGAATTAATTAGATCATCAGAAGAAATGCAACAAGCTGCACAACAAATGCAACAAATGATGGGGCAGCAACAGGGGGGAATGGAGCAAGAACAACCAGAGGAGATTCAATAATGAGTATGTATAATGCCACGCAAAGTAAAATATGATCCTAATTTTGTTCTTACTCCAGAGATAAGAGCATACATAGAAAAGTTTGGTTATGGTAAAGCGGCTGAAGAATATGGGCAATCATATCAAAGATTATATTATTTATATCACAAAGAAGAAAAACCTGAAGAAGAAGTAGCACACCCTCCTCCATTTCATATTGATTCATTACCTGATGATGAACCAAGTGCAGAAGAATTAATCCAAAGAGCATTAGATACATGGCGTAGAAAAAAAATACATCATGATGCAAGTTCTATTATTCCTGTTCAATGTAAAGCAGATGGGCCATTTGGAATAGCTTTTGTGGGCGATCCTCACATAGATGATATGGGATGTAATTGGGAAGCATTACTTCATGATTTAAAAATGATGAGAGATGCAAACATGATGGGTATTTGTGTAGGAGATATTACAAATAACTGGGTAGGTAGATTAATGAAAAAATATGCAGATCAAGAAACTACAAGAAAACAAGCAATCAAATTAATAGAATGGTTTTTTAAAGGATGTGGTGTTCATTGGTTAGCTATCATTGGTGGTAATCATGACATATGGAATACAGATGGTGGAGATGTAAATCAGTTTATGTTTAGACAAGAAGCAGGTGTTTATAAGAATCATGGTGTTAGATTAAAAATACAAATGCCAAATAATATAAACTTCAAAGTAAATTGCAGACATGATTATACAGGACACTCACAATGGAATGAAGCACATGCTATGAGTAAGGCAGCAAGGTTTGGAGATGATGATGTTTATGTAGCAGGACATAGACATAACTCTGCATATCAAATGATAAAGCGACATGAAACAGGAAGAATAGCACACGCAGTACGAGTATCAGGTTATAAAGAAATAGATGACTTTGCTGAACAAAAAGGATTTAGAGATCACACTATTTTTAGAAGTATGGTATTTATAGTTGATCCAACACAAACTGATCCATTAAGATTTTGCAAACCTGTGTTTGATATGGAAGAAGCAAAGGAGGAAATACTATGGAAGAAAAAGAAAAAATAAAACAAGCAAACGAGCAAACAGATAATCTTGATCTACAAAAAATTGATCCATTATATTATCAAGCAGGAAAATGTGATTGTGGTAAAAGATTACAAACATATGATTATGTTAGACACTTACCATATGCAGATGCTACAGCTATAAAATATATAACTCGTCATAGAGATAAAGGTGGAGCAATAGATATTAAGAAAGCTATATGGTTCTTAAAAAAGATATTGATAGATGAGTACAAAGAAACCGAGTAAGCCAATTCTTATAGGAGATAAGAAGTATTATAAATATTTAATTATATGGGAAGATATCGTAGGCGATTCAACAATAACAGATTACAATGAGTTCACTAATATGCATTGTGCATTAATACATACAGAAGCATATATATTTAAAAAAACCCCTAAATATCTATATTCTTTTGGCAGCTATCAATGTGAAAATGGGGAAATAGGCTTTGGAGATAGAAACATTTACCCTAGAAGTGTAATTAAAAAAATGGTAAGGATATAACAATGGTAGAAAAAACTGAACAAAATAAAGCCCTAATTGGATTGGATAACTTTAAAAGAGGTTCAGAAGAAGAAGCAAAACTAAATATGGTATTTACATCTGTATTTGGTTCTACATCTGGTAAGCAAGTTCTCCAATACTTGAAATCTATAACCATAGATACAGTCGCTGGTTCAGAGATATCAGATAATGCTTTGCGTCATTTAGAGGGGCAAAGATATATCGTAGGTCTTATTCAGCGTAGGGTTAATAAAGGTATCAGTATTAATATGATAAAGGAGAAAAAAGATGAGTGAAGAACAAACACAACCAGTTGAGCAGCAACAAGAACAACCTGCTCAAACACAAGAACAAACGCAGGAAAATGTTTCACATGAAACATCACAACCTACAACAACAGAACCTGCACCAAGACCTGAACACATACCTGAAAAATTTTGGGATGCTACTAAAGGCGAAGTTAATATGGAAGAATTTGGTAAGTCATATACCAATCTTGAAAAATATGTAGGTGGTAAGAAAGAAGAACTGCGAGATCAAATCGTAGATGAACTTCAACAAGAAGCTATAGCAGAAAGACCTGAAAAGGTAGAGGGTTATGAATTACCTAAATTACCAGAGGGTNTTACTGAAGAACTAGTAAATGCTAATCCTATGACAGATTGGTGGAAAAACTTTTGCTATGAAAATGCATATGATCAAGAAGTATATCAAGAGGGTATTAATAAATATGTTGATTCCTATATTGGTAATCAAGTTGATCCTGATGCAGAAAAACAAAAGCTAGGAGAAAATGCAGATGCAAGATTAGATGCAGTAAATAGTTGGGCATCTACATTCTTTTCTCCTGAACAATACGAAGTAGTTTCACAAACATTAGGTATGAATGCTGATGGTATAGAAGCACTTGAAAGAGTTATGGATTCACAAAAACAATCTATTACTCGTTCAAACCAAGTAGCACAACCTGAAAGACCTTTAACTTTAGATGATGTAAGAAGTATGATGAAAGANAAAAGATACTTTGATCCTAAAGAAAGAGATCAAGCATATGTGAAGAAAGTAGATGATGCATTTAACAGACTCTATAGAGGTTAATGTTATATGTTGAAAAGACTACTCCTGAAGATTGTTTTGAATTAGCAAAGAATCTTAAACAAGTTGATAAGTATGAACTAGCTATATGGGGGCTTGATCCATTACAAGCATTGTTGCAGCCATTTAGATATACCAAAAGAAAGGTTCATACTTATACAATCTTTGATAAAAACAAAGAAGTAGCTGCTATATTTGGTACAGTTTCATCAAGACAAAGCGATAAAGTAGGTACAATATGGTTATTATCTTCAGAAGTATTAGATAAGAATTACTTATATTTTCTTAAAAGAAACAAGTATTGGACAGAATATTTAGAGAAAAACTATGATTATTTGTCTAATTATATAACTGCAGAGCATTCTAAATCTATCAAGTGGTTAAAATGGCAAGGGTATGAATTTTCTAAACCTATGCTTGTAAATAATGTAAAAATGTATTACTTCTATAAACGAATACAAAATTGTATTCAAAATAGAACGCAACCTATTTTGAATGATGTTGGCCCATCTTGGACAACCAGCTTACCTCAAAAGAGATAATTGCTTAATTAACAACAAACGACTAATAAGGAGGCAACATGAGTACATCTATATCAACAGCCTTTATTAAGCAGTTTGAAGCTGAAGTCCACATGGCTTATCAAAGAATGGGATCAAAGCTAAAAAACACAATAAGGCAAGTTAATAATGTACAAGGTAGTCAAGCGAGATTCCAAAAAGTAGGCAAGGGTACTGCTGTTAATAAGGCAAGACACTCTCAAATTCCTACAATGGATATTTCTCACTCTACTGTTGATGTTACTTTATCAGACTTCTATGCTGCAGACTATGTAGATAGATTGGATGAATTAAAGACTAACATTGACGAACGACAAGTTCTGTCATCAAATGCTGCTGCTGCATTAGGAAGAAAAACAGACCAACTCATCATTGATGTTTTGGATGCTGGTTCTAACTCAAACAATGTCGCACATGGTTCGGCTGGTTTAACATTAGCTAAATCACTAACTGTGTACGAAGCGTTTGGTGGTGCTGACATCCCTGATGATGGACAGAGATACTTTGTAGTATCTCCTGCTGGATGGGCTGATTTATTACAAATAGATCAATTCAGTAGAGCAGAGTATGTTGGAGAAAATGATCTTCCATATGCTGGTGGAATCACAGCTAAAAGATGGTTAGGATTTATGTGGTTCACTCATTCAGGTCTTTCTATTTCTGGTTCAACAAGAGAATGTCATGCATTCCATAAATCAAGTGTTGGTATCGGAGTAGGTTCAGAGATCAGAACAGAGATTAACTACATTCCTGAAAAAGTCAGCAACTTAATCACATCTTACATGTCAATGGGTTCTACTATGATTGATAATGATGGTGCGATCAAAGTACAGATAACAGAATAGGAGGCATAAATGGCATATTCAGCAAGTAACTTACGAAAAGTGGCTGGTGGAGCTATGAGTGTATTCTTATATGATTCTGCTGACGCTATCGGAACTATCGTTGCTAGTGGCTACTTTAATAGTGCAACCAATGAATTAAAACAGAATGATGTTATAATCGCTGTAGGTTCAACTGGTGGTACTAGAACTGTAGATATGCTAGTAGTTTCATCTGCAACAGGTGCAGCTACAGTTACTACTATCAATGGTACATAATAACTAAACATGGTATGGGGGGATTTACTTCTCCCCATATCTAGTGTACATATAAACTATGGCTAATTCTAAATTTGATATCTGCAATAAAGCACTCGTACTTGTAGGTGCTAATACAATCACAAGTTTTAATGAATCAACAACAGAATCCAAAGTAGCAAACAATCTTTATGAATCTACTTTAGAAAATTTATTAACTAGATGTAGATGGAGATTTGCATCTAAACAAAAACAATTAAGTAAAAATACTACTAATCCTGATGCTAGATATGAATCTTCATATGCTATGCCAAATGATGCATTAGTTATACACACAATAACAGTTTCTGATGATGTTATTAAATACGACATATATGGTGGAAATATATTTACAAACACAACATCTAGTGATACCTTGATATCGGATTATACTTTCCAACCCAGTGAAAGCGATTTTCCTCCCTTTTTTACACAGACGCTAGTCTTTGAACTAGCGTCTTTGTTTGCTGGTGCAATTGCTCGTAATGATCAGTTATCAGAGTTATATCACAAAAGAGCAGTAGCCCAGTTAGCAGTATCAAGAGCATTAGATTCACAACAACAAACTACTAGAAATCTTGATCTTGATAGATTTAGAAATGTTAGAAATAGAACTGCGCTAAATAATATAACTGCAAAATCTCCATAGGAAAATGATATGGCTAGACAAAGGGTTCATCAATCAAGTTTCTTACGAGGGGAATTAAATCCAACAATAGTATCAAGAGTTGATCTTGCAGCATATGGTCAAGGATTAAAAAAAGCTAGAAATGTTATTCCAATAAACCAAGGTGGTATTGAAAGACGAGGTGGTTCTGTATTTCGTGCTGATCTTGGTGCAGAAACTAGATTAGAAACATTTATATTTAATCAAAATCAAGAATATATATTTGCATTCCAAAACCAAACATTAAAAGTTTATTCTACTAATGGTACTTTAGTAGCTACATTATCAAGCTGTCCTTGGGTTACTGCAGAGTTATTTGAAATGGATATGACTCAATCAGGAGATACCATGATAATAACACACCAAGATTTTGTACCACAAGTTATACAAAGAACTGGATCAACATCTTTTACAAGAGCAGCATTTGGTTTTGAAACATCAGTAAATGATAAACAAATATTTCAACCATATTTTAAGTTTGCAGATGATGATATAACTTTAGATATAGATACAGCTACTGCAGGTACTNGAGTTACTTGTACAACATCAGCATCTTATTTTACTTCAGGTTATGTAGGTATGGTTATTAGATATCATGGAACTGAACTTACAATTACTGGATATACATCTCCTACACAAGTAACAGCAACACTTAAAGATGATATATCAATAGAGTTAGATGATGATCCTTTTGCAACAAAACAAGGATCAGGAGTAGTAAGAGTTACTCATGTAGAACATGGATTTAGTAATGGTGCATCTATTGTTATAGCAGGAGCAGAAGATATATTTGATACAGATGGTAATGGTTTAGCATCAGGTAATCTTAATGGTACATTTACAATATCAGTTATAGATAATAATCATTATGAATTTACAGCAGGAAGTAGTGATACTGCAACTGAATCTGTAGATGGTGGTGGAGTAAGAGTTACTATATCAGGCCATCCTCCTACAAGACAATGGGATGAACAAGTATTTTCACAAGTAAATGGTTTTCCACAAACTGTAACTTTTCATGAACAAAGATTATTCTTTGGTGGTGTTCTTGCATTACCTGATGGAGTACAAGCTAGTAAGGTAGCAGACTTTTTTAACTTTGATGTAGGAGATGCAGAAGATGCAGATTCTGTACAAATACAAATTGGATCAGATCAAGTAAATGAAATAAGACATTTAGTTTCAGGAAGAAGATTACAAATACTTACAAGCACATCAGAGTTTTTTATGAAACCTGAAGTATCTAAACCTATTACTCCTACTAATATACAAATNATTAGACAATCTACATTAGGTTCACAACTAAAAGCTAAACCAAGAATATTTGATGGTGCTACTATCTTTATGCAAAANAATGGCAAAACAGTTAGAGAATATTTATATAGCACAGGTAATGATGAATTTACTTCTAATAGTATTTCATTATTATCAAGTCATCTAATTACAAATCCAATAGATTCTGCACAAATAACTGCTATTGAAAACAGAACTGAACAATTATTTTTTTTAGTTAATACAGATGGATCACTTGCAGTATTTACTTCTCAAAGAGCAGAGAAGATAGCAGGATGGGTATTGTTTGAAACAGATGGTAGTTATACTTCTGTAGCATGTACAACTGCTGGTATATATGTAGCAACTTCAAGAACTATAAATGGTGTTACTAAATATTCATTAGAACAATTTGCATCACAATCTTTTGATGTACCTACAGATTACACAGTTACTAAAACTATATCAGGAAGTTATCAACCACATGGAACACCATTAACTAAAGGTGCAGTATCTTCTTCTACAACTTTTATAGCAGATGGATTTACAAACAATCCACCAAGTCAATCAGAGCAATTTCAGTTTGGAGGAACTGGTACTACATATGTAATACAGAGTGCAACTTCTACTGGTACTAGTGGAGAATACACAATTGTTGTAGATGCAGCAGTTACACAAGCAGATAACACAGCATTACAATTTGTTACAAGTAAATCTTTTTCAGGATTAACAACACATATAGGCAAAGAAGTATTTGCAACTGCAGGTTCTACAGAGGGNGGTGCTATATATTTCTTTGGTAAAGGAACTGTNAGCAGTAGTGGTAATGTAACATTTAATACACCAACAAGTGCAGCAGATATAGGAATAGATTATACAACTGATGTTCAAACCCTACCAATTGACTCAACTATACAAAGTGGTCAGCTTACAGGTTTTCCTAGAAAAATAGGTAAAGCAATTGTTGAGTTATCTACAACTTATAATATACAAGTAAATAGTAATGATATATTACTTTTAGATGGTACAAATAATCCGAGTCTTGGACTCCCTAATTTTACAGGAAAGAAAGAGGTATATACATTGGGCTATAGTTTAGAACCAAATTTAACAATTTCACAATCAGCTCCATTACCATTTAGAGTATTGGGCATAACAACAGAGGTATATTACTAATGTGCGCTCCAGCAGCATTTGTCGCTTTAAGTGGTGGTACTATGAGTGCTGCTACTGCAGGTACTTTAGCAGCAGTAACACAGATAGGTTTAATAGCTGGTGGTACTATGATGAGCATAAATGCTCAAAAACAAGCTATGGCTTATCAGCAGCAACAAGCAGCATTACAAAGACGACAATACAAAATGCAGGCAGACGCAGCTACTTTAGAAGCTACTGAAAAAGAATTAGAAAGAAAAAGAAAATATAATTCACAATTATCTACTAATAGAGCATTACTTGCTCAAATGAATATTACTCCTGACTCTGCATCTAGTAGAGCATTCTTTAAAGCAAACAAAGAAACTATGAAACGAGATGTAGAAAGAATTAAGATGGCAGGAGTAGAGAAAAGATTAGCAGCTATGTATGGAGTNCAACAAGCNGATGTTATGAGTNNTGCNGCTAAATCTAAATATANAANNGGTGTTNTNTCTACAGTNGGTAGATCATTACTTGCAGCTAAACCTATTGCACAAGAGGGAGGCTTTTACAACGCTAAAGTTACAACATAATGGCATTAAAAAAAGAAGATAGATTATTTGGTTATAGTGAAAAGATTGGAGTCAATCGTGGTGGTGGTTTTCAATTTGCATCACAAGTAGCACAATCACAAGCTAATGATATTGACAATCTTGTTGGTAGATTTGCAGATGCAGGTNTAAAAGACTTACAACAATTTGGAGAAGATGAAGCAAAGAAAGCCCTTGAAATGTATGACTTTGGTTCTGAAGAAATTAAAGTAANTAATGNAGTNACNAAAGAAGAAGAATCAATTTANATACCTAGTAANGTAGAAATACCAGATACATTACCTAAAACTAAAACTGCAATAGAAGCATTTGAAAAAGGTATATACAAAGAATACGAAAGAGAAATAATTAGTGCTATGGAAAAGATAGCAGTAGATGAAAGAAAGATTGCTTTAACTAATTATAGATCAGGAACAGANTATGAAGATNTTGTTGATAGTAAATTTAAAATGGTNTTAGAAAATGTAAATCCAAAATTTAAAGATTTAGCTGAAAGAACAGGAACAAGTTTAATTAATCAACATGGTTCAGTTGTAGTAAGTAATTATAATTCATTTCAAAGAAATGTAAAAAATTCTAAATTTTCTTCAACACATACTAATATGAAAAATTCTATTATGGAAATGTCATTACATTTAGGAGGCAATCATCCAAAAGTAAAACTAATGATGAAAGAATATGAAGATTTAGTTACTACAGCAAAAAATGGAGATGTTGTAGATGCAGTAGCTAATGGAGATAGATTTATATCTGAAATGAAAATGGTAGGTAATATTAATAATCTTTTTTCTAAATATACTATTACTAATGTAAGTACAGCATCTCCATCACAATTAAAAATGGCAGCAGAAAATTATTCTAATATATCTTTATTAATGGCAGGACAAACACAAGAAGTAACTCTTAAACATATGGATGGAGATAAAGTCATTGAAACAACTATAGATAGAGAATCAATAATGAATATTGCAGGTAAGTTTCCTAATGTAATAAATGATTTAGAAATAGTATATAACAAAGCATCTAATAGAATATTATCTAAATACAATGCAATAAANACTTCACAAAGTTCTACTATTCGTTGGGGATTAAATNTANANAATGCAAANAANGGATTTACTTCAGGAGAATATGNTTCTACTNCANNAGANAGANGANANGATTGGAAAAATCCTGATACTATAAAAGTATGGATTAGTAGTTTTAATCAAACATATCCTAATGATATTCTTAATGAACAAGAATTATCTGATCCAAGTTCTAATCCTGAAAAATATTTTAAATTTATAAAATATGTTGCTCATGTAGATAGTTCATTACCTGAAGAATTATATACTCAAATAAATGATGGTTATAAAGATTTTAATCCTAGAAATATTAGGGCTATGAGAGATTCAAGTCTTACTAGTTTTCTTATGAATAAACCTACATTTTATTCAGATGATACTGGACAATCTATTCAAGTAAATTCAGGTGGAATTAACAAATTTGGTTTTGATAAAGAAGCTATAAACAATATGATATCTATTGAACAAGCATTACTATTAAATCCTAATTTAGAAGAAGTTATTAAAGAACAAAAAGAATTTAAAGATAAGTTTGGTCAAATGGATTCATTAAGTTTAAATACAGCTANTCAATCAAATATCAGGTGGTAAATATAAATCTATTACAGCAATTGATGATGAGATATTAAAAATTATAGATGATACATTAGATACTAAATTTATGAAAGATGTTACCTTTCCTACTATTTTATATAGTGCAGTTAAAGAAGAAATACATCAAGGTATATTGTCAGGTAATATAAGATTTACAAAACTATCTCATTTAAAACCTTTTGTTGAAAGTGCATTAGGTGGAGTAGTATCAGGAGAGGGAGTCTTTGGACAAACTAAAATAGGATATAGTTCTTTTGCATCTGTAAGTTTAGATAAAGGAGAATATCAAGAAGCTATGAAGTTTGTACCTAATCCTCCTGAATTAAGATATGGAGTGCCAGTTCAAGATGAAAAAGGTAATACTACATTAAGTACAGAATATATGAATGATAGTATTATGGATATGTTTAAAAACTCTAATGAATTTAATTTATATAAAAATTTTAAACCTGAAGTTGGTAAAAATATTTATTTAGAAGCTATACAAAAAAATAGTACAAGATTTCCTAGTTATTATGTAGTCTTTGTTAATCAAGATGGTAAAGCAGATTATTTACAAAATGAAGATGGATTACTTATGACATATAATCCAAAAGGAGATTTTGAAAACTATAAAGCACAAAATGATATAACTGATGTACAATATAATAACTTCAAAGACTTTAAAGAAGAAAGAATAGTTAATCTAAATACATCAGCACCTACAAAGAAAAGAAAAGAAACTAGAGATAATCCACCTGAACCAATTGATATAGTTGGTGCAGTATCAGATGCAGCAAGTGCTGCTGGAGCTGCAGTTGCAGATTTCTTTACAGCAGATGGAATCAATATTAAAGAAGCTAGTATAGAAGAATTACAAGCCGAGTTAAGTGCATTAAAAATTAAAAAGAAATCTCAAAAAAATAAAGAATTAACAAAAGCAATACAGGCAGAAATAGATGGCAGAAGATAAAATTATACCAGAAGCTGCTACTGGGGCATTTGATGAAAAAGAATTAAATATTATAAATGCCATAGAGCAAGATAATACTTTACTTCCCTCAAACTTACAAAGACCAATAAGATATGATTCAGGTTTNATGTCTGATGTTGTTGATGAATGGAATCTATCTTGGATAGGTCAGATGATGGAACAAAAAGATTATGATATGGGTTGGATGGGTATGCCTATAGATCAAAGTTATGATCCTTATCTTCCTGAAAACATACAAGGATATGAGCAGTTTGCATCTAAATTTACTGAAGTAAGAAATAAAGGTCATCATGATTTTCTTAAAGCAAAGATAGATAAAAACATGGCTAGGAGAGATAGATTAGATAGTAGTGAAAGAGGTATCTTACCAGCTTTAGTTGCAGGTCTTGGCGATCCTATAAATTATATTCCCATACCTTTTGTAAAAGGATTAACATTTGCAGGTAGAGCAGTTAAGGGTGGAGCTGTTGCATCAGGTTTAGTTGGTGCTACAGAACCAATAAGAAGATCACTTGATCCTACTTCTAGTAATGCAGAAACAGGAATGTATCTTGGTGGATCATTCATTCTTGGTGGTTTATTTACAGGTTTTCTTGGTAAGTCAGGAGCAAAGATAGCAAGAGAAACAATTGGTAAAAAAGGTGGTACTAAAAAAATAGGAGAGAAAGTATTTGAAGCACACGCATTTAATGATGGTAGAAAAGACTTTGAAGCAACAGGATTTAATTACAATGTAGGAGATGATGTTGGAAATGTGAGAGTTGTTTATAATAAAAATCCTAAAAATAAATTAGTATCTATTACAGGTAAAGCAGATAAGAAAACAATGTCTGTAGATTATGTAAGAATTAGAAACATATTTCAAAATAGCAAACATCTTGCAAGTAAGATTAGAGGTGTTGCACCATTACCTAAAAAGTTTTTTAAAAGTGCAGATGACTATATGCAATTCCTTATGAAAAAAGAAGTATTAAGAACAGTTTATGGTAAGTCAGCATTTAAAAGATTAAAAGATGAACCACTAGCATCTTATGAAAATAGATTAAACAATGCAGCATATAGAGAACTAACAGAGTTTAACAAAGCAGATTTATCTACACAAGCCAATGGATTTTTCAAATGGGTAGAATCATGGACTAACTATGGATCAGTTATAAATAAAAAGAAACTTAAAGATCATTATTATGCAGAACAAATGATGAGATTATCAGGAGATTATGGAACTAAATCAAGAGCAGCCAAAGATGGATATACATTTGGTGGATCAGCTTTATTAGAAGCACAAACATATTGGATTCCAAAAATGGGAGAAGCATTAAAAGGTATGTCAGATGACTGGGTAGAATTTAGAACAGGTCAAGCTAATTCTAAAAAAATATTAGATATGAATATTAACAAAGGTGGTATTAGATTTGGAGATGCAGTTAGAGATGCAAAAGATAAAATATTAAGAAGAAATACTAGACAACCTAATGAAATAACATTTGATGAATATAAACGAGAAATATTTATGGGTGTTGTTGATGATAGAGTTTATTCCAAACTTAATAAAGTACAAAAGAAATCAGTAGATAGAGTTAGAAAGTTTTTTGCAGATTATGAAGTAGAGTTAAGAGAACAAGGTATGTTTGCATCTCAACAATCATATGCAAGAAGAATGAAAATATTNGAGGGGCANATAGCAAANTTTAAAGAAGCAAGAGCAACAGCTAAATTTAATAAAGCACAGCTAGATGAANTAGATGTTCTTATAAGACAATCAGAAAAAGAGTTTAGATATATTAAAGATGATTTAGTACCTGCACTTAATAGAGATGAACCTATATCTCCACCATTTGAAATGGGTAGAAACTATGTATTAAGAATGTACAGAACAGATAAGATGTATGAAGATAAAGATGAGTTTATACAAATATTAGCAGATCATTTTTATGAGAATCCTATAGTAGTTGTTAGAGGAAAAGAAGTTGTAACTGATATGTCTAAAGAAGCTAGAATGAAAAGAGCAGAAGAAGTTTATAATAAAATTATGGATGAAGATGCTGTTGATGCTGATGGTTTGTTTGGAATAGGTAGGCAGAAAGATGGCAGCATTAAAGCAGGAGTTAGACCTCTTATGTCAAGATCACTTAATATTCCTACATGGAAGATAGCTAAATTTGTAGAGAATGACATAGAGTTTTTAATGCGTCAGTATCAAATCAAAGTTTCTAATGCACTAGAAATATCTAAAAAGTTTGGAGATCATCATATGGCAGCCGAACTAAAAGAGATGCACTTTAGATTAATTAGAGATGAAATGAAAACTGCAAAAGATAAAACTAAAATTAACCAAGTATTAAATGCATTTGAAGATGAAAAAGATAAGATGTTAGGTTCTATATCTTTAGAAGATCCATCTTCTGTAAGTAAAAGAACAGCAGCGTTTTTAAGAGATTGGGCAAGTTTAGCATTTATGGGTAAAGTTGTTTTCTCTGCAGTAGTAGATGCAGCAAGACCTGTAATGGTTAATGGTGCAGCAAGAACATTTAAGAATGTAATCAAACATCAAATAGGAAATCCATCAGTTAATAAAGCTGTAGAAAATTTAAAATATATGGGTGTTGCACCTGATGTTGTATTAGGTTCTGCTAGAAAAAGAATTATAGAAGATGGTGGTTATGTAGGTAGAGGTAAATCTTGGATAGGTAGAAAGTTTGATAAAGTTGCTGATATGTTTAATAATGCACAAGCTCCTTTTTATTTTGTTAATGGTCTTACTCCTTGGACTCAAATGATGAAAGAACATAGTGGTCTTGTTTCTGCTCATAGATTTATCGAAGATTCAAATAAATGGGCAAAAGGTACACTAGATGATTTTGGTAAAGAAAGATTAATTAGTTATGGTATTGATGAAAAAACTGCAAAGCTAATTGCAAGTATGCCATACGAAAATTTAGATGGTTTATTTACAGCTAATGTAAGACAATGGGGAACTAAAACAGGTGGTAGTGTTGCAGCAAGAAAGTTTAGACAAGCTGTTCATGCAGATGTAAGTAGAACAATTATTACACCACAAGTAACTGACCAGTTTAATATGATGCATGGTGTATTAAGAGTTAATAGTGAAGATACTGCAAAGTTTTTAGATAATGGTTTTTTTAGAATGTTTGGTTATCAAAAAACAGAAAGAGGTGGTAAATTTAGTAATGCATATATTGGATTACCTTTTCAATTTTTTTCATGGGCAGTAGCAGCTAATAGAAAATTAGTAATATCAGGTTTATCAGGTAGAGAACAAGATGCTATTAGTGGTGTATTTGCTATGGTTTGTATGGGTATGTTTGGAGATTATTTAAAGAATCCTAGATACTGGAGTCAAAAACCTTGGGAAGAAAAAATTATCAGAGGTGTAGAATTATCAGGTGTTGCAGGTTTATTTACAGATATGAACTTTATTACAGAAACTATATCAGGTGGTATGTTTGATCATGCAGTAGGTATAAGACCAGCTTTAGGATTAGATTTAAGATTTGGTAATCCTGATATGGCAGATGCTATAGGAGAATTTACTGGTGCTGGGCCAAGTATTATAGCTGATTTAATATATGCTTTTGGTACAGATGCAGACTTTGACGATAAAGCTGCAACTATTAGAAGAATTATTCCATTGAATACTTTGTGGATTTGGGATAGAACTTTCAAAGACTTATATAATTTTGGAGTGGATGAGTTAGTTAGATGACAATTAGTTTAAATACACCTAGGAATACATATACTGCTACAGCAGGTCAAACTGATTTTACTATTGGTTTTGAATTTTTTGCAGTAGCAGATGTTAAAGCATATAAAAATGGAACTTTGCTTACTTACAATGCAAGTCCAACAACAAATTCGCAGTACAATTTAATAGGAACTGCATCTTCAAGTGATGACGCTTATGAATTTGGTGGTGGAGGCACATTAAAGCTAGGTGGTGGTGGGGCAAGTGCTAATGATATAATCGTCATCATTAGAGATATTGCTATTACTAGAACTTCAGACTTTTCTAGTACAGGAACTTTAGATGTTAAATCTATAAATACACAACTTGACCAATTAACTGCAATCGTAGGAGATTTAAAAGGACAAACAGATAGATCAGTAAAATTATTAGATACTGATACTGTTTCTGCAACTATAACTTTACCAGCTAAAGCAACTAGACAAGATAAAGTTTTAAGTTTTGATTCTAATGGTAATGCAGAAACAACAGTTAATACTGCAGGATTAGCAACTCTTAGTAGTATAACAAGTGATATTACAACTGTTGCTGGAATTTCATCTAATGTAACAACTGTTGCAGGTATGAACGCAACTCATATTGCTAATGTTTCAGGTAAAGCAACTGAAATAGGATTACTTGGAACTACTGATGTTATAGCAGATATGGCATTATTAGGTACTTCTGATGTTGTTGCTGATATGGCTTTATTAGCTAATGCTGATGTAATTGCAGATATGAATACTTTAGCAACTAGCGATATTGTAAGTGATTTAAATCAATTAGCAACTTCTGATTTTGTATCTGATTTAAATGCTGTAGAGGGTATAAAAACTGATATAACAACTGTTGCTACTAATGTATCTTCAGTTAATAGTTTTGCTAATCAATATAGAGTAGGATCAAGTGATCCAACATCAAGTTTAGATGAGGGAGATTTATTTTATAATTCTACTGGAAATGTTTTAAAATATTATAATGGTTCTGCTTGGGTTTCTATAACATCTGGTGGTATTACTTCTNTTGCACAAGATACTACACCTCAACTTGGAGGTGATTTAGATGTTAATGGTCAATCTATAGTATCGGCATCTAATGGTAATATATCTATTACACCTAATGGNTCTGGTAAAGTTATTNTTGATGGATTATCACANCCAACTTCNGATGGTTCAGCAGGACAATTTTTAAAAACAGATGGTGGAGGTAATTTATCTTTTGCATCTGTAACTCAAGCGAGTGGTAATGAATTAGAAAATGTTGTTGAAGATACAAGTCCACAATTAGGTGGCAATTTAGATGTTCAAGCAAATGAAATAAATACAAGTACAACTAATGGTAATGTAAAATTAAATCCAAATGGNACNGGTCTTATNGAAATTAAAGGTGCNACAAATGCNGGTACTATTCAACTNAACTGTGAAAATAANTCNCATGGNATTAAATTAAAATCNCCTCCTCATAGTGCNGCACAATCTTATACTTTAACTTTTCCATCTACTGCTCCATCAGCAGATAAAATTTTACAAACNGATGGNTCTGGTAATTTATCTTTTGCTGANGTNNNTGGTGGAACAAGTTGGCAATCATCAGTTAAAACTGCTAACTTTACTGCTGCTGCTGGAGAAGGCTATTTTGTAGATACATCTGGTGGTGCTTTTGAAATTGATTTACCAAGTTCTCCAAGTGTAGGAGATCAAATAGAATTTGTAGATTTTTCAAGATCATTTGGAAGTAATAGTCTTACATTAGATCAAGGTTCAGTAAAATTTCAAGGAAATACATCACCTAAACCAATTTATACTACAACTGGTCAAAATATAAAAATAGTTTATTCAGGTTCAACACAAGGTTGGATTCCATTAGTAGATGATGATGTAACTATGGAAACACCACAAAACTATCAAATAGATTTTTTAGTAGTAGCTGGTGGTGGTGGCTCTAGCACAGGAAATACTGGAGGAGGAGGTGCTGGAGGTTATCGTACTTCTAGTCAAACTGTAGATGGTGGAACTGTAATTACTGTTACAGTAGGTGATGGTGGTGGTTCTGCTGGTTCTGTTAGTAATGGTACTGACAGCTCATTTTCTGGTACTGGATTAACAACAATAACATCTACTGGTGGTGGGGCTGGTCGATCTGGTAGTACTGTAGGTAATAGTGGTGGTTCTGGTGGAGGCTCAGGTTATAATCAAGGTTCAGGTGGTTCAGGAAATACACCAGCTACAACTCCATCTCAAGGTAATGATGGTGGTGGTGGTCAAAATGGTTCACCATACAGAGGTGGTGGTGGTGGAGGTGCTGGTTCAAGTGGTACTTCAGGGCCAAGTGGTGCTCATGGTGGTAGTGGAACAGNCAATTCAATAACTGGTTCTTCAGTTACTTATGCTGGTGGTGGAGGTGGTTCTGCTGAGCATAGTGCAACTGCTGGTAATGCTGGTAGTGGTGGTGGAGGNGCTGGTGGTAATGCTAATCAAAATGGTGGAAATGGAACAGCCAATACTGGTGGTGGAGGAGGAGGTACATATCTTCCAAATACTCCGGGTCAAGGTGGAAGTGGAGTAGTAATACTTTCTGTACCAACATCAAATTATAGTGGTACAACATCTGGTTCACCAACAGTTACAACAAGTGGAAGTCAAAAAATTATTAAATTTACAGGAAGTGGGAGTTACACAGCATAATGGCTAGTTTTGCAAAAATAGGTTTAAATGGAGAAGTGTTAGCTGTTCATGCAGTTAATAATGATATAATACAAGATGCTGATGGAAACGAACAAGAAAGTTTAGGTATTTCTTATTTAACAGAATTAACTAATTGGCCAGTTTGGAGGCAAACTTCTTATAATACTTATGCAGCAACACACAAATTAGGTGGAACACCTTTTAGAAAAAACTTTGCTACAATAGGTGGAAAATATGATGAAGATAAAGATGCT
>FUFK010037630.1_pt1 | contig 22051 bp, 18 predicted proteins | sample 1021851 | NCBI WGS metagenome assembly FUFK01 (sample SAMEA51879418, study PRJEB19060) | metagenome
AGTATCAATATCTTCTCTTAATTCTAAACCAGCTTCTCTTCCATAAAAGTGTGAAAGCATACCAAATGAATGACCATAACCAAAAGTTCGGTACTGAAGGTAACCAAGTTCAGCAAACAATTCATTTAACTCATGACAAATATCTGAACATTTAACACCTGGTTTAATTAATTCTAATCCTCGTTTATGAACTTTAACATTTGCTTCCCAAGCTTTAAGTGATGCATCATCTGCATGATCTAAAAATAAAGTTCTCTCCAGTGCAGTGTAGTAACCTGAGATCATTGGAAAAGTATTTAAAGATAAAATATCTCCTTTAACTAATTTTCTATTAGTCTTTGGATTGTGAGCTCCATCTGTATTAATACCAGATTGAAACCATACCCATGTATCCATATACTCTGCACCTGGATAGCTTTTAACAATCTCTCTTTCCATTCTATCTCTTGCTGCAATTGCTACCTCGATCTCAGTGTTATCTTCTCTAATATTTTTAGCTATTTCTTCACCTCCAATATCTGCAATTCTTGCACCATTTCTAATGATCTCAATTTCTTCATTAGATTTAATCATTCTAAGTTTCATTAAATCTTTTGAAACATCACTAAATACAGAGAAAGTAAAAATAGAACCTATTTTTTCTCTCATATCCAATGTGACATGATCATTTTCAATTCCAATATTTTTAGGAGGCTCATCTCTTCCAATAATTGATACAATTGCTCTTAAAAAATTGTCTCTTTTCCAATCTGTATAAATAACATTATCACAATGTGATCTACGCCATGGTTGACTTGCATCAATATTAGCTGAAATTGTTGAAATTTTATTTTGTGTAATGACACATCCGTATGGTCTACCAAAAGAACAGTAAATAAAACCTGTATAATATGCAACGTTATGCATAGATGTTAAAATAACCATATCTAAATTATTTTTATCCATCAGAGATCTAAGTTTACTTACTCGATCGTTATATTCTTTATCTGTAAATGGTAATTTTACTTTTTCGCCATTTTTAAGTTCAAAAAAATCTGGTCGTTCCATAAAAATTTAATTTAGTGCTATGTGGCGCTTGTTCCATTTCATAATTAAGCTGTAGTAAAATAAAGATACAAATAGAAAAAAACCTCCTATAATCGTATTTGTTGATGGTACTTCGTTAATTCCTAAAATTGGTAACCAAACCCAAAATATCCCACCCACAACTTCTGTTAAAGATAGCAATGTCAATTCTGCAGCAGGTATAGCTTTTGAACCAATTGAATATAAAATTAATCCTGAACAAACTAGAAACCCGTGAAGTGAAAATAAGGAACTGTTATAACTTGTAGCAAAGAACGTTTGTCCAGTAGACAAAATCATAATTGATGCAAACACAAAACAGAAGAAACCAGCGAATGCAACTGTTGTAAATTTAGGAGTTTCTTTTCTCCATCTTAGTGAAACTGAAAAAACTGAAAAACCTATTGATGATGTTAGTCCAAATACAAAACCAATTAAAGATTTCTCACCAGTATTACCAATTGCCATTATCAATATACCGGCTGTTGCAATTATAATTGATATCCAAACATTAAGTGAAATTCGTTCTCTAAGAAATAAAAATGCTAAAAGAGCAGTAAAAAAAGGCATTGCGGCCAAACAAAGTAAAGTAACAGCTGCGCTGGTATGAGTAATAGAGTAAATGAAACAAATCATAGCAACTCCAAGACCAGAGCCACCAACTACCCCTGATAATCCTATTTTTTGATAATTTTTATAAAAGTTTTTTCCCTCTTCAAAATACAAATAGAGATTAAGAAGTATAAAAATAGTTAAACCTCTTCCAAATATATACTGCCAAGGAACAAGATTGGGACTATCCATATATCTTACAACTAATGGTCCAAACGACCATAATATGCCAGCAAACAGTACAATTGGGACAGCAAGTTTTGGATTTCTTAACTCTAACATTTGTAGAAATCTAATTCTAAAAAGATTTTTCTACAACAAAAATACGTTTCTAAATCAAAGATTGATTAGAATGGTTGGGGAAAAAACAATCTAAGATATCCCCTCTTTTAAATTTTGATTTCCCAGCTGGTAACAAAGACCAAATGTTTGATTTAACAAAAGATTTTACTCTAAAAGACTCTTGCCCTTGTAAAATCTCAACTTCTATTTTTCCATTTTTAGTTGTGCTTAATTTACTTTTTGCAAACCGTGTAAATTTTTGTTTTTTAGAGAAACTATTTTTTAAAGTTGCTCTGATAGGCTGTTCTTCACTTAACCCTAAAATGTTTTCCATAAAAGGAATAACAAAAAATCTAAAGCAAGCAGATGATGACATTGGATTTCCTGGAAGTCCAAATATTGCTTTTTGTTTTCCTTTAATTTTAGCAAATAAAATTGGTTTTCCTGGTCGGATTGCTACACTTTTAAAATAATTGGACAATTTAAATGTCTTAACAACACTTGGAATATAGTCATATTTTCCAGCAGAAACAGCTCCTGAAGTTATCAATATATCGGTATCACTACTTATAAGTTTTTTAATTTGAGATTTATAAATATTTTGATGGTTGTCTCTAAGTATTCCACCATTTTTAAAATTAAATAAAAAGTTTTCTTTAAGGTTTTTGATGTAATGACTATTAGAGTTTCTAACTTTCCAATTTGGTACATTGTCTTGGTCGGTAATTTCATTTCCTGTTGAAAAAAATAAAATATTAATCTTCTTTTTAACTTTAATCTTTTTAATCCCCAAAGTTTTAAAAGCTAAAATATGATTTGGTTGAATAATTGTATTTTTTTTAACAACCATCTCACCTTTTTTAAAGTCTGAGCCGGCAAATCTTACATGATTAAACTTTTTAATCTTTTGATTAACTAAAATGTATTTTTTATTATTTTTGTTTGGATAAAAAATAATTTGTTCTATTGGAATAATTGTATCAAAACCTCTAGGAATTATTCCACCTGTCATTATTTCTACAGCATCATATTTTTTAATTTTTTTATTTAATGATTTAGTCCCTGCAGCAATAGATCCAATTATTTTAAATTGTTTTGGGAAATTTTTCTTAATTTTATTGGTATCTTTTGAGTTAACTGCAAATCCATCAAATGCAGCATTGTCTCCTGCTGGATAATTAATCTTTGAATAAATATTATTTGAAATCACTCTATTAAGAGAGTTTTCACTTAATATAATTTCATCTTTGATTTTAATTTTTGCTTTTTTTAAAATTTTCTTAGATTGATCGTAACTAATCATTTTTTTAATAATTCTTTAGCTTGTTCTAAATCTTCTTTAGTATTGATATTAAAGAAAGGATCTTGATTTGGAAACTCCATATTAATTGTTTTAACTCCAATACTATTAGCCCACATTTCAACTTTCCTCGCTCCTTTTTCTAAATCATTTTTTAATTGATCCAATAGTTTCATTGACCATAAGCCAAAAATGTTATGCCGAGTATAATTTGATTTTATAAAAAACAAGCTACTTTCATTTTCATCAATTTGTTTAATAAATTCCTGTAAAATCTCTTTTCTAAAAAAAGGAGTATCTACAGGAAAAGTTGCTATCCATTGATAGTTTTTATTATGATCTTTGACCCATTTCATTGCTGAAAGAACTCCCCCTAAGGGACCAAGATTTTTTTTAAAATCTCCAATTAATGAAATTTTATCTAAATTATTAAATTTAATTGAATTGTTAGATACTATTAATACTTCTTTAAATTCATCGATTATTTCTGCTAAGATGTAATCAATTAATATTTTATCAGCTAGCAATATCTGAGATTTATCCTCACCAAACCTTTGTGACTTACCGCCTGCTAGCACTGTTCCTAAAATATTGTTATGTTCCATGAATAAAATATAAAACATTCAAAGTTGAATTAAAGAAATTAAATGGATTTAAGAATTTTAGAAATAGCAGCCCATACTGAGAACAATAAAATTGTTGAAAACTATACTCATAAAACAAAACACAAAAATCCATTATGTGGTGATGAGATGGAAATAAGCTTAGTTGTCAAAGATGATATTGTAAAAGATATGGGTTATCAGTGTAAATCATGCGTTTATTGCCAGGCATCAGTCAGCCTTTTGTCCAGAAAAATTAAGGAAAAAAAAGTTGATGATGTAAAAAAATTTATAAAAGTTGGTGAGCAACTTTTTGAGGACGCAAAAGTGAGTATGGAAAAACATTGGAAAGATTTTAAAGAAATTTTTGATAAAAAAAATCTTTCAAGGAAGGAATGTTTGCTTTTACCTTTAAGAACTATTGCTAAAGCATTTAAAATATAAATGATCAAAATTACAAAACCATTATTACAAAAAGCATTAATTGCAGGTTTTTTTTCAGCATTTACAATTGGTGTGCTAACAGTCCTTACTTATAAAAGTACACTTGGATATTTTATTGCGGCCTCTTTCGGTTCTTCAATGGTTTTACTATTTGGTTTTCCTGAAAGCCCATTTGCACAACCAAAGAATGTTTTTTTTGGACATTTGGTAACTGCTTTAGTAGGAGTAATTTTTGTTAACTACATTCCGCTTCCGATTTATATCAGTATTGCAATTGCAGTAGGAGCAGGAGTTTTTTTAATGATTTTATTTAATATTGTTCACCCACCTGCTGGTGGAAATCCAATTATAGTTATTATTGGAAGTGCCTCTTATGATTATTTAATTAATCCAATAATTTTTGGTTGTATAATTATATTGCTATTAGCAATTATAATTAACAAATATTTATTAAAAAAAAACTATCCATTAAAATAATTTAATGAATTCTAAATACAAAGTTTTAAAATATTCATCTAATAAGTTTGAGAATATAGATGATTTAATTTCAATTGAAGAACCATTGGAGATTTCATTAAAGTATAATGAGTCTAATAAATGGATAAATCAAAGTTTATCTATAACAATGAGAACTCCAGGTGATGATGAGGATCTTGTAAGAGGATTTTTATATAATGAACAAATTATAAAAAATATTGATGATATTGATTCAATAGAAAGTTATGGAGATAAAGTTGGTCAATACAATATTCAAAATAAAATATTAGCCACTTTAAATAATTCTAAAAATATAAATATTTCAAAAATAAAAAGAGACTTTTTAACTAATTCATCATGTGGTGTATGCGGAAAATCTTCGTTAGATGCCCTCGAAATTATTAAGACAACTAAAACAAATACCTCTGAACCCAAAATTTCAAAAGATGTAGTTATTCAATCACCTAATATTTTAAAAGAAGGTCAGTCTGAATTCAGTAAAACTGGTGGTATCCATGCCAGTGGTCTATTTAATAGCGATGGAAAATTGATAGCTCTTAGAGAAGATGTTGGAAGACATAACGCATTAGACAAACTTATCGGTTGTGCTTTGAAGAAGAAGCAATTTGATCCAAAAAATCAATTTATTACGTGTTCTGGGAGACTTAATTTTGAGCTAGTTCAGAAGGTTTTGATGACTGATATTGGTATTATGATCGGAGTTGGTGCGCCAACAAGTCTTGCTATCGATTTAGCTAATAAGTTTGACATTACCCTTATAGGTTTCGTAAAGAAGGACAGTTTTAATATTTACACAAATAACAAAAAAGTTAAGGTGAATTAATAAAAAAAGGGTAATTGTGTCAAAAAATATAAGTAATTTATCTGGAAGAATAGGCTTAAAAGACAACCTGTTTAAACAAATCTCAGAAAACACTTTGAGTGAAAACCCTAAAGATATTAAAGAAATTGCAAAAAAACATCACCTTGGAGTTTCAACACTTCACGGTGCAGAGTCTTTTTATGAATTTTTAAGACCTTCACATAGAGAAAAAAAAGCTTTCGTTTGTAACGGTAGTGCATGCATGTGTGCAGGTACTCAAGACAAACTAAAAGATAAATTAAAAGAAAAACTAGGTGATGACAAAGTTGGAGAGATGTTTTGTCTAGGACATTGTTATGAAAACCATGCATTTCACTATGACGGTGAAAATTATGCTGGAAAAGATATTGAAAAGATAGATCAAATTCTAAAGGGTGAAGAAATTAAACAAGAAAAGTTTTTCTCCAAGAGTTATGCAACAACGAGTTTTTTAATGGATGATAAATTATCATCAACAGATCAATTCAAAGAACAATTAAGTAAATTTTTAAAAACAGATAAAAAAGAAATAGTAAAATCATTATTAGACTCAAACCTTACAGGAAGAGGTGGAGCAGGTTTTCCTACAGGAATGAAATGGGATTTTTGTAGTAAAGCAAAAGGTGATAAGAAATATGTAATCTGCAATGCAGACGAAGGTGACTCTGGAGCTTTTTCAGATAGATACTTGTTAGAGGATCAGCCATTGAAAGTTATTTTTGGAATGGTATTGTGTGGATTTGTAATTGGAAGCGACGAAGGAGTTTTATACATTAGAGGTGAATATCCAAAATCTATTGAAGCAATTAATGGCTGCATCAATGAACTTAAAAAATTAAATTTATTAGGTGAAAATATTTTAGGAACAGATTTTTCTTTCGATCTTGGAATTTGTATTGGTCAAGGTGCATACATTTGTGGAGAAGAAACAGCTTTGATAGCTTCTATTGAAGGAAGAAGAGCTGAAGTAGATGTAAGACCTCCATTCCCTGTAACTGAAGGGCTATATAAAAAACCAACTGTAGTTAATAATGTTGAAACTTTAGCTGCTGCGACTGGAATTTTATTAAATGGATCAGAAAAATTTTCTTCAGTTGGAAATAAAAAATCAGCTGGAACTAAATTAGTTTGCTTAGATAGTTTCTTTAACAATCCTGGTGTTTATGAAATTGACATGGGAACANCAATGAAAAAAATATTTAATGAAATTGGTGGTGGATACAAAGAACCTGTTAAAGCTTTTCAAATTGGAGGTCCATTAGGTGGAGTTGTTCCTTTAAGTGAAATAGAAAATTTAAATTTAGATTTTCAAGAATTCACAGCAAAAGGTTTTATGTTAGGTCACGCAAGTGTAGTTAGTATTCCAAAAGATTTTCCAATGGCTGAATACATTCATCATTTATTTGAGTTTTCTGCAGAAGAATCTTGTGGAAAATGTTTCCCAGGAAGACTTGGATCTTACAGAGGAAAAGAAATGTTTGATCAAGCTAAGAAGAAAACAGCTAAAATTCCTTTAAAATTACTAGANGAATTGTTGGTTACTATGCAAAAAGGCTGCTTATGTGCTCTATGTGGAGCGATCCCAACTCCAATTCAGAACATCCTAAAATACTTTGGTGATGAAATGAAAAATGATATGGTGAAAGATAACTAATGAGTTCAGAGAAAAGAAAAATTGCATATATTGATGGAAAACCTTATGAAATAGGTCCTAATCATTCATCTATTTTAAAATTCGTTAAAAGCTATATTGGTGAAAAAAAGGTGCCAACTTTATGTGATGATCCAAACTTAGCGCCCTATGGAGCATGTAGAGTTTGTTCAGTTGAAGTTGCGTTAGAAAAAGATGGACCAACTAGAGTGGTTGCATCTTGTCATACGCCAGTTGCAGAAAACCAGCACATATTTACTTCAAATGAAGCACTAACAAGTCTTCGAAAAAATATTGTTGAGTTAGTTTTAACTGATCATCCAATGGAATGTGATACTTGTGAAGTAAACAATAACTGTGAACTTCAAACAGTTGCAAATGATTTAGGTATTGATGATCATAGATACAATAGTCCTAAGCAACATAAAGGAATTCCAAGAGACACTTCTCATGATTACATGAGAATGAATTTAGATAACTGTATTAACTGTGGAAGATGTGTCAGGGCATGTGATGAAATTCAAGGATCATTTGTTTTAACAATGAGNGGNAGAGGNTTTGANTCTNGAATNACAACNGANAANGATATGATGTTTGGAGATAGTTCNTGTGTATCNTGTGGAGCNTGTGCNCATACATGTCCAACGGATGCAATTTCAGANGTNTTCCAATCTAAATCTGNAGCTGTAGATAAAAAAGTTAGAACNACTTGTTCATACTGTGGTGTTGGTTGTAANTTAGAAGCATCAATCAAANATGATAAAGTNGTAGCAATTGANACTCCTAANCAAACAGAAGTAAATGCNGGTCANACATGTATTAAAGGAAGATATGCATTNAGTTTTTATGATCATCCTGACAGATTAAAAACTCCATTGATAAAAAGAAATGGAAAGTTTGAAGAAGCTAGTTGGGATGAAGCGTATGACTTTATCAAAAAAGAAATGAATAGAATTACAAAAGAAAACGGACCAGATGCTTTTGCTGGAATTTCTTCTGCAAGATGTACAAACGAAGAAAACTATGTTTTCCAAAAAATGATTAGAGCTGCTGTTGGAACTAACAGTGTAGATTGTTGTGCAAGAATTTGTCACTCACCTACAGCTTGGGGTATGCAGCAAACATTTGGAACAGGAGCTGCAACAAACTCAACAGAAGATATTTACCATGCAGATTTATTTTTAGTTATTGGTGCTAACCCAACTAATGCTCACCCAGTTACAGGAGCAAAAATTAAACAGCAAGTAATGAAAGGTAAAAAATTAATTGTCCTTGATCCAGTAACAACTGAATTAGCTAAACTTGCTGATTATCATATCAAACTTAGACCTGGAACTAACGTTGCGGTTCTAAATATGATGTTACACTTTATTATTAAATCAAAACTGTATAATGCTGACTTTGTAAGAGATCGAACAGAAGGTTTTGATAATTTCTTGAAAGAAATTGAAAGACAAGATGTTGATAAATTAGCAAAAGTTGCTGGAGTTGATAAACAATTGGTAAAAGAGGCTGCAATTGCTTATGCAACAGCAAGAAATTCTATGGAATTCCATGGACTAGGAGTTACAGAACACGAGCAAGGTTCAAAAACTGTGATGTTAATTGCTGATTTAGCAATGATTACAGGAAACATTGGAAGAAAAGGTGTTGGTGTAAATCCTCTAAGAGGTCAAAATAATGTTCAAGGTGCAGCAGACATGGGATGTCAGCCTCACCAAGGTGCAGGTTATTTTCCAGTAGATAAAACAGAAAACCAAAAATTTTATACAGAAAAATATGGTGTAACTCATCCTTCTAAAGCTGGTTTAAAAATTCCTCAAATGTTTGAGGCTGCAATCAGTAAAGAATTAAAAGGTTTATGGATTATTGGTGAAGATATAGTTCAAACAGATCCAAATAGTGCACATGTTATTGAAGCAATGAACTCTTTAGAGCTATTAGTTGTTCAAGAAATATTTATGAGCGAAACTGCTAAACTTGCAACGGTAGTTTTACCTGGAACAACTTTCTTAGAAAAAGACGGAACATTTACAAATACTGAAAGAAGAATTCAAAGAGTTAATAGAGCAGTACCTCCACTACCAGGTACAAAACCTGATGGGTTAATTGTAACTGAAATGATGCAGAAATTAGGTTTTGATCAACCATCTTATGATGCTGATCAGGTTTTAGAAGAAATAGCTGATATCGTTCCTTTCTTTAAAGGAGTAACAAGAGAAAGACTTGGAAAATTAGGATTGCAATGGCCTGTGAAAGAAGATGGTTCGGATACAAAAATTTTACATACTGAAGAGTTTAAACTTGGTAAAGGTAGATTGAAAAACTTTGATTGGAAAGAATCTAGTGAGATAAAGGCTAATCAAAAAGATTATCCATTAATTTTAACAACAAGTAGGGTTTTACAACACTATAATGCAGCAACAATGACAAGAAGAACAAAAAATATAAACATTGTTGATGAAGATGTTTTGTTAATTCACCCTAAAGATGCAGCATATAGAGATCTAAATACAGGTGATATTGGACGATTATATTCTGGNAGAGGAGAAGTTGCTTTAAAAGTAGAAGTAACAGATAAAGTTAAAGAAGGAATTGTATTTACAACATTTCACTTCCCAGAACACATGGTCAATATGGTAACTGGCCATGGAAAAGATGAAGAGACAATGTGTGCTGAATATAAAGTTTCATCAGTTGAAGTTCAAAAAATTTCTAATCAATTTAAAACAGAAGTTAAGCCAAAAGAACATCAAGCTGAAGTAAGTTAATTAAAATGACCATTGGTTGGCATTTTGACAATTCATATTCAAAACTATCAAAAANATTTAAAGAAGAGATTAGACCTACTCCAGTTCATGAGCCTGAGCTTGTTATTTTAAATAAAGAACTCGCTGAAAATTTAAATTTAAACTTTTCAGGAATAGATAAAAAAAAATTAGCTGAAATCTTTTCGGGAAACAGTTTACCTGACGGAACTAATTCAATTGCACAAGCATACGCTGGTCATCAATTTGGTCATTTCACAATGCTTGGTGATGGTAGGGCTGTTCTATTAGGAGAGCATTTAGTCAATAAAAATAAACGTTTTGATATACAATTTAAGGGTTCAGGCAGAACCTCTTTCTCTAGAGGAGGCGATGGAAGAGCCGCTTTAGGTCCAATGCTAAGAGAATATATAATTAGTGAAGCAATTAACGCTTTAAAAATTCCAACAACTAGAAGTCTTGCTGTTGTTAAAACTGGAGAAAAAGTAGTTAGAGAAAATTTGTTAAATGGAGCAATTTTAACAAGAGTTGCATCAAGTCATATTCGAGTTGGAACTTTTCAATATATTGCAGCTACTCAAAATCTAGAGGATCTTAATACATTGGTTGATTACACAATTAATCGACACTATCCAGAAATTAAATCCTCTAAAAACAAAGCTTTAGATTTATTAAGTCTTGTAATGGAAAGACAATGTCAGTTAGTGATCAATTGGATGAGAGTGGGATTTATCCATGGAGTGATGAATACTGACAACATGGCTATTTCTGGTGAAACAATTGATTATGGTCCATGTGCTTTCATGGATCAATATGATCCAAAAACTGTATTTAGCTCAATAGATAAATTTGGAAGATATGCTTTTTCAAATCAACCACCAATTACAAAATGGAATTTAGCGAGATTTGCAGAATGTTTGATCCCACTTATTGATAAAGATGAAGGTACAGCTATTAAAATTGCAACAGGGTTAATTGATAACTTTCAAAATATTTATGAAGAAAAATGGTTAAATATGATGAGAGATAAACTTGGTTTATTTGGTGAGGACAAAAATGATCAAACATTAATTAATAAACTTTTAGAGTGGATGAAAAATAATAGTGCAGATTACACAAATACTTTCTGTCATTTAATGGATGGTGAAATTGATGATGAGATTTACAAAAATGATGATTTTAAAGGTTGGACTAATGAATGGCAAAAAAGAATAAAATTGAATAATTCATCTGATAAGCATCTAGAACTAATGAAAAAAACTAATCCTTTAGTTATACCAAGAAATCAAAAAGTAGAGGAAGCCCTAGCTGATGCGGATAAAGGAAATCTAGAAACGATGAATAAACTTTTAAAAGTTTTAAGCAATCCTTATTCTGATCAAGAAAATATTATTGAATTTCAAAAGCCTGCACCAATTAGCAATGAAAAGTATCAAACTTTTTGTGGAACTTAATTATAAAACGTAAGGTTCTCTTCTTGCAGTTTTGCCCAACACTCTTTCAACAGCAAAATCACTTATATCAATTGTTTGGTATGAACCAGTTGTAATCAATTCAGTTAAAGCTCTTCCAATACCTGGGGCTTGCATTAATCCTCTTCCTGTAAAACCAGTAGCCATATAAACATTTTCGTACTTAGGATGTTTTCCAACAACAGCATTATTATCTAATCTGTTACAATCGTAATAACCTGCCCATCCTCCAGTTAATTTTAATTCTTCAAAAGCTGGTATTCTTTTTGCTAGTGCTGGCCAAACTAATTCTTCAAAATCATTCCATGCTGGCTCTAAATCATCTGCACCAAATACTGATAATGGTGATCCTGCTAAATACTCTCCTCCTTCAGGTCTCCAATAAACACCAGTAGTTAAATCACCAGTTAGTGGCATTTCTTTTATATATGTTGGACATTTTACTCTAAACACAGTGTGTTTTTGAGGCTCAACAGGAATGTCTTCTAACAATTCTTTAGTCCAACAACCAGCTGCAGAGACAATTGTTTTAGCATTTATCTCTGAAAGACTTTTAACCTCTCCTTTTATAAATTCTGCTCCAAGTTCTATTGCCTTACTTTTAAGTGCACTATGAAACATAAAAGGATCAATCCAACCTTCACTTTGATTATCTGTGTAAGTAGCGGTCTCAACACCTTCATCATTTATATATGGAAACACTTTTGATAGCTCTGAACCTTTAATATTTTTTGTACCTGCATCACATTCTTTATGATTTTCTAAAGCTTTATATTGTTCTTCAGCATGTTCAGGACCAAACATCAAAAGGTAACCATTGGTCACCATGCTTGCTGTTGGATTAGGATTTTTTTCAGTTTTCAATAATTCTGGTATTTGAAAAATGAATTCTCTTGCAAATTTACCTAGTAAGATATTTTCTTTTTGAAAAAATTGTCTTCTAAAACCTCCTAAAGACAAAGGAAATGAAGCTGTTTTGTAAGTTGGATCTCTTTCAATGACTTTAACTTTTCTTCCTTCTTTTGAGAGAAAATATGCAGTTGCTGCACCAATTATTCCACCACCAACTACAACAACATCATCCATAATTAATTCAATATTATCAAACTTGTATTCAAAATTAGAGCAAAGCAACACCAAAGTAAATATGGAATCATCAAATAGGAGCTCATCATTGTGACGCGTCTATATCTTATGATTAAATAGATAATGAATGCAATTAACACAACTAATACTAATAAAGCTAAAACCATGTTGTGAAATACAAAGAAAACTATACTCCAAGTTGCATTGAAAACTAAATGAATAAAATAAATATAAACTGTATTCATTTCTCTATTTTTGGAGTGCCAATAAATCCAAATAGAAATTGTCATCAATAAATATAAAATTGTCCATACCGGACCAAATACCCAGTCTGGTGGATTAAAAACAGGTTTATTTAATAAGGAATACCAAGGCTCCTTGAAAGTAACTGTGGCCAATCCTCCAATTAATGAAGCTGAAAATGTAATGATAAGAAATAATATAAATGTTACAACTTTATTTTTTAACATAATGTTTATACATAACAAAAAATGAGTAAAAAAACTATTTGGATAACGGGAGCTAGTAGTGGAATTGGTAAAGCAACAGCAATAAAATTTGCTGAAGAGGGATGGAAGGTTATTATTTCTGCAAGAAGAACCGAATTATTAAATGAACTATCAAAAAATGAAAACATTTATTCATATCCATTAGATGTAACCAGCTCAGTAAATGCCAAAGAAGTTTTCAATAACATTATCAATGATCATAGACATGTTGATATCTGTATATTCAGTTCTGGTACTTACGAGAGAAAATCAGAAAAAGAATTAAACGTTGAAAATATTAAACATGTAATGGAAGTGAATTTTATTGGAGTCATTAATTGTGTAAGTGCAGTTGAAAAATATTATAAAACAAAACAAAATGGTCATATTGCAATTGTTTCATCACCAGTTGGTTATAGAGGATTACCAAAATCTTCAGGCTACACTCCTTCTAAAGCTGCACTAAATAATTTTACACAAGGAATTTATTTTGATTTTAAAAAATTTAATATTAAAGTTACGCTAATTACCCCTGGTTTTATTAAAACAGCTTTAACAGATAAGAATGAGTTTAAAATGCCCTTTTTAAAATCAACTAACTATGCTGCAAATGAAATTTTCGATGGATTAACTAAAAATAATAATTTTGAGATTATTTTTCCCTACCAAATAAAGCTAATCTATAAATTAATCCAAATATTCCCTAACAAAATTTATAATTATTTAATATCAAAGTATATAAATCGTTAATCCTTAACAAATACAACAGTTAGCTCTGCTACTTTAAATCCAAACTTAGTCATTGTAGCTCTGTTGATTGCAACTCTTTCATCTTGCTTAAAAATCCAATCATCAAAAGTAATTTTTAATTCTTTTCCTTTAACTGGAACTAATAAAACATACTCAAACTTAAATGCTGGTCCATATGAATATCCTATTGCTTTTCCAACAACGTCCCCTGCTGTACCTTCGTAATTATGTTCATCTATTTTAGTAATTGTCCACTCTCGATCTTGAATTTCACCATCATCCCAATTAAATTTTTCTTTTAAAATTAATTGTTTGCCATCCCATGTTCCATCTAAATCAGCTGAAAATTGTCTTGTAACTTTTCCTGATCGATTTTGTAAAACACCCCAAGCTTTAACGTTTCCTGTTAGGTATTCTTCAATAATTAATCTAGGTTCTTTATTTTTAAAATCTTCTGGTTTCATGGCACTATTATTTGAGCAACTTGTAATTAAGAAAGCCAGAATTATCAATGAAATTGATTTAATTATTTTCATATTATTGCTGTTATTTATTCTGCATTGAAAATTGAATCAAATCAATATTTTTAGATTTAAATCCAGCTTCACAATAAGATAGGTAAAATTCCCACATTCTTTTAAAGGTCAGATCAAATCCTTGATTTTTAATTTGATCCCACTTTCTCAAAAACTCTTCTCTCCAGATAGCTAAAGTTTCTGCATAGTGATCTGCATATGAAATATATGATTTAATTGTTAAGCCATTATCTGACACGTATCTATTAATGCTATTTTTGTTAGGAAGAAATCCACCTGGGAAAATATATTTTTGAATAAAATCTTGTTTATTTTTGTATCTATCAAACAAACTATCGTCAATTGTTATTGCTTGAATTGCAGCCTTTCCACCATTTGATAAATTATCTTTTATTGTTTTAAAATAACCCTCTAAATAATTTTGCCCAACTGCTTCTATCATTTCAATTGAAGCGATCGAATTATATTTTCCTTGAAGATCTCGGTAATCTTTAATTTCAATATTTACTTTTTCATTTAGACCACATTTATGAATTCTCTCTTTTGCGTATTCGAATTGTTTTTTAGAAATAGTAATACAATCTAATTTCACATCATATTTCTTACCTAAATATTCTGCAAAACCACCCCATCCACATCCAATCTCTAAAACTTTATCTCCAGAACTAGGTTTGATTAGATCAATTAATTTTTGGTATTTATTGTTTTGCGCAACACTTAAATTTTTTGAACTATCATCAAAGATGGCGCTTGAGTAAGTTAAAGTATCGTCTAGCCACAATGAAAAGAAATCATTTCCAAGATCATAATGTTTGGCAATATTTTCCTTACTTCGACTTTTTGTATTTTTGATTATTTTATTTTTTATAAAATTAATTACAGGCAAATCAAGCAAACCTGAGAATTTATATATCACTTGAATATTTCTAGCTGTTAACTCAATTAGATCTGAAAGATTATCAGTTTCAAATTCACCTCTCATATAACTTTCAGCAAAACCAATGCTTCCACCTCTGATTAAATTATAATTAAAATTTGGATTTTTTATCTTAATATTTGCCTTTAAAGATTGATCTGGGTTACCAAACTTTAATATCTCACCTTCATAGGTAGTAATCTCAAGATAACCATTTTTAATTTTATTTAAAAATTTAAAAACTAATTTATCTGCAGCACTATTTAATAACATTAATTTTCTACCGTTAAATTGTTTCTTATTTTTATTTTTTTTTTTATTATTTTAATTCCTTTCATCCATAATTTAAATGCTTCAAAATGGATTGCTGATATTATTTTAATGGTCATTAGAGGATGTTTTAAATAAGACTTTAATAATTGGCTGCTATTTAAATCAGTTCTTTTACCATCCTGAGATGCAAATAAAATTTTTCCTTCTTGATCGTATTGATCAATGATTACAGAAAGTTTTTCATCAGGATTAAGAATTCTAAAGAAATACTTACAATTCATTTCTATAAAAGGTGAAACATGAAATTTTTTAGAACAATTATTCTGAATTAATTTATTTTCACTATCTACTCTAAAAACATAAGTATGTTGCTCACCAAATGTATTTTTCACCTCATATAATATAGATATTAATTTATCATTTTGATTGTAAACGAAAAAGATACTTAAAGGATTGAATACATAGCCGAAAATTCTTGGGTAACAGAGAAGCTTAATTTTAATATCTGTAGTGTCTATTTTATTCTGTTCTAAATTTTTCTTTACCCACTCTTCAAGAGAAGATCCATCCCGTTCACCATGATCCTTTTCATGAAAACTAATTAAATTGAATTTATTAAATGAAAAAAAGCTTATCTCCTGATCTATTTTTCTTAATTCTGATAAATCAATTAAAAGTGAGAAAACACTATACTTAAAATAGTGCTCTTTGGGTTTGAAACGTTTATGGATTACTTTTCCGTTATATATACATGAGTTAGTCATTTAGGTATTTTAGCATTTCAATAGATGATTTTATTCCATCTTCATGAAAACCGTAACCAAAATAACTCCCACAAAAAAGTAAATCTTTTTTATTTTGCAAACTAGATAGTTCTGATTGAGCATCTAGTGCTTGTTGATCATAATAAGGATGAGTAAATTTAACTATTTTAAGTATTTTATTCTCGTCAATCTCAAAATAAGGGTTAAGAGTTAAAAAAATATCATGATCACATTTAAGATTTTGCAAAAGATTTAACCAATAAGTAATAGAGTTTTTTTCTAAATCTTTGTCATTGATCGATGAATTCCATGAAGACCACGCTTTTTTATTTTTCGGCATCACTCTTTTGTCAGTATGAATATATGCAATATTTTCTTTATAACTGAAATTGGATAAAATTTTTGTCTCTTCTTCAGTAGGCTTATCGATCAACTTCAAAGCTTCATCTGCGTGAGCTGCTATTACAACCTTGTCGTAATCAAAAAATTCACTTTCACCGCCATAATATAGATCTAACCCTTCTGACTTTCTTATAATTTTTTTAATTTTATAATTTTTAAAGTATTCACCACTTATCTTTGAAATTACTTTATTTACATAAGTTCTGCTTCTATTGGTTACGGTATACCACTGAGGTCTATTTTTTAGTTTAAAGAGTCCATGATTTTGAAAAAATTTTAAAAAGAATGTTATTGGCATCTTACTTGCTTCATAAGGTGGCATGGACCAGATTGCAGATACCATTGGAATAATATGATAATCAATAAACGTTTTTGATAGTTTATTATTTTCTAAATATTCACCTAAAGTTAATTTTTGATCCGTAACATTTATTCGATCACTATTTTTATAAAATTTGATTATATCAAAAAACATTTTTAAAAAATTAGGATTAAACAAATTAGATCTATTAGAAAAAATTCCATTTAAACCCTTCCCACAATATTCAAAGTTTGTATTCTCTACTGATACAGAAAAGGACATATCACTTTTTTCAATTTGAACATCATTTTCTTTAAAGAAATTAATTAAATTTGGATAGGTTTGAAAATTAAATACAATAAAACCGATATCTACAGATACCTTCTTTTCATCAAAAATTAAATCTATTGTATGAGAATGACCACCAAAATGATCTTCTTTCTCAAAAAGATCTACATGATATTTTTTTGATAAATAATATGCAGCACTTAAGCCTGATATCCCAGAACCAACTACAGCAATTTTCATTAATGATTATGCCGCGTCTTCTTTAAACTCATCCATACTTGGACAAGTACAAAATATATTCTTATCTCCATAAACATTGTCCACTCTTGCAACTGGTGGCCAAAATTTATTTGTTTTTAAGAACTTAGCAGGATAAGCAGCTTGCTCTCTTGTATATTTATGATCCCATTCATCCGATGCAAGTTCTATGTCTGTATGAGGAGCATTCTTTATAGGATTATCTACTTTGTCAAACTCACCAGACTTAATCATATCTATTTCAGACTTAATATTTATTAAAGTATCACAAAATCTATCAAGCTCAGATAAACTCTCACTCTCTGTTGGCTCTATCATCATAGTTCCTGCAACTGGCCAAGACATTGTTGGTGCATGGAAACCATAATCAATTAATCTTTTTGCAATATCTTCCTCAGTGATACCTGTCTCACTCTTAATTGATCGAATATCAATAATACATTCATGAGCAACATTGCCGTTTGAGCCTTTGTACAAAATTGGGAAATGATCTTTAAGTCTATGAGCTATATAATTAGCATTTAATATAGCAACTTGGGTAGCTAGTTTTAAACCTTCAGAACCCATCATCTTAATATACATCCAAGAAATTGATAAAATACTTGAACTTCCCCAAGGTGCAGCTGAAACTGCTCCTATTCCTGTAGCGGGTCCACAATCTTTAACAACTGGATGATTGGGAAGGTAAACTTGCAAATGTCTTTTACATGCAATTGGTCCCATTCCAGGTCCTCCACCACCATGTGGAATACAGAATGTTTTGTGTAAGTTTATGTGACAAACATCTGGACCAAAATTACCTGGTCTTGCTATACCAACAAGTGCATTTAAATTTGCACCATCCATGTAAACTTGACCACCATGTTTATGAATTAATTCACAGATATCTGTAATTTTTTCCTCAAATACTCCGTGAGTAGACGGATATGTAACCATTAATGCTCCAAGGTTTTCAGAATGCAGTTCTGCTTTTTTCTTTAAATCATCAAAATCAACATTTCCTTCTTTGTCACAATCAACTACTACAACTTTCATTCCAACCATTTGAGCACTAGCAGGATTTGTTCCATGTGCTGAGCTTGGTATTAAACATATATTTCTGTTTTCTTCGCCTCTATCTAAATGATATTTTCTAATTACCATTAATCCCGCATACTCTCCTTGAGCACCTGCATTAGGTTGAAGTGAAACTCCAGAAAAACCAGTAATGGATCTTAACCAATTTTTAAGATCAGTGAATAATGCTCTGTAACCTTCCATCTGCTCTACTGGGACAAACGGGTGAGGTTCAGCTAATTCTCTCCATGAAATAGGTATCATTTCTGCAGTAGCATTTAATTTCATGGTACATGAGCCAAGTGCAATCATAGTTCTATTAAGAGCTATATCTTTATCTTCTAATTTTTTTAAATATCTAAGCATCTCAGTTTCGGAATGATATGAATTAAAAACAGGATGTTCTAAATATTTTGAAGTTCTCAATAAATTTTTTGGTAAGTTTGGCAAACTTACTGTTGGATCTTCTTTTTTAATCGACTCAGCTGCATTAAAAATTTTTAATAATTGATTTACTCTGTAAACATTTTTCTTTTCGTCAAAAGAAACAGCTAACATTTCAGAATTTACTCTTCTAATGTTTACTTTTTGATCTAATGCATTTTTATAGATTTGATCAGTTTTATCTTTTGTTACAATTGTAACTGTATCAAAAAAATGATCTGAATAAATTTCGTATCCAGATTGTTTTAGTTTATCTGCAAAATTTTTAGCTAATTGTGATACTCGTTCTGCAATAGTTTTTATTCCCTCTGGTCCATGGTAAATGGCATATGCCGCTGAAACGATTGCTAACAATGCTTGAGCGGTACATATATTACTTGTCGCTTTATCTCTTCTAATATGCTGTTCTCTTGTTTGAAGTGATAATCTGTAAGCTTTATTTCCATGTCTATCAACAGACACACCAATAATTCTTCCTGGCATAGATCTTTTAAACTCGTCTTTAGTTGCAAAGAAAGCTGCATGAGGTCCACCATAACCCATTGGAATTCCAAACCTTTGAGAGCTTCCAACTGCAATATCGGCACCTAATTCTCTTGGTGTTTTAAGTAGTGCTAAAGCTAATAAATCAGAAACTAATACAGCTTTTCCATTTTTTTTATGGATTTTGCTAATAGCTTCACTTGGATCTTTGATGTCTCCTAAAGTTCCAGGATATTGGAGAATTCCACAAACCAAATCTTCTTTTAATTGATCTAATACTTTGTCTTCATTACCAACAAGCACTTTTAATCCCATTGGCTCTGCTCTTGTTTGAATTACATCAATTGTTTGTGGATGACAATTTTCTGAAACAAATACTAAATTACTATCCTTTTTATTTAATCTATGGCTTAATCCCATAGCTTCTGCAGCAGCTGTTCCTTCATCAAGCAAAGATGCGTTTGCAATATCCATGCCAGTAAAATCAACAATCATTTGTTGGAAGTTTAGAAGCATTTCTAATCTTCCTTGTGCTACTTCAGGCTGATAAGGGGTATAAGAAGTATACCAACCTGGATTTTCTAAAATATTTCTTAAAATTACATATGGAGTGTATGTTCCATAGTAACCCATACCGATAAAATTTGAATAAATTTGATTTTTTTTTGAAATTGCTTTCAATTTTCTTAATGCTTCATACTCAGAATTAGACTCACCTATATTTAATCCATCTTTCAATTGTATCTTTTCTGGAACTGTGCTTTTGATCAAGTCATCTAATGAATTGTAATTAAGCTCCTTCAGCATTTTATTCTGGTCTTCATCTGAAGGTCCAATGTGTCTTTTTAAAAAGTCTTTTTGTGAGTTGTGTAACATTAGCTAGCATTCTCCTTTGCAAATTTATCGTATTCTTCTTTATTCATTAAACTGTCCATTTCAGAACTATCTTTCAATTTAAGTTTAAAAAACCAAGCTGATCCCTCAGGGTCTTCATTAATCTTTGCAGGATCATCTACTATAGCTTGGTTAGTATCTACTACTTCACCACTTACTGGTGTATAAACGTCACTTGCAGCTTTAGTTGACTCAACTACACCCGCAGTACCATCTTTATCAACATTTGAACCCTTCTCAGGTAATTCAGCAAAAACAATATCTCCTAACATTTCCGTTGCATGTTTTGTAATTCCAATGGTAGCAACATCTCCTTCCACTGTAATCCACTCATGTTCTTTTGAAAATTTAACTTCACTCATTAGTTTACTCCTTTCACATAACTTTTTTTATAAAATGGTAACCCACACACAATTGCAGGATGTTTTTTTCCTCTTACTTCCAGTAAAATTTTTGTATCAACTTTAGAATACTCTTTATTAATATAACCCATTGCTATTGGGCCATTTACACTTGGACCAAAAGTTCCACTAGTTATTTCACCAATTTGCCTATCTGTATCATCAAATATTTTAGTTTTTTCTCTAGCAATCAACCTACCTTCGGGTTTAATCCCTACTCTTATTTGACTTGCTCCATCATTCATTTGGTTCATAATTTTTTTTGACCCTATAAAATCACCATTTGATAACCTAGACTTNGAGATTGCCCATTTAAGGTTTGCCTCAACCGGTGTTTTATTTATATCTAATTCGTGACCATATAAGCACAATCCAGCCTCTAATCTCAAGGTATCTCTTGCCCCAAGTCCTATAAGTTGTGCTCCCTTTTCTATTAAATTTTCTACAAATTTTTCAGCTTTATCGTTAGATATTGAAATTTCAAATCCATCTTCCCCTGTATAACCTGATCTAGTAACAAATAATTTTTTATTATCAGAATCAAACCAATTGCCTGTCATAAAATTAAGTTGATCAACCCCATTTATAATTGAGTTTAAAATTTCAACAGACTTAGGNCCCTGAATTGCTATCAAAGATCTATTGTTGTCCAAATTCATTTTAAATTTCATGCCTAATAGATTAGATAAAATCTCAAAATCTTTATCTTTACATGCAGCATTTAGAATAATTAAATATCCTTTCTCTATTTTAGTAATAATTAAATCATCATAAATTCCAGCATCCTCATTCATTAAAAAACTATACTTAGAGCAGTTTTGTTTTAAATTTTTTAAATCTAATGGAAAAATTTTTTCCAATTCTTCTGTTAAACTTTCATCACCATAGATGAATAACTGTCCCATGTGAGATACATCAAATATTCCAGAGTGTGATCTTGTAAATTTGTGTTCTTCAATAATACCTTTGCTATACTGAATGGGCATTTCATAACCAGCGAATTCAACAAACTTAGCGTTGTTACTTTGATGAAGTTTATTTAGTGATGTTTTTTTTATTTCCATATTAACTCTTCTGTGCCCCCTCTGTCTTGGTGCCTGAGAGATTTGCTCCTTCGGCGAGAATAATTCTCTTTCCAGAGTTAATATGTACGGTCCTTTTGCCTGAGAGTTTCCG
>FUFK010038132.1_pt1 | contig 22033 bp, 25 predicted proteins | sample 1021851 | NCBI WGS metagenome assembly FUFK01 (sample SAMEA51879418, study PRJEB19060) | metagenome
TCTGCCTCTTCCCGATGAACCTGCCGCTGCCAGATCGCAACCAGCCGGTGCTGGCCTTTGGGGGTGCGGCGAGCATGGTGCATCCGGCCTCGGGTTACTTGGTGGGATCGCTGCTGCGGCGGGGGCCGGATCTGGCCCAGGCCATCGCCGAAGCTGTCGCTAATCCAAGCCTTGGTTCAGCCGCCTTGGCGCAACGGGGTTGGCAAGCGCTGTGGCCAATCGAATTGGTGCTGCGCCATCAGCTCTATCAATTCGGNTTGGGNCGNTTGATGGGNTTNAACGANGCGTTGTTGCGCACCCACTTCGCCACCTTCTTTTCGCTGCCGCGGGAGGAGTGGTTTGGCTTCCTCACCAACACACTGCCGTTGCCGCGCTTGATGGGCGTGATGCTGCGCTTGTTTGCCTTATCCCCCTGGGAATTGCGACGAGGGTTGGTGCTGGGGGCGGCTCAGGATCAAGCTCCGCGGTTTTGAGATCTTTTCAGCCGAGTTCAGCTCCCTCAGTTGAGGGAGAGATGAACATGCTCGCCTCCCCCAAATGGGGGAGGAATTCGTTTAAGTGCTGGGTGTAGAGGGATTCACCGGAGCCCAGTCCAACGGCTGAATCAGCGGGAACAGGCGGTCGTCCGNCTGCACCTCNTCAAGCCAGCCCTCNGGNANTTCGNNGGTTCCGTNGATCGCCTGCATCANCTGCCAGAAGCGGCCCAGGTGGCGTTGCACCCGTTCTTTGGCCAGTTCGGTGGTGGTGCCGGCTCGCAGGATGAAGCTCCAATCCGACGACTGCGCCAGCAACAGTTCCCGAGCCGCCTGCTGCAGCCACTGCATCGCCTGCTCGCTGCCCACGCCGCGGCTGCAGCGCTGCACCATCGCGGCGCTGGCCTTTTCCCACTCAGGAATGATCCAGGCGTTGCTGTCGTTCAGCCAGTAGTCGTGATAGCCCCCTTGCCCCCAGCTGGAGGGGCAGGGATCGCAGAGCTGAAGCTGGCCAACGTTGTTCAGCACATCGCGCAGCCGGGTGAAGGCCACCCCTTCTTGAGGGGCCTGCTGGAACAGCTGGCTGAGAAAGGCTGGCCCTTCAAACCACCAGTGGCCAAACAGTTCGGCATCGAAGGGGGCCACCAGCAGGGGGGACACGTCCATGGCAGCGCTGAGCTGATCCAGTTGCCGCCGGCGGCCCTGCAGGTAATCGGTGGCGTGCTCTTTCACCCGTTCAGCGGCTACCCCAGGTTCGTAGGGGCGTTTGCGGTCCAACGGAGCGCTGTGGTCGGTCACCCGATGCAGCTTCAGGCCGAGCGGTCGCGGCTGGTCGAGCCCCAGGGGTTTGAGCTCTTCGATCGGCAGGTCCCAACCCAGATCCCGGTGGAACTCCCGGTAGTGGGGATCGCCGGGGTAGCCGTCCTTGGCCGACCACACCGGCAGCGTGGCGTCACTGTCGCGCCCGAAGAAGGCCACCCCATTGCGGCTGCAGATCGGGGCGTACACCCCATAGCGGGGTCTGGGCCGGCCGTGCAGCAACCCATGGCCATCCAGCACGGCGTAGCGCAGCCCAGCATCGCGCATCCAGCGATCCAGGCCCTCGTAATAGGCGCATTCCGGCAACCAGATCCCCAAGGGGCGTTCGCCCACGAGGCGTTGGTGTTCCCGCACCGCCGTGCGCAGTTGCCCGCGTACCGCTTCCGGGTGATGGCGCAGCAGGGGCAGGTAGCCGTGGGTGGCGCCGCAGGTGAGCAGGTCCACCACCCCCTGGCGTTGCAGGGCGGCGAAGCGCTGGATCAGATCGCCGTCGCAGCTCTGCCAGGCCCGCTGATGCCGCTCGATCGTGGCCGCCAGGTGCTCGGCGCCTGCGCGCAGGGATGGGTCGGCCTTCGGCAGCAGATCCAGCCGTTCGTTCAGCCAGTCGGGAAAGCGCTGCTTGAGGTCTTGATCGCTNAGCAGCGACAGCAGCGTCGGCGACAGGCCNATGGTGAGNTTGGGCTGCTGCTGGGGGTCGGCGCTGGCNAACTCCAGCGTTTCCAGCAGCGGCAGATANCACTCGATCAGGGCCTGGAAAAACCAGTCNTCCTCCAGGGAGCCCGGTTGCGCCGACCGCACATAGGGCAGATGGGCATGCAACACCAGGGCGACAGCGCCTTTGGTCACGAACAAGCCCAAACGGTGGCTGAATTTAATCCGATTCCCCCTCGGGGGCTGAACTAAGATGGGTTAACTCATAGTCATTCCGACTAAGACCTCCGCTGGAGCCCCTTCCATGGCCAAGGACCCCGGTCGCGTCCTGATTTTTGACACCACCCTGCGGGATGGTGAGCAGTCGCCCGGGGCGAGCCTCAACCTGGAGGAAAAGCTGGCCATTGCCCAGCAGCTGGCCCGGCTCGGTGTGGATGTGATCGAGGCGGGGTTCCCCTTCGCCAGCCCCGGTGATTTCGCTGCCGTGCAGCGGATCGCCCAGCAGGTGGGTGGCGACAACGGCCCGATCATCTGTGGCCTGGCCCGTGCTTCAAGGGCCGACATCAAGGCCTGCGCCGATGCCGTGGCGCCAGCCCCGCGTCGCCGCATTCACACCTTCATCGCCACCAGCGACATCCACCTCGAGCACAAGCTGCGCAAGAGCCGTGCCGATGTTCTCGGCATCGTCCCCGAGATGGTGAGCTACGCCCGCTCTCTTGTGGAGGATGTTGAGTTCTCCTGTGAAGACGCCGGCCGCAGCGATCCGGAGTTCCTCTACGAGGTGATTGAGGCGGCGATTGCCGCTGGTGCCACCACGATCAACATTCCCGACACCGTCGGCTACACCACCCCCTCGGAGTTCGGTGCGCTGATCGCTGGCATCAATCAGCACGTGCCCAACATCGGCGATGCCGTGATCTCGGTGCACGGCCACAACGATCTCGGTCTGGCCGTGGCCAATTTCCTCGAGGCCGTCAAGAACGGCGCCCGTCAGCTCGAATGCACGATCAACGGCATCGGCGAACGGGCCGGNAATGCCTCNCTCGAGGAGTTGGTGATGGCGCTGCATGTGCGGCGGCGNTACTACAACCCCTTCTTTGGCCGGGAGGANGACAGCCCCACGCCGCTCACGGCCGTGCGCACNGAAGAGATCACCAAGACCTCACGGCTGGTNTCCAANCTCACCGGCATGGTGGTGCAGCCCAACAAGGCCATCGTTGGTGCCAATGCCTTCGCCCATGAATCCGGCATCCACCAGGACGGCGTTCTCAAGAATCGGCTCACCTACGAAATCATCGACGCCCAGACGGTGGGCTTGTCTGACAACCGCATCTCCCTTGGCAAGCTGAGCGGCCGCAGTGCCGTTCGCGCTCGACTGGAGGAGCTGGGCTACGACCTCACCCGTGAGGATCTCGATGAGGCCTTTGCCCGCTTCAAGGAACTCGCNGATCGCAAGCGCGAGATCACCGACCGTGATCTGGAGGCGATCGTCAGCGAACAGGTGCAGCAGCCGGAAGCCCGTTTCCAGCTCAAGNTGGTGCAGGTCAGCTGCGGCAGCAGCCTGCGCCCCACCGCCACCGTCACCCTTTCGGATGAAGAGGGCAGTGAAACCACGGGCTCGGCAGTGGGCACCGGTCCGGTGGATGCCGTCTGCCGTGCCCTGAATGATCTGGCGGGTGTGCCCAATGAATTGATCGAGTTTTCGGTGAAGTCGGTCACCGAGGGCATCGATGCCATGGGCGATGTGACCATTCGCCTGCGCCGCAACGGTGCGCTCTATTCCGGTCACGCTGCAGACACCGATGTGGTGGTGGCGGCGGCCATGGCCTTCGTGAACGCCCTCAATCGCCTGGTGGCCGGAGAGGAGCGCCAGTCATTGCATCCGCAGAAGGATCCTGTTGTTCTGGAGACCCGACCGACGCTCTAGAGCCGACGCCATGCGCACCTCCACCGCCNNGGNNGTTCAGCTGGTGCTGCTGATTCTTCTGGCGCTGCTGGTGCTCACGCCGTTGCTCTGGTTGGTGAGCACCTCGCTCAAGGGCCCGGCGGAAGACATCTTCAGCAGTCCACCGGCGTTGCTGCCCGCCCAGCCGAGCCTCGATGCCTACGTGCGGCTGTTTCAGGACAATCCCCTCACCACCTATCTGTTCAACAGCACCGTGGTGAGTGGCCTGGCGGTGCTGGCCAACCTGCTGTTCTGCTCCCTGGCCGCCTACCCCCTGGCCCGGCTGCGCTTCGCCGGCCGGGGCCTGGTGCTGGGGTTGGTGGTGGCCACGATCCTGATCCCGTTTCAGGTGGTGATGATTCCGCTGTATCTGCTGATGGTGCAGCTGGGGCTGCGCAACACCCTGCTGGCCCTGGTGATTCCCCAGGCGGCCACAGCCTTTGGCCTTTATCTGCTGCGCCAGAGCTTCCTGGGTGTCCCCAAGGAGCTGGAGGAGGCGGCACGCATCGATGGCTGCAGCCGCCTGGGGGAATGGTGGAACGTGATGATTCCTGCCGCCAAAGCCGATCTCATCACCCTGGCGATGTTCGTGTTCATCGGCACCTGGAGTGATTTCCTCTGGCCGCTGGTGATCCTCGACGACCCGTCCCTCTACACCTTGCCTCTGGGGTTGCAGCAGCTCTCCAGCAGCTTTTCGCTGGATTGGCGGATCGTTGCCGCCGGCTCGGTGGTNTCAATCCTGCCGGTGTTGGTCTTGTTCGTNCTCTTGCAGCGCTTCATCCTGCCCAATGCCAGCGGGGATGCGGTGAAGGGATGAAGCGGCCGAGGTGCGCATGGCCGAGAAGGCATCCATGCGTTCCTGCATCACACCCATCTGTTGGCTGAGCAGCTCACTGTGGGCGCTGGTTCGGTGTGCGCTCCTCCAGNTGATCGATCCGCTCCTGCAGCGCATGGATGCGTTGGTTGTGCTGCCGCAAACCCTGCAGCAGGGTCACCACCAGCACACTCACCAGCGCCAGGCTGCCGCAGCTGATCAGTTTCAACAGCATGCAACCTCCCCACTTGGGTCGATGCTGACTTGAATGGGAGCACGCAACAAGTGGTGCAGGGATGTCTCTCGAGGATCTGGATCGGTTTCTCACGCTTCGCGACAGCGACCCTGATCTGGCCAAGGCCCTNGCGCAGCCCATGGATCTTGAGCGGTTTCTCGGGCTCGCTGCCGAGCACGGCTTTGCCCTGAGTGAGGCGGATGTCTTCGCGGCCCAGCAGCGTGAACACCACGCGCGAACGGCAGCTGAGCTTCAGCAGGATCAAGCCGCCGAATCACGCCGCCTGCGCAATTTCATCCACGGCTGATCACCACCACGTTTCAGTTCNCAGATCAGTCCACAGATCCAGTCACTGATCCAGCTTCACCACGTCTGGTGCTTCTCCGAACACCTCGCGGATCCAAAGGGCGTGTTTCACAGCGCCATCGTGGCTGTGAAAAATCCATGCACTGTCGAGGGAGGCTTGGCTCTCGATGCGTTGGTCCACGGCATTGATGCCGAGGTAGCCGCCCTCCGAGCAGGACCGCAGCACATAGCGTTCGGCATGTTTGGTGAACATCGGCTGAGCGGGCTATCTCTTCTCGCTAGCGATGCGGTTGCGCGGCTTTCGTCGTTCTGCGGAATTGCTTCTACTTCTCTTCCTTGAGGGTTAAAAGGGTTTGTTGTTGCCAGCCCAACCCCTTGGGTGCGGCAAAGCGGTTCTGATGTCCGCCCTCCCGGAACCAGGGGGTGCTATAGGCCTCGATTTCCAGCTCGTCTGGGTTGAGCGACCAGGTGTCCTGAAGGTAGCGGCGCAGTTGCTCCGGTTCCGGCGGATGGGGCTGTTGCCAGTGCACCACGGCCAACTGGCCCGGCCGTGAGCGGAGAATCGCCANGCGGTGATTCGGATCGCCGTCGTTGGCGGGCTGAATCGATTCCTCCAGCTGCTCATCGCAGACGTAGAGCCGCAGCGGAGCACTGCCATCGGCCTGGGGAAGTGGATATTTGTTGAGATACAGGGCCCGTGCTTTTTGAAACGCTGCCCCCGGAGCCTTCACCATCAAGGCGTTGTAGGCCTGCTGCAGCTGTTCACTCATGCCCTTTGCGTCCCGTTGCTGGCTCCAGTGTGGGAATGCCGCTGGGTCGGGACCATGGGAAGATGGTGACACTTCCGGGATTGGACTGCGATGGCCAAGCATCGCTCCCGCTACCGGTTGGTTGGCCTCGACGGTCAGCCGCATCCGGTGCTCGACGCCCCTTACGACACGTTGGAACTGGCCCTCGCTGATGCCAGTGATTGGTGCACGGGACAAGGGTCCCGCTGTTCCATGGGTCAGCAGGGCATTGCGGTTGAAGTGCGAACCGACAGCGGCAGTTGGCGCACCATCGACTACCCCGTCAGTTGCTTGAGCCGATCCAGTGCGATGGCGGGCTGATGTGGGTCAGNGTTGACCTCTGCGTGGTGCCGATCGGTGTGGGCGTCAGCCTTTCGCCCTACATCGCCGCCTGTGAGCGGGTGATCGNTGCCACGGGCCTCACCCATCAGCTGGGGCCCAATGGCACNGCGATCGAAGGCCCATGGGACGAGGTNATGGACTGTGTGCGCGCNTGTCATGCCGAGTTGCACGGCATGGGNGCCCCGCGTCTNTACACAACGCTCAAGCTCAACACCCGCACCGANCGGCAGCAGTCGTTNGCTGAGAAGGTCNCCTCNGTGGAACAGCTNCTTGNCGACTGAAAATCTGNAGAACTTCGGTGGGNNTCNAGCCGNCTTGAGCCGATCTTGAGACCAATGAGATTGTTNTGTGGTCCCNGGCTTGATGGGTCGCNGTTTCAGGGCTGCGCTGTTGGNTCTGCTGGTGTTGCAGCTNACGGGCAGTGCTGTTCAAGCNTCNACNTGGGATCGCATCGCCAGTTACNTGCGGCTGCTGCAGCGGGCGGGCGTGAAGGCCCTGGTGGCACCCGANTGCCCCTTGGGCTTGCTGGGGGCCTTCCATGAGGGCAAGCAGGCCCTGTTGATGTGCGGCAACAACCTGCCCGACGATCCNGCCGTGGTTTGGGTGGTGCTGGCCCATGAATCAGCCCATGTGATGCAGTCGTGCCATGGCGGCAACCTGATGCCGGCGGCCTTGCTCAGCCGTGAGGTGGAGCTGGCCCGCCAGCAGGAGCCCAATCCTTTTCACGAGTTGCAGCTGTATCACTCCAGCCAGCATCACGTTGAGGCGGAAGCCCGGCTGATTCAGGCCCTGCCCGCGGAGCAGGTGGTGGCCTTGTTTGAAAAACACTGCGCCCAGCGGCTNTCCCCTTGAAGCTGCTGATCCGGGACCCGTGGCTGATGGCGGTCGACAAGCCNGCCGGCCTGCTGAGCCAACCGGGCCTGGGGCCCGAGCAAAGCGATTCCGTGATCACCCGCTTGCAGCAGCAGGATCAAAGCCTGCGCCTGGTTCACCGTTTGGACCGCGACACCTCGGGGGTGCTGCTCTTGGCCCGAAGCGCTGACGCCCTGCGGTGGCTCAGTGCCCTGTTTGCTGAACGGCGGATCAACAAGCTGTACCAGGCGGATGTGGAGGGGGAGCTCCACGGCCGCGGTTGCATCGCCAGCCCCCTGGCACGCCTCTCGCGCCAACCGCCGCGCTACGGCAGCCACCCCGAGGGGCGTCTGGCCCAGACGATCTGGAGGGTCCGCACCGTTGGTGCCCGCAGCTCGCGGCTCTGGTTGCGTCCGCTCACGGGGCGCTCCCATCAGCTGCGGGCCCATCTGGCTGAATTGGGCCATCCCATCGTGGGCGATCCCATCTATGGAGATGCCGGCCGGTCCTGCCGCTTGCATCTGCATGCCCAGGCCCTGAGCTTTTGCCATCCCTTCACCCAGCAACGCGTTCGTCTGATTGCGCAGGAGGTTCCCTTTGCAACTGAGTGCTGAATTTGTTGGCTACCTGGCCGCTGGCCTCACGACAGCTAGCTTTTTTCTGCATGCGGTGAAGACGCTGCGCAGTGGTGACACCAAGGCGATTTCCCTGGGCATGTATGCCTTGTTCACCAGTGGTGTGGCGCTGTGGTCGTTGTATGGCCTGCTGGTGAACGACGGCCCTGTGCTGGCAGCCAATCTGATCACCCTGATGCCTGCGGCCATCGTGCTGCAGCGCAAGATCGTGGAACGCCGATGAACGCTGCGGTCAGCGGCGGGCTGGGATCGGATAAGGGATTCGGCGGTGGCGCATCCGCCGCCACACCTGCACGAAGGCACGAATCACCAGCTCCACCTCACTGCGGTTGAGGCTGCTTTTGCGCAGTTGTCCATCCCGCTGCCGCGCTTCCACAATCCGCCGCACCGTGTCCACCGCCTGGGCATCGGAGGTGTCGGGGGGGAGGGATCGAAGCGCCGCCTCACAGCCGTCGGCCAGCATCAGGATCGCAGTTTCTTTGGAGCGAGGTTCCGGGCCCCTGTAACGGAAGCGGCGCTCCTCAACCNCCCCGCCGCGCTCCTGGGCCTTGTGCAGGAAGTAACCCATTTTCAAGGTGCCCTGGTGTTCAGGNATGAAATCGGCGATGGGCCGGGGCAGGCGGTGGCGCCGCGCCAGCTTCAGCCCCTCATCCACATGGGCTTGAAGCACCGCCGCACTCGCCTGGGGGTCATCCAGCGCGTCGTGGGGATTGGGGCCATCCTTCTGGTTCTCGATGAACCAGTCCGGNGCATGCAGNTTGCCCACGTCGTGGTACAGCGANCCGGTCCGGATCAGATCCACATCCGCACCNATCGCCCGCGCCCCTTCCTCCGCCAGGCCGCAGATCATCAGGGTGTGTTCGAAAGTTCCCGGGGCTTCGCAGGAGAGGCGGCGCAGTAGAGGGCGCTCCTGGTCGGCCAGTTCCAGCAGCCGCGCCCGGGTGAGCAGGCCAAAGGAGCCCTCGAGCATCGGGATCAGCAGCAGGCTGAACATCAGCAGAACACCGAGCACAAAGGAATCGGTGGCCAGTTCATCCAGGCTTGGATTCAGATTTCCCCANAGCCGCAGGCCGGTGANNGGTTGCANCTGCAGCAGCAGCCACTGCCCNACNAAGGCGCCGATCGGCAGCAGCACCGTNAGTTGCAGCANCTGGCCGCGGCTGCGCTGACGNCCNGCGATCAAGGCCCCAGCGGCGGCCACCGNTGCCGCCACAATCAGGCGACCNTCCCCCAANCCCTGGACGGGTTCTGGCCAGAGCAGAGCGGCCACCCCCATCCAGACCAAGCCGCAGCCGGTGCCGAGGCCTTCCGCCAGCACCAGGGTGGGCGCCACCAGCACGGCCAGAGGGCTCACGGAGCTTTTGAACCAGAGCTTGGCTCCCTGCACCAAAAGCAGCAGGCCCACCGCCAGCAGCGCATGGCGCACCTCCAGGCCAGGCCGNTCACGCCGCATCACCAGCAGCATCACGGCGCAGGCTGCAGCGGCTTCAACGAACCGTTGGAACCAGATCAACGGTTGGGGTTCGCGGCGCACGCGGCCGAAATAATCCAGCACGTCGTAGGCCTGGGGACTGATCAGCTCGCCCTTGCGGGTGATCAGATCCCCCTTGCGCACCTCGATCGTGGGAATGGCCTGTTTGGTCAGCTGTTCCTCGATCAGCTGCTTGCTCAGGTTCGGGTCCGTGCGCAGGTTGGTGCTGCCGCGCATGGCGCTGGTGAGCACCTTGCCGGCCAGGGTGCGCGCCGCCTCTGGCTGCAGGGCAACCGCCTTGAGTTGCTGGTCGGCGGCCTTGCGCAATTGCTCAATGGCCAGGTTGCTCACAAGCCCTTGGCTGAGCATGCGATCAGCGGTGCTGCGCACCGCTTTATCCCAGGCCAGATGCTCCCATTCGCTGCGTCGTTCCAGCCACCTTTTCTCTTGATCAGACAGGTTCACCGGCCCGATCCGGTCTCCAGATCCGGTGTTGGTGACCTCCTGCAGTTGCAGCAGTTGTTGCTCGAGCCGTTGTTTGAGTGCTTGGGTCTGCTCCTGATCGATCACCTGCACCACCGATCGCGCCACCAGCGAGGCCCGCTGCTGCTCGAGGGCGGTGCTGTCCTGCACCAGGGCATCCTTTGGAGCGATGGCTTCAAACGGGGCCACTGATCCGGGTTGAAGTTTTGGCTTGATCAGCCAGGGCAGGCTTGAGGCTGCGGCCACGGAAAGGCACAGCAGCAGCACAACAAAGGTCTGCAGTCGCGTCCAGCGCAGCAGGCGTCGCCCTGGGCCTTCGAGCCGCACCCAGTTCCGCCAAAGGCTGCTCAGCCGTGGAACACGAACCAAAAAGGACCCTGTAGCGGCTTAACGCTAGCTCTCCTCAGAGGGCATGCTGGAGGGAGTGCATGGGAATGCCATGGCCCTGCGTTTGGACGGCAAGGTGCTGGCAAGGGATGTGGAGCATCGTCTTCAAACCCTGATCGAACGGCGTCTGGCCGAGGCGGGGCGACCGCCGGGCTTGGCGGTGCTGCGGGTTGGTGATGATCCCGCCAGCGCCGTCTACGTCGCCAACAAGGAAAAAGCCTGTGCTCGGATCGGGGTGGCCAGCTTTGGTGATCACCTCCCCGGCGACACGCCTCCAGCGCAGGTGCTTCAGACGATTGAACGGCTGAATGCCAACCCTGCAGTGGACGGGATCCTCCTGCAGCTGCCTCTTCCTTCTGGCCTCGATGAGGGGCCGCTGCTGATGGCCATTGATCCTGAAAAGGATGCCGATGGTCTGCACACCCTCAATCTCGGACGGCTGCTCAAGGGGGAGCCGGGCCCGCGCAGCTGCACCCCCGCCGGGGTGATGGCGATGCTGCGCAGCAATGGCATCGATCCTGCGGGCAAGCGCGCCGTGGTGATCGGCCGCAGCATTCTCGTGGGGCAGCCGATGGCCTTGATGCTGCAGGCCGCCAACGCCACCGTCACCATCGCCCACTCCCGCACGGCCGATCTGGCGGCCCACACCCGCGAAGCCGACATCCTCGTGGTGGCAGCAGGCCGTCCTGAGTTCATCGGGGCCGAGCACGTGCGGCCGGGAGCTGCGGTGGTGGATGTGGGCATCCACCGCAAGCCGGAAGGCGGACTGTGCGGGGATGTTCGTGCGGCTGAAGTCGAGTCGATCGCTGCTGCGCTCTCGCCCGTCCCCGGCGGTGTGGGACCGATGACGGTGACGATGCTTCTGGTGAACACCGTTGTGGCTTGGTGCAGACGCCACAACCTTGACCATGATTTGGACGATCTCGTGCCCTGATCGGTTCCATGGCGCTGCACTGGCTGTTCCCCACCCCCGTTCTGCAGGTGGACCTTGAGCCGGATGCCGCCACAGCCGCAGCCATGCAGCAGCAGCTGGAGCAGTTCGATGCCCAGGTGTATCAGCACCCTGAGTTCAGCGATCGCAACAACCTCACCGGAGATCTGCTGGGCCATGCCGGCCTGGATCAGTTGCATCGCATGGATGCGTTCCAGTGGCTGAACGGGCAGTTGGCTGAGCACGTTTCGGCCTATCTCCGTTCGCTGTTGGGCCCGGAGCACGGTCTTGTGGCCCACATCCAGAAGGCCTGGCCTGTGGTGTGTGCGAGGAATGGCGGAACGGTGGATCTGCACAGCCACCGCAACGCCCAGTTGAGCGCGGTGTTCTACGTGTTGACGGATCCTGCGAACGAGAGCGGGGAGCTGGAATTTGAGGCGCCCGACGATTACTTCAGCCATGTGATGGCGATTCCCTACCGCNACGCGGCGGTCTCCGGTGGGGTGTTCGCGCCGCTGCCCCACCGTCTTCTGCTGTTCCCTTCNGACCTGCGCCATCGGGTGCNCCCCTANGAGGGAAGCAGCCCCCGCTATTCGGTNTCCTACGACCTGGCCATCACCACGGCGCCGGGCAAGGGACGCGAGATGCGAACACCCCATCCGATGGATTGGGTTCCCCTCGGCAGCTAAGGGCTCGGCCTGAGAGAATCCCGCCAGCCAGGGTCCACCCATGAGCGCCGAGTTCGATTTCAAGGCCTATCTCGGCAAGGCCAAAGAGCGGGTGGAAGCGGCCCTCGATGGATCGCTCGGTCCGGAGCGGCCGGAGTCCCTCAGGGAAGCGATGCGCTATTCGCTGCTTGCCGGTGGCAAGCGCCTGCGCCCGATTCTCTGCCTTGCCGCCTGCGAGCTGGCGGGCGGGGAAGCGACGCAGGCCCTGCCCACGGCGGTGGCGCTGGAAATGATCCACACCATGTCGTTGATCCATGACGACCTGCCGGCCATGGATGACGACGACCTGCGCCGTGGTCGTCCCACCAACCACAAGGTGTACGGCGAAGCCGTGGCCATCCTTGCCGGTGATGCCCTGCTGACCCGCGCCTTCGAAATGGTGGCGCTGCGCAGTCCGGATGTGCCGGCTGAGCGTCTGCTCAAGGTGGTGGGAGAACTGTCGTTGGTGGCCGGCGCCCCTGGCCTGGTGGGCGGCCAGGTGGTGGATCTGGAAAGCGAAGGCAAGGAGGTGGATCTTGAAACCCTCGAGTACATCCACCTCCACAAAACCGGAGCCCTGTTGAGTGCCTGTGTGATCACCGGGGCGATGATCGGCGGCGCCGATGAGGCGCTGATCAAGGCCCTGCGCACCTACGCCAGGGGGATCGGCCTCGCCTTCCAGATCATCGACGACATCCTCGACATCACCGCCAGCAGCGAGGTGCTCGGCAAAACCGCCGGCAAGGACCTCATCGCCGACAAGACCACCTATCCCAAGCTTNTNGGGCTNGANGAGTCCCGCCGNCGGGCCGATGCGTTGGTNAATGAAGCGAAAGANNCGCTTCAACCCTGGGCCGAGAAGGCNNTNCCCCTGCTGGCNTTGGCTGACTTCATCACCAGCCGCGACCGATGATCGACGCCACGCCNTCCCATGCGGTGCTGCGGGAGTTCTTCGACAACAGTTCGCTCACCTGGGGCNTGATGGCCTGNGGCGTCGCCCAGCTCTCGAANNTGTTCCTTGAGTTGCTTCTGCATCGCCGTTGGCGTCCGGCGGTGCTGATCGAAACCGGCGGCATGCCGTCGAGCCANTCCGCCCTGGTCACCGGCACGGCGGCCTGTGTGGGCTGGACCCTGGGCTTTGATCACCCCCTCTTCGCCCTTGCGGCGATGGTGGCGTTCGTCGTCATGTACGACGCCAGTGGCATTCGTCGCGCCGCCGGGCTGACGGCGGAACGGGTCAATGGTCTGCCTGATTCGCTCTGGCCGGACGCTCCGGAGAAACCCCTCAAGGAAAGCCTNGGCCACAGCCGGCTGCAGGTGCTGGTGGGCAGCCTGATGGGTCCCGCCATTGCTCTGCCCGGTTTGGAATTTGTGGGATCACCGCTGCATCTGCTGTCGGGTCTTGGAGCTGGGCTGGGGTGACCGCTGCCGCGGACCTCACCGCTGATCAGCAGGAAGCGGCGGACGCCTTTGCGGCCTGGCTCAAGCAGCCCGTGGATGGCACGCCCTTCGTGCTCAGTGGTTTTGCCGGCAGCGGCAAAACCTTCCTCTCCATGCGCCTGCTGCGCCAGGTGGAGGCCAGTGGTTTGTGCTGGACCGTCGTGGCACCGACCCATAAAGCGGTGGGCGTTCTGCGCCAGGCGTTGGAGTTGGAGGGTCTCCAACCCACCTGGTACCCCTCCACCATTCATCGCTTGCTGCGGCTGAAGCTCAAGCGCTCCGCCGACGCTGAACTCTGNGAACCCACCGAGCAGACGGCCATGGCCCTGGAGAACCTGGGCCTGGTGCTGATTGATGAAGCCTCGATGGTGGACAGCACCCTGTTGGGCATTGCCCTCCAGTGCGCCCATCCGTTCAAGACCCGTCTGGTGTTCGTCGGCGACCCCGCCCAGTTGCCCCCGGTGGGTGAGCCGAACAGCCCCGTGTTTGCGATGCAACGGTCCTGTTCCGCCAGCTTGACCCAGGTGGTGCGGCATCAAGGCCCGGTGCTGCAGTTGGCGGCGGGGCTGCGGGAGGGGCGCCTGCCCTGCCAGATGCCGCCGCTGCTGCCGCCGATTCGTTCCCCGCAGGGGCAGGTGCGCAGCCTGGTGCAACGGGAGTGGCTGGATCAGGCCCGGCGTGCATTGCGCGACGCCTCGGTGCAAGACAACCCCGATGCAGCACGCATCCTCTGCTACACGAACCGCACCCTGGATCGTCTGGTGCCCCATGCGCGCCGGGCCATCCATGGGGAGATGGCCGATCAGATGCCGGTGCTGCCCGGTGAGGTGTTGATCAGTCGCACCGCCGTGATGGCCCCGGCCTCAAGGGACGGAGACGAGGCGGGTGAAGAACCCGACATGGTGCTCGGCTCCAACCGCGAAGTCACGGTGCGGGACGTCAAGCCTGAGGCCTGTGACCTGGCGGATTTCGGCCTCTCCTCAGCCGATGGGCCCGTGCCGGTGATCGAGACCCTCTCCGCATCGGTGAATGCGGGGGATCTGGAGCTCACCCTGCGCCTGCAGCCGCCGATTGGCAGCGCTGGTCGTCAGGAGCTTGATGCGGTGATGCAGCGGCTGCGCAAGCAGGCCCGTGATGCCGGCAAGAAAAACGGTCGCGCGATCTGGCGGCAGTACTTCCTGATTCGCGATGCCTTCGCTTCCCTGGGGCCTGCNGCAGTGCTCACGGTGCATCGCAGTCAGGGCAGCAGTTTCGGGGATGTCTTCGTGGCGCCGGATGTGTTCCGGGCCGATCCAGCCATCCGCCAGCAGCTCTGTTACGTGGCCGTGTCCCGTGCCCGCACGGGGGTTTGGTTGCTCGGCGGNGAGACGTCGCCTGATCTGCGCGCCACCTGGCAGCGCCAATTCGACACCACGCGGGATTCCGAGTGAATCAGTTGATCATCAAACCGCTGATGCCCTGCCAGCCCAGATAGGAGCCCAGTCCGAAGCTGAGGCTGCCCACCACCAGCTCCCCCCGGCGCAGCAGGGCCGTTTTGCCGCGTTGCAGCAGCGGAAGAACCCGCTCGCGTCCGATCAACACGGCCAGGAACGGAACCAGCAGCAGGGCAGTGGCGGCGGTGCTGAAGCCGATGCTGCAGGCAATCTCCTCCNGCAGGGGCAGTTGCGCAGCCAGGATCACGGCGGCGCTTTTGGCGAACAGCAACAGGTCGTCGGGACTGATCACTTCAGTGACGCTGCTGATCAGCAACAGCAGGGGAAGCGGCATCGCGGCGAAACGATCCACGGCGCCGCTCCAGGCGGGGGCTGCGCCGTCATCNAGCAGCCCTCGGATCAGTTCACGTCCGCCCAGGGCGATCAAGGCTCCNCNGCCGATCAGGTCCAGACCGGTGCGGTGGTCGGACCCATGGGTCATGTCCAGCAGCAGCCCATGGCCCAGCGTNAGCAGCCCGATCACCGCCAGGGCGCTGGTCAGCAGCCAGCCGCCCACAAACAAGCNNCCGCGCCGCAGCGGCGACGCCCCCCAGCAGCAGCAACAGCAGCAGAACGATGTGGATGGGCGACAGCGCCACGCCAAGCCCGTAGGTCAGCAGTTCCGTCCAGATCCGGGGTTCCGCCATGGGCCGTGCTCAGAGCTCGCAGCTCACAGTTGCAGGATCAGGGCCGCCAGGCCGATGCTCACCCCCAAACTCACAACGCCGAGCAGGGCTCTCCAGAAGGCTTTGTCTTTGGTGTCGAGGANGTTGCTCAAGACATGCCAGGGGCTNTATTCGCCAGTTGTGCCATCTGGCAGCAGGTAAGGNAAGGTGCGATGGATCGGGCGGTGCAGCGACCGCAGCGTTTTGTTGTNGTGCANGCCGGGCACAACGCTGTAGCGGCGCCCCAGCACCAGTGCATGGTCCAGATCGGCCTCNCAGCTGCGGATGTCGGTCTGCACAGGCCGCGCCTGCGTTGACACCGGTGCAGCGGCGGGAATCAGGGCCGAAAACTGTCCTTCCCTGAGCCGCCAGCTTTGACAGGCGTTGAGGGCTTCTGCCGCGGAATCGAACACCTGCTTGGTGGTTTCCCGTCGCGTGCTCATGGCCTCCATGCCGAGCAGGGGCAGCGCAGTGATCAACAGGACAAATCCGAAGCGGAGCATGCGGCAGGCGCGAAGGTCCTGCTTCAGCCGTAGCGAGATGGGCGGAGCGTGGAGANCNCCTTCCCAATTTTTTCGCGTCTCTCAGCGGATGTCTCAGCGCACTTCGTCTCAGTAGCGCACTTCGAACCAGTCGTCGCCCGTGACCGGGAGCTGGCTGGGGGTCACCCGAACCACCCGGGCGCCCGGCGGCCCGACCTCACACCAGGCCCGCAGTTCAGACAAGGCCAGCGGTGGGCCTTCGGCCTGCACTTCCACACGGCCATCACTCAGGTTGCGCACCCAGCCGCTGATGCCGAGATCCAGGGCGCGCCGATTGCAGCTGGCGCGGAACCCCACCCGCTGAACGCGGCCTTCGATCACCCAGCGCCAGCGTTCGGAGAAGGGTTGGACCCGCGGGGGCTGACTGGCGGCTGACGAAGCGTTTGGCGATCTTCTCTCCCCGGATTCGAGCGCGGCGCGCCATCGGGAGCAGATCGTCGTAGAGCTTGCCCAGTGCAGGTGAACCCAGCTCGCGTGAACCGTCTGATCGACCCATCCTTCCGAATGTCGATGGACTTTCCATCCCTCAATGTCCCACAGCACTGACCTGTCGGAGGACGGCCGGTTGGTGTGCAGTTCCCAGCGGTGAAATTCATGGCCCACCAGCTGCTGACCGCTCTCCACCACAGGGCTGTCCCGCCGCGCCTGCAGGCGGCGATAGCCCACCTGCAGCGGGCCGCGCTNNGCTGTGAAGGGAAGCAGGCCCGCCATGGGGTGGCTGGTGCCATCGAGGTCGGTCAGCTGCTCTCCGAGCACAAGCATCCCGCCGCATTCGGCGTAGAGCGGTCGCTGCTGCACGAACGCCCGCAGCGAGCCCAGGCTTCGCGTGCAGCCGCTGAGCTGGGCAGCGTGCTGTTCGGGGAAACCGCCCGGCAGGATCAGGCCCTTGGCGTCTGCCGGGATGGCCTCATCGGCCAGGGGGCTCCAGCGGAGCACGGGCATGCCCATGTGCTCCAGCAGTTCACTGGTTTCCTGGTAGCGGAAGTGAAAGGCGGCATCACTGGCCANAGCCACCGGCAGGGGCTGGCCCTGCTCCACGGGGATGCTGGCCAGGGGATGCGGCCCNGGGCGGGGCGCCTGCAGCAGGGGGACNAGGCGTTCCAGGTTCAGGTGCTGGCTGGCCAGAGCGGCCCAGGCCTGGCGTCGCTGCTCGGGGGCCTCCAATTCATGGGCCGGGGCCAAGCCGAGATGCCGGCCCGGCAGGGCCAGGGCTTCGCTGCGCGGCANGCAGCCCAGCANTGGCACCTCCATGCGCTCCAGCACGTCGGCCAGCAGCTCCCGGTGCCTGGGGCTGCTGACCTTGTTGAGCACCACNCCGGCGATGCGCAGCTGGGGATCGTGATCGCGGAATCCGCGCACGATGGCGCCGAGGGAGGCGGCCTGACCACCGGCATCCAGCACCAGCACCACCGGCAGGTCCAGCAGGCGGGCCACGTCGGCCGTGCTTCCGGTTGTACTGCTGCCGATGCCATCGAAGAGCCCCATCACCCCTTCCACGAGGGTCAGCTCAGAGGCACCGCCGTAACCGTGAAAGGCCTGGCGAACCCAGGTTTCTCCGCAGAGATTGAGATCGAGGTTGCGACAGGCCTGCCCCGAGGCCTGGCTGAGCAGCTGGGCATCGAGATAGTCCGGTCCCACCTTGAAGGCCTGGATCCGGCGTCCGTTCTGCTGGGCCCAGCTCAGCAGCGCCAGGCTCAACAGGGTTTTGCCGCTGCCACTGGCTGGTGCAGCGATGACAGCGGCCATGGCTCAGATGCGGATCAGCCCAGCAGCCTGGCAGCCAGCGGAGCCGCAGCGGCCAGCAGGGGATTGGTGCTGTCGTGACCGCCGCCCAGCAGGCGGGCCACATCCATTTCAGGGGTGTCGTGCTGCACGGGAACCACTTCCTCATGCAGCTCGAGGTTGGCCATGCCTCCCCCCTCCAAACGCATGCAGCCCCCGGATTCAGCGCAGAGGATCACGCACACGCCCTGGCCGTTCTCCGGTTCAGCGATCAGCCGCAGCCCCACCATCTGGCCGGCGTGCACGTTGGGCTGNGCNNNTGGCACGGCCATCAGTTGGAAGCGCACCTCGGTGCCATCGGAGCGCTTGAACTGGGCGGTGGTGCCGTTTTCGACCGCAGCGGTCGAGAGCAGCGTCCAGCCCAGTCGATCGGCGATCCAGGCGGCCAGCAGCAGCCCCTGGGCAGGGTGATGGCCCTCAACGTCGATGTCGAGACGGGTGATGTGGCTGAGGGCATCACGCCGTTGCGGCGGGTCGAACACCATGGCCAGGGTCTCGCGCCAGCTGCGCAGGCGCAGCCAGTTGAGATCGTTCACCGCCTGGCCGCTCTCCACGCGGTGACGCAGCAGCTCAAGGCACTGATGTGGATCCCCCAACGCGGTGTCGATGATCAGGCGNCGTGGTGCGCTGGTGAGCCGTTGCATCAGCTCCGGTGCTTCGTCGATGCAGCCGTTCCACCAGACCCAGGCCGGCATCGATTCCGGCAGCAGGGGGTCGAGAATCGAAAGGCCCTCATGCAGGGCGCCATGGCCGCCCCGCAGCACCACCACATCGCCGCAGGCGGCGGTACCACCGCCTTCTTCAGGCAGCGGGCAGTAGGCGGCCACGAGTGTTTCCAGGGGCTGGGCCGCATCGATGGTGGGCGCCAGGGTGATCAGGCGCCGGGGCATCAGTGCACTCAGGGCCGGATCGATGTACTGCCCACGCAGGTCTTCGGCGTTGGCTTGCCCTTCCAAATCAGCCACCGCCNTCACCACAGCCCCATCCAGGGGCGGTGTGCTCAGGGGAAGGTCGGCATNCAGCACCGCCTGGCGGCCCGCAGCGATCAAGGGGGCGGACTGCTGTCCCGTGATGGGGCCTGATAAACGACCACTGCGGATCAATTGCTGCTCGGCCCAGGCGGGTTGCCAGATCAGCAGGCAGAANGTGTTGGCCCCGGTGCCCGTGCTGCCCTGCTGCTCGGGGGACCAGAGCTGTTCGAGGTAGTGGGGCACCTCCGCCGGTGCCAGTTCGAGCGGGGTTTGCAGGGTGAGCTGAGGGGACATGGTGACGGATGAACGAGACGTGGAGAGCTGAACAACAGGGCTGTGAACGTGCGCGGTCAGGGGCGTCGCCAGAGCAGTCCGTCCTTCGCCAGCAGGGCATCCGCGGCGGCCGGTCCCCAGGTGCGGGATTCGTAGGGATGAACCGGCAGCTGCCAGGGACTGTCTTCAATCAGTTCCAGCAGCGGGGTGTAGAGCCGCCATGCCGCTTCCACCTCATCGCTGCGGGTGAACAGGGTGGGGTCGCTGAGCATGGCGTCAGCCAGGAGCCGCACATAGCCCTCATCGGAGGGTTCCCCGAAGGATTCGTCGTAGGAGAACTCCATGTCGATCGGGCGGCTGCGCATGCCAGATCCGGGTGACTTCACCTCGAAGCGGAATTCGGCCCCCTCATCCGGTTGGATGCGCAGGATCAGCTGATTGGCCGTGGGGCCTCCGGTGGCTGCATCAAACAGATGCACCGGTGCTTCACGGAAGGTGAGCACCACCTCACTGGTGCGCTTGGCCAGCCGTTTGCCGGTGCGCACGTAGAACGGGACCCCCTGCCAGCGCCAGTTGTCGATGAACAGCTTCATCGCCACGTAGGTCTCGGTGGTGCTGTTGGGATCCACGCCGGGTTCATGGCGGTATCCGGCCAGGGGCGATTCCGCCGAACCACCGGGTCCGTACTGGCCACGGATGCAGCAGTTCCAGGGTTCGAGCTCATCGGCCAGGCGGGCAGCCTGGAGNACCTTGGCCTTTTCGTTGCGGATGGCCTCCGGGTCAAAGCGCCCNGGNGGTTCCATGGCGGTGATCGCCAGCATCTGGGTCAGGTGGTTCTGCACCATGTCCCGCAGGGCACCGGCCGATTCGTAGTACCCGGCCCTTTCCTCCACGCCAACCGTTTCAGCGGCGGTGATCTGAACACTGGAGATGTAATTGCGGTTCCAGATCGGCTCGAAGATCGTGTTGGCAAAGCGCAGAACCATGATGTTCTGGACGGTTTCCTTGCCCAGGTAATGGTCGATGCGAAAGATCTGGTTCTCCTGACCGCAGGCCTGCACCACGCGATTGAGGGCCTGGGCACTGCCGTAGTCGCGTCCGAAGGGCTTNTCGATCACCACCCGGCTGCGTTTGGGGTCCTTCAACAGGCCAGCGTCGGCCAGTGAACGGCAGCCACTGCCATAGAACTTGGGGGAGACGGAAAGATAAAAGGTGCGGTTGCCGCGGGTGGCGCACTGTTGATCGATCTGCTCGAGCCTGGTGTGCAGGCTCAGCATGTGATCGGTGTTCTGTAGGTCGACCGGCTCGTAGAACAACTTGCCCACGAACTGCTCCCAGGCCTGGGGATCGTCCTCGATCGTGCTGGCCAGTGCCTCCGCCATCTTTCCGCGGAACTCCTCGTCACTCCACGGCCGTCGNGCACAGCCCAGCAGGGCGAACTCACTGGGCAGACGCCGTTGCTTGAACAGTTCAAACAGGGCTGGCACCAGNTTGCGGTGGGTCAGATCACCGCTGGCGCCGAAGATCACCAGACACTGCGGCGCGATCACGCGCTCCTGACGCAGTCCAACCCTGAGGGGGTTCGTCATCGTGGCAACCATGGAGTGTCCAGGCTTCTGACGCTGGTTTAGGCACGGAACCGGCAACAGACATGGACTCGCCGCTTTGTTTCCGTGTTGGTGTCAGCGTTTGTTGCCAACCCAAAAAAAAGTCCACCCCGAGGGGTGGACTGGAAACGATTGATGGCTGATNGATCAGCGCTNGATCGATCAATAGGTTTCCACGTGCCAGCGGTCGGCNTTTTTGAGCTGGGGACGNAGTTCNGCCCAGTCGAGACCCTTGGCGGCCGCGGCGGCNGTCATGGCTTCGTCGATGCCCGGCTCCATGCCNCGCAGACCGCACATGTACACNTGGGTCTTGGGGTCTTCGATCATCGCGAAGATCTCTTCAGCGTGCTCCAGAACGCGGTCCTGGATGTACATCCGGCCGCCCTTGGCGTTCTGCTGTTCCCGGCTGATCGCCTTGGTGTAGCGGAAGTTGTCGGGATACTCCTTCTCGTAGTGGAGGAAGTCCTCGTCGTAGAGCAGGTTGGCGGTTTTGGGTGCGCCCATGAACAGCCAGGCTTTGCCGCGGAATTTCCAGCCGTTGGCCTCCTGTTCACGGGGCTCGAACATGCGACGCAGGTAGGTGCGCATCGGAGCGATGCCGGTGCCCGTCGCCAGCATGATGATGTTGGCNTCCTCGTCGTCAGGNAGNAGCATCTCCTTGCCGACNGGACCGGTGATCTTCACCTTGGTGCCGGGTTCGATGTCGCACAGGTAGGTGGAGCAGACGCCATAGATCTGCTCACCGGCGTCGTTCTTGTACTCGAGCTGGCGAACGCAGAGGGAGACGGTGTTGCCCTCCAGGTTGTCGCCGTGGCGGGTGCTGGCGATGGAGTACAGGCGCAGCTTGTGGGGNTTGCCGTTGGCGTCTTCCCCTTCGGGAATGATGCCGATGCTCTGGCCTTCGATGTACTTCAGCTGCGGGTCGCCGCCGGCCAGATCAAAGGTGATGTGCTGCACACGGCCGATCGCACCGTCCTTCAGCAGGGAGTAGTTCTCCGTGACCGTGCCCATGAACGGTGTTTTGGGCTTGTAGGTGTTGACCGGAACGTCGGCGTGGGGCTTNTTCTTCGGGGCGCTTGACGTCACGGCTTTCTTGGCGNTTTTTTTGNCGGNTTNTTTGGCAGGTGCCGGGGTGGNGNCANCGGGAGNGGCNNNNCGCTCTNCNNCCNCACCATTCACAGANNNNATNTTGGCGCCNGNGGCNCCCAATNGTTTGAAAAGTGCGGAAAACTGGTTCATNNCAACGGTGTAGGTCTGAACCACNGACGGTTGTGAGCCGACATGGGGACCACTTGCCACGACAGTGAACAGAACCTCATTGCAGTGCTCTGTCGCTGCATTGGACACCCGCATTGAAATCACCTGCCATTGGTGGCGCGACTATAGGCGTGGCCTTTGATTTCACACAAAAAGGTTGCTGTTCGGAACAGAATCTGATGTGA
>FUFK010041862.1_pt1 | contig 22028 bp, 20 predicted proteins | sample 1021851 | NCBI WGS metagenome assembly FUFK01 (sample SAMEA51879418, study PRJEB19060) | metagenome
TCTGGGTTGCCGAGGGCGGATGGCCACCGAGGCNNGNGGGGTGNTCAGGCGCCCGTTTGGCCCCGACGCTTTTCCTCGGCGCGCCGCTCGGCGTCGAGCCGTCCGAGCGTCGGTTCNGCCGAGTGGTCGACGAACGTCATCGCCTCNGCCACGGCATGATGGCCNGCGACCTCAGCGATGGCNGTGTGCATGCGCTGACACANCCGACGGTACGCCTCGTGGCCTTGGGGGCTCGTGCGGAGCTCGAGCATGTGGATCGCCTCGCGGGCGTTGAACTGCATCGAGTAGCGCACCCGATAGGCCAGCGAAATCGCATAGGAGGCCTGATCCGGAAAATCGTCGTGAAGCAGGTCGTGGAGGGCAGCGGAGCGTTCCATCACGGCGTCGAACTCGCCGACAAGCCCAGCGGCATCGACCGCCGTTGGACGAACGAAGCCGTGACGGGGCGACAGGGGCTGCCAGTCGATCGTGAGCATGCGGTGGCGCTGGAGGTCCCGGAACGCACCGTAATCGGACAAGACATCAAAGCGATAGTCGGTGCGCTCGAAGGCACGACCGGGACGTTGGCGTCGGTTGGCTCTGGTGCCGACGTACGCCTTGATCACCTCAACGCGTTCCTCGACGGTCATGTTGCGCACACGAGCTTCGATCGTCCGCTCGGACAGCGACGAGTGCGGATAGAGCATGGCGGTGACCATCTTGATTTCGCCGTCCGGGTCGAAATCGACCAGGTCGACAACGTCGTCGGCCACCGGTCCGCCGATCTCATCGCCGAAGATCTGCTCGCTCATGGCCTCCACCGAGGCCCGGGTGTCGTCCATGTACGCCGACGTGCGAACCCCACGCTCAGGGAGGTCGACGCGTTTCAGGAACGACGGCACGACCTTGCGGAGTTCGGTGAGCATGAGATCGGCGTAGGCGCGGGCCTCGGGCAGCGGGTGGGCCCGCATACGCAAGAGCAGTGCCTCATACGCCTGCCCGGTGCCGTAGATGCCGACATTCGACAGCGAGGCGGCGGGAAGCATGCCGCGGATTGCGTCGAGCGACCGGGCCTTGATCGCTGAGCGGTACGCGAAGTCGGAGTCGTTGGGATCCTTGGGCTGCGCGCCGCGGAAAAACTCCTGCAGCTGCGGGATCAACGCCGAGTACGCGTCGAACATGCGGTCCATGTCGGCGATGTACCGAGTGCCGAACTCCGAACTCAGCAACTCCGGATCGCGGTAGTAGCGGTATCGGCCGCCGAGGCGTTGGTCGTAGGCGATGTAGCGCGTTGACTGCTCGAGGTACGACATCAGTCGACCCCACTCGAGCACCTTGGTGAGCACATTGGAGGCCTGCTCACACGCNAGATGGACGCCGCCGAGNTGGGCGACGGANTCNTCGCCGTANTCGAANAAGACCTTGTCGTAGAGTTCCTCGGCGCGTCGGAGCCCGATCGTCGCGTCGATGGACTGATCACCCTCGATGTCGAGTTCTCCAACGAACTCCTTCAAGAAGAGTCGACGCAGGCTCAGCGCAGTTCGTGAATAACGCGCGAACAGGGCGCCTTTCACAACCTCGGGCAGGTTGACGAGGGCAAAGACGGGCTGGTCGAGGTTCGTGAAGTACCGACGGAGGACATCGGCTTCTTCGGCGGTGAACTCTTCGGCGATGTAGACCGTCATCGGGTCGAGACTTTACGTGGTGCCCGGGAACGCGCCGCGGATCGCGTCGCGGGTCTCGTTGCTGGCCAGACAGTCGACGAGCGTGAGCGCCATGGTCAGCGCACCATCGATGACGGCCTGATCCCCTTCCTCGCGTCCGGCGTACACCTCAAACTCGGGCGTGTGGATTGGCGTGCCCTCTGGCGCCACCTTGATCATGGGATGAATCGCGGGGACCGAGTAGCTGACATTTCCCATGTCGGTGGACCCGACGACCATCGCACCGTCCGCCTCCGGGAGTGGGTGACGGCCGACCTCCATCGCATTCTGGACATAGAGGTCGAGCAGTGGGTGGTTGTCGATCATGTCGTAGAAGGGAGGGTCGATCCACTCGTGGTGCATCTCGCAGCCGGCGCCGAGGGCTCCACCGTGCAGACAGTCCAGTACCCGAGTCTTCAGGGCTTCGAGAGAATCCATGTTGCCGCTTCGGACATACCACTCGGTGGCGGCCTTCGACGGGACGATGTTGGGCTTGTCGCCGCCGTCGGCGAAGATCCCGTGGATCCGCTCCTCCGGTCGAATGTGCTGACGGAGCGCAGCGACGGCGTTGTACCCGAGCACGGCAGCGTCGAGGGCGTTCAGGCCCGTGTGGGGTGAGGCGGCGGCGTGGGCGGCACGGCCGGTGTACTGCACGTCGAGTTGCTGAATGGCGATCGTGTGCATGGTGCGGAGGTCGCGGTCGGCCGGGTGGACCATCATCGCCAGGTCGATGTCGTCGAAGGCACCCCGCCGAATCATGAACTCCTTGCCGCCACCCCCCTCTTCGGCAGGTGTGCCGAGGATCGCGATACGACCGCCGAGCGCCTCGGCGACCTTGGCGGCGGCAAGCCCAGCACCGAGACCGGCCGCGCCGATGATGTTGTGCCCGCAGGCGTGGCCGATGCCCGGAAGCGCGTCGTACTCGCACAACACGGCGACCGTCGGGCCGTCGTCGGCCCCTACCCTGCTCTCGAAGGCGGTCGCCATGTCGTACGCGCCCCGTTCGACCGCCAAACCCTCGTCTTCCAGCACGCCGGTGAGGGTGTCATGGGCGTGGTGCTCTTCGAAGTTCAGTTCGGGATTGGCGTGGATCGAGTGCGAGACCTCGAGCAATGTCGGCGTGAGCCGATCGATCTCTGCTCGCACGATCTCCTTGGCCTCGACGATGTCCATGCACCCGAATCTACCGGCTGGTCGGCGTGGGTTGTCTCAGATCCAGATGTCGACCGCATCTGCTTCGAGCCGGATACTGAGGTGCTGGGCCTCGCCGATCGCGCGCCCGTCGAGCCGAATCGGCGTGGGTTGTTCGAAGTCGTATTGGACCGCCTCGACTCGTCGGGTTGTGATGGCGGGGTGGGGCACGTGGGTGCCGAGTCTGAGTCGCGAACGGGCCTGCCAGCGATCCCCCAGGCTCATCGTGGAAGTCTCGAGCGTGTCGAACCGGCCGTCGCCGGGATGGGCCCGTGGCGCGATATTCCAGTTGCCGACGAACGCAGCATTGGCAACGACGAGCACCTGTCCCCGTAGCCATGATCGTCGAGCGATGAGATGGTCGAGGAACCAGTGCAGGGCGCCATCGACGAGGACGGCACCGAGGTCGACCGTGACGTGCAACGCCTCCTCGGCCGAGGCCAGATCCGGAGTGGTGGGGCCGCCGAGCGTCCGCACGAGATCACCACCCCGAAGACCGACGGCCGGGAGTGGACGGTTCGCCCGCCGTTCGGCCGCGATCATCTCGATCGCGGCGGTGCTGTTGTCGACGACGATGAGGTCGGCGGGCGGTCGGGCCCGCTCGCCCCAGTCGGCCCCCTTCTCGACACTCATGGTGTCTGCACTGAACCGGAAAGGGCCACGACGCCGCGATGGATGGCATCGCCGGCGTGGCGGGCCGCGCTGGCCGTGGCGGGATCGGTGGCGTTCGCCGCGAGTTGCCCGAGCAGGTCGGTGAGTTGCTTGATGTTGCGCACGAAGTCGCCGGCGGTCATCTCGTCGTTGCGACCGAGCAACACGCCGAGCGACTCCCCTGCTGCCCAGCTGTGGGCCACGGGAGCGAACCCCGGGTCGGGTGATCGAGTCTCGTCCACGCCGCCACGTCGTTCGGCCGCGTTGATCGACTGAGACAGCACTTCCAGTTGTCGGAAGCGCTGCATGGCGGTCGGTGAAGGGAACCACGGATCGGGCGGTTGCGTGGGGCTGCGGTGTTCGTAGGTGAAGCAGGAAGCAACCGACGCGAGTTCTGGCGCCGTGAGGCCGTCGAAGAGGCCCTCCGTGAGCGCTTCGGTAACGAGGAGATCCGCCTCGTGATAGATGCCCGCAAGGGTGAGGCCTGATTCGGTGACGGTCCAGCCGTCGAGATGGCCGCGGGTGCGGAGGACGTCGGTGACTGCGTCGAAGCGGCGGGCGATCGAGGCCTGGTCTCGCCGAGCACGCCGTTCGAGCTGCCTGATCTCGTTCTGGGTGCGTTCCAGCGCAATCCGGGGATCATCTCGACGCGTTCGTCGACGCCGGGACCGTGCGGAGTGCCCGGCGCCGGACCGGCGGATCCGACTGGCGACATCTTGTCGGTAGTCGATCCGCTCGGGAGCCATGGGGAACGGCAGATCGATCCGGCCGATCGTGTGCGGGGCGGCGTCCAGCTCCTCGAGACGCCATCGGACCTCGCGGCTGCTCTCGTTGACGAGGCGGACCCGAGCCCGACCGCCCTTGCGCCAACTCACCCCCAGGACAGCGAGGCGGAGTCCGTCGTCGTCGACGATGAGATCACCCGGCCGCAGTCGGCTGATTGCGTCGCTGATCGCATCGGGACTGTCGACCCGCGGTTCGTCGAGCGGCGGGAGTTCGGCGACCGTTGCTGCAAGGTCGCGCTCGCGGTCGCGCTCTCGGGCAAGGCGTTGTTCGAGTCGGGCAACGCCCGTGTCGGCTTGGTACTGCGCGAACGATCGGGCCAGCAACGCCCGGGCGGCGTCGGCGTCGAGTCGCTGAAGCAGGTTGGTGGCCATGTTGTAGGTGGGCCGAAATGCCGACCGCAGCCGGAAGCTCTTGCTGCCGGCGAGGCCAGCGACCTGTTCGAAGCGGACGAACGGCGACCATGGAACGATTGCATGCCCGGTCGCGTCGAGTCCCCGCCGCCCAGCCCGGCCCGTGAGCTGGGTGAACTGGGCTGGTGTGAGGTGTTCGTGGGTCTCGCCGGTGAATTTGGTGAGCTTGTCGATCACCACGCTGCGAGCAGGAAGATTCACACCCAGCGCGAGTGTCTCGGTGGCGAAGACGACCCGCACGAGCCCTTCCGCGAAACACTGCTCCACCGTTTCCTTGAATGCCGGGACGAGACCTGCATGGTGGCTCGCAATACCGCGCTCGAGTCGATTGCGCCATGCGCTGGTGTCGAGCACGGCGAGGTCGGCTGTCGGCAGGCCACCCAGGCGCTCGTCGGCGATCGCCCGGATACGGTCGGCCTCGGCGGAGTCGGTGAAGCGAGCACCCGCCCGTTCAAGCTGCTCGGCGGCCTCGTCGCAACCGCGCCGACTGAAGACGAACCAGATCACCGGCAACAGGTCGTGCTCCTCGAGATGATCGAGCACGTCGAGCCGCGTCGGTGTCATGTACGGGCTTTTCTCCCGCTTTCCGCGATCGTTGCGGCGCCCTCGGCGCAGATCGGGGTCGAAGCGATGCCCCTCGCTGTTGGCCTCCCCGTCGAGGAGGGTGGAGATGACGTGAAGCCGATGGCCGCGTCGGTCACCCACTGCGTACAGATTGGTGAGCTCGACCGGCCGCTTCCGTTCGACGACACATCCGGTCGCGCCTCGAATCGATTCGATCCAGCCGGCGAGTTCGTCGGTGTTCGATACCGTGGCCGACAGACACACCAGCTTCGCATGGGCCGGCAGGTGGAGCATGACCTCTTCCCAGACCGGTCCTCGAAAGGTGTCCTCGAGGTAGTGCACCTCGTCCATGATGACGAAGGCGAGATCGTCGAGGACCCGCCCCTCGTAGAGCATGTTGCGCAGGACCTCGGTGGTCATCACGACGATGTCAGCGTCGGCGTTGATCGCATTGTCGCCCGTGAGCAAGCCGACCCGCGACGAGCCGATACGTTCGCTCAGGTCGCGATACTTCTGATTTGAGAGCGCCTTGATCGGGGCCGTGTAGAACGCCCGCTTGCGCTCGCTCAGCGCCCGGTCGATCGCATGTTCGGCAACGACGGTCTTGCCGCTNCCGGTCGGAGCGGCNACGAGGACGGATCGTCCGGCATCGAGGTGNTCGATGGCCTCCAGCTGAAAGCGGTCAAGGGTGAAGTCGCGGCCGGATGAGGTCACGAAGCCTTCGCCGCTTTCCGAGACCGTCGCTTCCGCAGGAACCCGAACGCAATCGAGATCTCGTAGAACAACCACATCGGGACCGACAGGATCATCAGCGTGAACGGATCACCGGACGGCGTGATAAACGCCACCAGGACCACGATGCCAACGATGGCGTACTGGCGGCCGCTGACAAGCGTGCGGTAGCCGAGGATGCCCAGAATCTGCAGGAAGATCAGGACGATCGGGAACTCGAACGCGACCCCGAACGCAACGATCATCTTGATCACGAAGCCGAGGTAGTCGCCCGGCGCGAACAGGCTCGTGAAGTCCTCGCCGCCGACCTGGCTGAGAAAGTCGAGCGCCCGTTCGATGCTCCAGTAGGCCAGGCCGGCACCCGCGAAGAAGAGCGCCACGCCACCCCAGACGAAGGGCAGGGCATAGCGCTTTTCGTGGCTGTACAGACCGGGAGCGACGAAGGCCCAGAACTGCCAGAGGATCATCGGCATCNCAACCATGATGCCGCCGTACCCGGCGACTGTGAGCCGAACGCTGAAGGGCTCGAGCGGATTGCGGACATAGAGCTGACACTCCTCCCCCGCTTCCAACGTCCGACAGTACGGCTCCAGCAGGAACTCAATGATCTGGGGGTAGAAGATCCATGCGATGATCGCGCCGAGACCGACCGAGGCGAAGGCGATGATCAGACGCCGACGCAACTCCGTCAGGTGCTCGATCATCGTCATGCGGCTCTCGTTGCCGCTCGGCGCCTCGTCGTCGCTCATGCGTGGGGTGCCGGCGGGTCGTCGCTGTCGTCGTCGCCATCGGAGGTCGACGGTAGTGGAGGGTCGGCATCGTCGAGCGGGGCCTTGATCGCGTCCGCCGCAGCCGACGCGGCCTGGTTGAANGGATCGAGCATGTCGGCCTTGGCCTGCTCGGCGGCCCGCATCGGCTCTTGCATCGCTTCGCGCATCTCACGCTGAAATCCGCCCGACACTCGCCGGATCTCGTTGACGGCTCGGCCGACCTGCCGGGCGGCATCGGGCAACTTGTTGGGCCCCAGCACGAGAAGGGCAACGAAGAAGATGACGAGCAATTCGCCGCTGCCGAGATTTCCCATGTGTCGATGCTACCGACGTCCGTTCGGGTCCTGGGACCACGACTGGGGGCGCCGACCCATGCGCAGACGGGCATCGTCGATCTGCGCAAGCGCACGTTCACCGAGCCGATCGGACGCGCGCACGAGGTCGTTGGCGGCGACGGCCGTGGCGGCCGATCGACGCAATGACGATCGGAGGGCCCCGAGTTCGCGTTCGACCGTGCGTAACCCGACCGCGAGGCTGCNGAGGGCGAGGACCACAGCAAGAGCCGGCAGCAGGAGCGAGAGAGGCACGGTCGCACCGTAGCCGCCGAGCCGACGTGCGCTCCGGTTCGGCGCGTCCCGAACGGGCGGTCGACCGGCACCGTCCCGGGTGTGTCGATCGGCAGGAGAAGTGCCACGATACGCCGTAATGACGACCCGAATTCGCGCCCGATGGTCCCCACCTGTGCTCTTTGCGCATCGTGGCGCAAAGGCCCACGCCCCCGACAACACCCTCGAGGCGTTCGAACTGGCCGTCAAGCTCGGCGCGACCGGGCTCGAGACCGATGCCTGGTGCACCCGCGACGGTGAGGTCGTGCTCGATCACGACGGCCGGCACCGCCTGTTCCCCCGGAAGGCGATCGCCGAGGTCGACCGAGATGACCTGAAGGCCCATATTCCCACCCTTGGTGAGCTCTACGCAACGGTGGGTACCGACATCCCGCTCAGCGTCGATGTGAAGGATCCGGCGACTTTTGAACCGATGATTGAGGTGGCCCGCGACCACGGCGCACTCGACCGGCTCTGGGTCTGTCATCCCGATCTCGAGCTCCTGCAACAGTGGCGCGACCTCTCACCCGAGGTGCACCTCGTGAACTCGACGTCGCTCGATGCGCTCCCCCACGGCCCTGAACGTCGAGCCGCAGAACTCGCTGCAGCTCGCATCGATGCGGTCAACCTCCGTCAGCAGTATTGGACGGGTGGGCTCACCACGCTCTTCCACCGCTTCGACGTGCTGTGTTTCGGCTGGGACGCTCAGCACGAGCGGCAGATCGCCCGTCTCATCGACATGGGCATCGACGCCGTCTACAGCGATTTCGTCGACCGCATGGTTGCCGTGGCCGCGACCTTCGAGGGCGATTCCCGCCCAGCGGTCGGCGACGACGGCGACTGACGCAGACTCGGTCTACAGGAACCCGAGATCGCCCAGCGGCCAGACCTTCAGAAACGCCCGACCGACGATCGCATCCTCTTCGATCGGACCAAAGGAGCGGCTGTCGGTTGAGTTGTCCCGGTTGTCGCCGAGCACGAAATACCAGCCTTCGGCCAGCGTGCAACGGTCGGCGGCCGGCGTGTTGGTGCAGCCCTCGCTCACAATTGCCGCCGAGTTCGGGCGAGTGGCCCCGTCGAGGTACGGCTCGTTGAGGAGTTGGCCGTCGATGAAGACGTCACCGTCGACGAAGGTGATCGTCTCCCCTGGCAATGCGGCAACCCGCTTGATGAAGTCNGTGATGCTGCCGGGCGCNGTAGGCGGCTTCTCGAACACGACGATGTCGCCTCGCTCGATGTCGCCGATCCGATAGCTGAGCTTGTTGACCAGCACACGGTCGTTGACGTTGAGTGTGTCGGTCATCGATTCCGACGGGATGTAGAACGCCTGAAGGAGGAATGCCTTGATCAGGAGGGCGACGACCAGCGCACCGACCGCAACTGCCACCCACTCGATCAGCGATCGCAACGAGGACTCGATACGACGGCTCGACCGCCGCGACCTGCCAGTGCCTGCNGGCGTGTTGTCGTTGTCGGAACCCCAAAACGAGGNTTCCTCCGCCGGCTTCCGTTCGTCGAGGAACGATGACTCGTCCTCGGCGGACTCAGGCTCCTCAGCGGGCCCGGAGCCGGTCGGAGGATGGAAGTCAGAGTCGGTCACAGGGAAACCCTATCGGTTCGCTGCTCGCCGGTCGGCGTGCGCCGGACCGGGCCGGGCACCGTCAGGTGTACCGGGCCAGAATGCGGTCGGCAGCGGAGCTGGCGAGCCCGGTACCCAGCGCGGGGTCGGACTTCAGGACGGTGGCCTCGGGCCCGAGGCGTAACAAGAGTCGCTCGAGCCAGCCCCGCGCCGAGACCGCCATGGTCACGATGAGGTGCTCGCCATCGTCGTCGACCGACTCGACGGGGTACTGCTCAACGACCCAGCGAGCAGTCGGTGCGAGCTGCAACGTGACACGCGGATCATCGTTCGACGGCGTGAAGGCACCGTCGACGCCTGNATCGCGGTGTTCNACCGGAATGTCGGTCACGACGGCGGTGCGGATGCGGTCGAGTCGGAAGACTCGCTCCCCCTNGGCGCGATGGCACCAACCGCTGAGATACCAGTTGCCCTGATCGCTGAAGACCTTGGCCGGCTCGACACGGCGCTCGCTGAGCTCGTCTCGGCCATAGGAGTAGTACTCCAATTCGACCTGCACCCCTCGTTCGAGGGCGTCGCGCAGAACGCCGAGGGTGTCGGCGGGGGCAGTGCCGAGGCGCACGTCGACCGCCTGCTCNGCGCCNTCTCCGAGCGCCGTACCAAGCTTGGTGAGCGCCCGNAGTAGCGGTGAGGGCGCTTCCGTCTCGCCCTCACCGGCGCTGTCGCTGTCGTCGTCGGTGTCGCTCATGGCGAGGACCGAGCGACCGGCGGTGAGCAGACGAGCGCCATCTTCCGGTGACAGGCGCAACGGTCGCGAGAACCAGTCGGCGTATCGAATGCTGACCTGGTCGTCGGAGACGTCGACCTCAATCAGGGAGTCAGGCGTGAACGGGTGTACCCCGACGAAGAAGACGATCTCTTGAAGATCCTCGAGGAGTTGTGTTCGGGGGTAGGCGAAGCGAGCGACGATGTCGTCGATCGGCACACCGTCGGGCTGATCGGCCACCCAGGGGATCACCGACAAGAGTCGGGCCAGCCGGTCGCGAGCGTTGAGACGGGCACTCATTGCTGGGCCTCCAGCCAATCGACGAAGTCGTGGCGGAGATCAGCGGGTTCGAGAATCTCCGCATGTTCGAGGAACGACAGCACGAACGAGCGAAACGCATCGATGTTGCGGACGTCGAGCGTGGCCGNGACCGACCCGTCGGGCTGTTCGACGGCGTCGCCGAGAATGTGGCGGGCGTAGGCGGCCTGATCGGCGTCGACCACAATCGTCGCCTCGACGGCCGGGCCGTCGCCGAGTTCCCAGCCGCGCAGATCGATGGGCTCGTTCACGTCGCCGACCGGCGCCTCCGCAGGACCGCTGAGCGAGACGTCGCCCTCGATGCGATCGACGCGGTAGAGGCGTTGATCCTCGCGAAGACGGTCAAAGCCACTCAGATACCAGTGGCCACGCGTGAACGACAGCTTCCACGGCTCGACGATCCGCTCGACGTCGTTGTACGTGAACGCCAGGGCCTTCCTGTCGACGGCTGCACCGATCATGGTGGCAAGGGTGTCGTTGAACGGGACCCTGCCGACACTGTCCGTCGGTGCGTTTCCACCGGCCGCACCGAGTTTCACGAGTGCGGTGTCGTCGCCGTCGAGCCGGACGAGGCTGGTGGCGAGATGAAGCGCAGCGAGCTCGTCGGCTTCGAAAGCGAGTTCCGTGCCGGCGTATTCGTCACGGACGAGTCGGTAGCCGTCGACGGGTGGGTCGACCCCGGGTACGGGTTCGACCCGCAAGGGCATACCCATGGAACGCAGATCGTCTTTGTCGCGTTCGAAGGCGCGTCGGAAGGTGGCTTTAGTGTCGGGGTAGCCGCCGACCCGATCACGGAGTTCTTCGGCNGTGAGCGGGATCTCGGCGTGGAGCAGTGCAGCGGTGAGGTTGAGCAGCCGTTCGAGCTTGTCCATCACGTACCCCTCCCTGTCACAGCGATGCGATCAGCTTGTCGACTCGTTCGTCTTCGGCCTTGAACGGGTCCTTGCACAGCACGGTGCGCTGCGCCTGGTCGTTGAGTTTCAGGTGAACCCAATCGACGGTGTAATCCCGCTTGCGTTCCTTGGCCCGCTTGATGAACTCGCCTCGGAGACGAGCCCGAGTGGTCTGTGGCGGGTGCTCGACGGCATGAGAGATCTCTTCGTCGGTGACCATGCGGTCGACCATGCCCTTGCGCTGCATNCGATAGAAGAGGCCTCGCTCGCGGTTGACGTCGTGATACTGCAGGTCGAGGAGCGCGACCCGGGCATCGCTGAGGGTGAGGTCGTGACGCTCTCGGTATGCCTCAATCAGCTTGTACTTGATGACCCAGTCGAGTTCTCGGTCGAGTTTGAGCGGATCGTCCTCGAGGTGGCTGAGGGTGTATTCCCACATATCGAGTGCGAGCTGTTCCTCATCGGTGAGGTCGTGGTGCTCGGCGAAGCGAAGCGCCCGGTTGAGATATTCACCCTGGATGTCGAGGGCGGAGACCTCGCGCCCGTTGGCGAGCCGGACCCGCTGAGTGCAGGTCATGTCGTGGCTGATCTCGCGAATCGCACGGATTGGATTTTCGAGGGTCATGTCGCGGAGCACGACCTGAGGCTCCTCAAGCATGCGCAACATGAGCGAGCACGCGCCGACCTTCAGGAAGGTGGTGTATTCGCTCATGTTCGAGTCGCCCACGATCACGTGGAGCCGGCGGTAGCGCTCAGCATCGGCGTGAGGTTCGTCGCGGGTGTTGATGATTGGGCGGCTTCGGGTGGTGGCCGAGCTGACGCCCTCCCAGATGTGCTCGGCTCGCTGGCTGACGCAATATCTCGCGCCCCGAGCTGTCTGCAGGACCTTGCCGGCACCGGCGTAGATCTGGCGGCTAACGAGGAAGGGGATGAGCACCTCGGTGTACGACGAAAAATCATCGCGGCGGCTCGTGCAGTAGTTCTCGTGGCAGCCGTAGCTNTTNCCGGCGGAGTCGGTGTTGTTCTTGAACAGGTANACGTCGCCGTGCACGCCTTCGTCGCCGAGNCGCTGCTCGGCACTNGTGAGGAGCTGTTCGAGGATCCGCTCCCCTGCCTTGTCGTGCACGACGAGTTCACGCACGCTGTCACATTCGGGCGTGGCGTACTCGGGGTGGCTGCCGACGTCGAGGTAGAGCCGGGCCCCATTCGCGAGGAAGACGTTGCTGCTGCGACCCCACGACACCACCCTGCGGAAGAGGTATCGGGCGACTTCGTCGGGACTCAGGCGCCGTTGGCCGCGCAGGGTGCAGGTGACGCCGTATTCGTTCTCGATACCGAAGATCCGTCGCTGCACGCCGCCAACTTAACGTCATCCTCNACCGTGGGCGCGGTCGGCGGCAGCGGTTGGTCAATGTTGTCGGCCGATGGGGTGGCTGCGCCAACCCGGTTGTTCGTCAGGCGAGCAGTTCGGTGATCTCGGGGTCGTCGAGCCGTCGGAACGTTCGGCGATGGTCACCCCGTTCCAGCACGGCGACCTCGAGCGCGTCTGCCGTGAGCGTGCGTTCGGGCCCAGCGAGTGCGGCCACGGCTTGGCGAAGCCCATCCGCGAGGGCGGGAGGTTGATCGAACGTGCCGAGCCGCTCCGCAATCGCCTCGGTCTCGCCACCCAACACCACCGACATGTCCTCGTCAATGACGGTGCCGTCGTACAGGATGTGGAAGAGCTGGTCGCCGGAACCGTCGGCGGCGTGGCCGATCTCGGCCACGAGAATCTCGACCTCCATCGGCTTCATCTCGTGGGTGAAGATCTGCCCCAGGCTCTGCGCGTACTGGTTGGCGAGGCTCCGAGCGTCGACGTCCTCGCGGCTGAAGGAGAACCCCTTCATGTCGGCGTGCCGAACACCTGCGATGCGGAGTTGATCGAACTCGTTGTACTTGCCGACCCCGGCGAACGCGATCCGGTCGTAGATCTCGCTGACCTTCCGCAGCGTCGACGAGGTGTTCTCAGCGCAGATCGCGACACCCTTGTCGAACCGGAACCCGACGAGACTCCGGCCGCGAGCGATGCCCTTGCGGGCGTAATCGGCGCGGTCCTTCATNACCTGTTCGGGAGCGACATAGAACGGCATGTTCATGATGGTCAGTTCCCCTGTCGGTTGGCGATGAGCGCTTGGGTGCGGACGGCGAGGTCGTCGTCGCTGATGCGGGTGTAACCGGCGGCGGTGATCGTGGCGACGATCGGGTAGATGCCGCGGATCGGGTCGGGGCCGCCGGTGGCGGAGTCTTCGTCGGCGGCTTCGAAGAGTGCCTCGATCGCAAGGTCGGTCACTGCGCCGACGTCCATGCCCTGGCGGTAGCCGAGCTTCACGACCGTGCCGGCGTGGAGGCTNCCCGAGCCGGTCGACGCGTGGGCGGCCTCTTCATAGCGGCCGCCCGTGACGTCGAATTCGTAGAGTCGGCCCTCACCACGGGTGAGATCNAAGCCGGCGAAGATCGGCACGACTACCATGCCCTGCATCGCCATGGGCAGGTTGCCGCGGATCATTTGACTGAGCTGGTTGGCCTTGCCTTCGAGGCTGAGCGCCGTGCCTTCGACCTTTTCGTAGTGTTCCAGCTGGAGTTGGAACAGCTTCACCATTTCGATTGCCGGGCCGGCGGCGCCCGCGATCGCGACACCGCTGTGCCGGTCGGCCGGAAAGACCTTTTCGAGGGTGCGGTGGCTGATCAGGTTGCCAGAGGTGGCGCGACGGTCGCCGGCCAAGAGCACGCCATCGGCGAAGCGGATCGCAACGCAGGTCGTGCCGTGGCGGTAGTCGTGGGGGNCGAGCGCCCCTTCGATCGGTGAGGGCGCGACCCCGCTCGATGCCAGCAGCCGGTTGAAGTCGGGTCCCGGATCGTCCTGGACGCTGAACAGCGGGAGATTCATGGGGGCTACTGCCCGCCCTTCTGGATGTAGCTCTTCACGAAGTCCTCGGCGTTGGTCTCGAGGACCTCGTCGATCTCGTCGAGTAGGTCGTCGAGTTCGGCTTTGAGTTCCTCGCCGCGCTCAGACGCCGACGGGTTATCAGCCGTCTCGTTCTCACGCTCGTTGGGGGCTGGCTTGCGGATCTGCTCACGTTCGGCCATGACGTCTCCCTGGTCGCTCGGTCAGGTCCCGAGCCGCCGGAGCAGCTCGGCAGCGCTTTCGCACTCGTCGAACAAGGTACCCACATGGGCACGGGTACCGCGCATCGGCTCCATCATCGGCACCCGTCGGAGCGCATCGGAGCCGACATCGAAGACGAGGGAGTCCCAGTTGGCNGCGACGACCTGCTCAGGGAACGTGTCGATGCAGCGCCCTCGGAAATAGGCACGGGTATCGGCGGGCGGCTCGCTGATCGCCGCAATCGCCTCGGCGTCGGAGACGAGTTGCTCGAGGCCAACCCGCCACGCAAGCCCCTTGTCAGGACGCATGTCGCTGTACTGGATGTCCATCGCCCGGAGCTTGGCNTCGCTCCACGCGAGGCCGTGCCGTTCGCGGTAGCCCTCGAGGAGTCGGAATTTGGCGACCCAGTCGAGCTGATCGGCGAGCTCCATTGGGTCGCGTTCGAGGCCGGCCAGCACGTGCTCCCAACGGCGCAGGACCTCGTGGGTGGCCTCGCCGCCTGTCGCGTCGGTTCCGTGTCGATCGACATACTCCTTGGCGAGATCCAGCAGCTCCCACTGCACCTCAAGCGCCGTGATCGTCGAGCCGTCGGCGAGGGGCAGGCCCTCTCGGAGGGTGAGGTCGTGGCTCACGTGGCGCATNGAGGCGACGGGTGATGCGAACNCGAAGTCATGCGGGATGAGGTCGTCCTCGACCATGGCGAGCACCAGGGCGGTCGTGCCGACCTTGAGGAAGGTGGCGACCTGCGACGGGTTGGCGTCGCCGACGATCACGTGCAGTCGGCGGTACTTGCGGGCGTCGGCGTGCGGTTCGTCGCGGGTGTTGATGATCGGTCGCTTCAGCGTGGTCTCGAGCCCGACCTCCTCTTCGAAGAAGTCGGCCCGCTGAGTGAGCTGAAAGTGCACCTCATCGGTGCGCTGGCCGGGCAGCTCGGCGCCCACCTTGCCGGCTCCCGTGAAGATCTGCCGGGTGATGAAGTGCGCAGTGCAGTGGCGAACGATCCGTCCGAACGGGGTGTCGCGGCTCACGAGATAGTTCTCGTGCGTGCCGTAGGAGTTGCCTTTGCCATCGGAGTTGTTCTTGTAAAGCACCAACTCCTGCCCCGCCGGGAGCAACTCTGCTGCGGCGGCCATCGACCGCTGGATGATGAGTTCCCCGGCTCGGTCGTAGAGAACGGCGCTGCGTGGATCGGCGACCTCCGGGGTCGACATCTCCGGATGGGCGTGGTCGACGTAGTANCGGGCGCCGTTGCGAAGGACAGCATTGACGAGATGGGTCTCAACCTCCGGCGGCAACGCGCCGAGTGGACTGAAGCCTCGTGCATCGGCGCCCGGGGTCTCATCAATGAAGTCCCAGGCGATCACATCGGAGCGCGCATCGGGCTTGTAGCCCTCGGAGGCAAGGAATGCGTTGATCAGCAGCGACGATGCCGTGATCGGGTTGGGATCGTCGGTACCGCGGTGGACGATTCCGTACTCGGTTTCGATCCCGAAGGTCTTGGCGATGGCCATCGGGCGAACCCTAGTCACTCCTCGCCGCTACACCCGATCGGCCGCGTGACCATTCGGCGAGGTCAGCCGGNGGCGGTCGGTTCGTCGATGATGCGGCGTCGATAGCGGCGGCCGAGGCTCGTCAGGATCTCGTACGNGATCGTGTCGGCGGCNTCGGCNACGTCGTCGATCTTGACGGTCGGCCCGATCAGTTCAGCGGTGGATCCGGTGGTGACGACGATGTCGCTCGGGAGGTCGGAGATGTCGACCGTGATGAGGTCCATCGATACCCGCCCGACGATCGGTGCGGTGTGGCCGTCGAACGCAACCCGACCGCGGCCTGATTGGGCTCGAAGGAAACCGTCGCCGTAGCCCACCCCGATGGTCGCGACACGACGCTCCCCTGCCGTCGTGTGAGTCGCTCCGTAACCGATGGTTTCGCCGGCGGCGACCGTGCGGACCTGCAGCACTGGCGCGCGGAGGTGAACGACCGGCTGCAGGCCGAGGCGTTTTCCGGGACTCGGATCGCAGCCGTAGAGGCCGATGCCGGGACGGACATGACCGAAGTGGTACGCCGGGCCGAGCGCGATGCCCGGCGTGTTCGCGAGTGACGCCACACCCATCGGCAAACCCGCCCGGATCCGGTGATACGCCGCCAACTGGTGTTCGTTTTGCGTTGTGTCTCGGTTGTCGGCTGACGCCAGGTGACTCATGACGTGCACGACATCGAGTTGCCGGAGCTTTGAAGGGTCGGCGAGGAGCGCAGCGGTGTCGGCGGCGTCGAGTCCGGTGCGGTTCATGCCGGTGTCGAGGTGCAGGCTGCACCGAAGCCGGTCGGGTCGTCCGGCCGACAGCAAGGACCAGCGGTCAATCTGCTCGGCGCTGATCAACACCGGGNCGAGATCGTGGGCGATCAGTTCCTCGGTAGTGCCCGGTTGAGCGCCGGCGAGCACGAAGATGTCGACCGTAGGCAGCGCTTCGCGCAGATCGGTTCCTTCGCTGACCTCAGCGACGAAGAACTCGGTGCACCCCTCCTCGGCGAGTGCCTGGGCCACCGGGATGGCGCCGAGGCCATAGGCGTCCGCTTTGACCATGGCCGCAACCTGCGCACCNGNGGCGTGCTCACCGAGNCGCCGCCAGTTCGCTCGGANGGCGGCAAGGTCAATGATGAGTTCGGAGGCGGTAGGGGGAGGTGGTGCCATGACCTCAGTCTCCCCGATCCGAGCGCCGAACCGAGATCAGAGGATCTGGGAGAGGAACAGCTTGGTGCGGTCCTCAGTCGGGTTCGTGAAGAAGTGCTCGGGGGTGCCGACCTCCACGATCTCACCGGACTCCATGAAGATGATGCGGTCGGCGACCTCGCGAGCGAAGCCCATCTCGTGCGTCACGACCATCATGGTCATACCGCCGAGGGCCAGTTCCTTCATGACGTCGAGTACCTCTTTGATCATTTCAGGGTCGAGCGCCGAGGTCGGCTCGTCGAAGAGCATGATCCGCGGTTCCATGGCGAGGGCGCGGGCGATGGCCACCCGCTGCTGCTGTCCGCCCGAGAGCTGACCGGGGAACTTCTCCGCCTGTTCGGGGATGCCGACTCGCTCNAGCAAATCACGCGCCAANTGNTCGGCCTCGGCCTTGGGCCGCTTGCGAACCCAGATTGGGGCCAGACTGATGTTGTCGAGTACGGACAGGTGCGGGAACAGGTTGAACTGCTGGAACACCATTCCGACCTCGGAGCGGATCTGCTCGATGTTGCGGGTGTCGTTGGTCAGTTCGACGCCGTCCACGACGATGCGGCCGCCCTGATGCTGCTCGAGTCGGTTGATGCAGCGGATCCACGTCGACTTGCCAGAGCCGGACGGGCCGAGCACGACCACCACCTCCTGCTCCTTGATGTTCGCCGACACGCCCTTCAGGGCNTGGAAGTCGCCGTACCATTTGTCGACTCCCTCGCAGACGATGATGTCNTCGCGGCCGGCAAGTTCCTCGCTCACCGCCGCAGTTGCGTCGCTAAAGCTCATGATGGGTACCTCGTGGGTTCTTGGGCGCAGTTCACGTCGGTCGTGGGGTGGGCGGATCGGGTTGGGACAGAGACGGNCATCAGTGCTCCCCGACCCCGAGATGCTTCTCGAGGCGCTGGCTGAACTTCGACATGCCGTAGGCGCCGACCCAGTAGATCATGCAGACAAAGAGCAAGCCCTCCATCTTCACGCCGAGGAACTGGGTCTGCCCCGGGATTACCGAGTTTGCGACCCGGAGGAAGTCCATGATGCCGATGATGGTGAGCAGCGATGTCTCTTTGAAGGTCGAGATGGTGGCGCCGACCAACGGTGGGATCGAGACCCGGAGCGCCTGTGGCAGCACGATGAAGCTCGTCCGTTGGACGGTGGTCAGGCCGAGGGCGTCTGATGCCTCAAACTGGCCTCGACGGACGGCCTGAAGGCCGCCTCGGATGTTCTCGGCGAGATAGGCCGCCGAGAAGAGGGAGAAGCCGAGCCCTGCGGCGGCGAGTTTCTCGATCTCCATCCCCGCAGGCAGGAACAGATTGAGGAACGTCGAGAAGAAGAAGAGGATGGTGATGAACGGCACCCCTCGCACGACCTCGATGTAGATCGTCGACAGGACCCGGAAGATGGGCATGGTCGACGTTCGTGCTAGCGCGAGCAGGATGCCGAGCGGGAACGAGAAGATCATCGTGAAGCCGGCGATGTAGACCGTCACGAGGAAGCCGCCGACGAACTCGTCGGGTGCGTCGACGGTCGACGGCGTGTTCATCATCGTGACCAGGTAGTGCAGGATCACCATCAACGCTGTCCAGCCGATTACGAGCCGCAGTCTCTGCTTGCGCTCGCCAGCGAAGTTGTGGGCGGCGAGCGCAACCAATGCGAGGAGGAGGAAGCTGATCCGGGACTTCTGCAGCATCGGGTACCAGCCGAAGAAGGCGGCGATCCAGTTGAGCGCTGCAACGCCCAGCAGGGTGATGCCAACGACGCGACCAAGCTCCCCAAGGTTGGGTTTGGTGAGCAGATAAAGCACCACGCCACCGCCGACGACGAACGCCAGCGCCATCGGCACGTCGGTCGACCATACATGGGCCCAGTCGAGTGCGGGGTCCCGCAGGATCACCCAGAACGTGACGAACGGGGCCAACAACCACGAGAAGTTCACCGCTGTTCGCACCGTTGAGGCCCGGGGGGTGGACACGACCCGGCGGCCTATGAGGTAGGCGCCCGCCAGCACGAACCACATGATGGTCCATGGCAACTTGGCAGAGTCGTTGACCGTTCGGCCAGGCTCGATGATGTCGCCCTGTTCGCCATAGTTGCCCCAGTTCAACCACCACAGGGTGGAGACCAGGAAGGCGAGCACGCCGAGCGTGAATGGGATGGCGCCAACGAACGTCGTGCGTCGACGGAGGTCGTCTGTGCCGACCCAGATGGCGACACCGACGCCGAGAAGAACGAGGCCGATCAACCACCACCAACCCCGGTCGGCGAGGGCGGTGCCATAGCTCTCGCGTACCGGCTGCAACGCAGCGTCGAGCAGCACCTCGCCGTCAGTCGTGCGCTGCGGGTGTGGTTGGGTGACCAGGATGCCAGCGATGACGGCCCCGCCCCACGCCATTGCCCACATGCTGATGCGCTTCAGTGAGAAGCCACTCCCGATCATGCGGCTCAAGCCGAGTGAGAGGCCGGCCAGCGCCAAGACGATGCCGAGTGTGACCCAGATGCGGCCGTACTGGCTGCTGGGGTAGGTGAACGTGAAGAGCGCTCGCATGTTCACACGAACGGCATCCCACTCGCGCTCGTAGCTGAAGGTCCAGTTCAGTAGTCCGCGGTAGACCGAGACGCCGAGCAGCCCGAAGAGGATCGTCAGGACGGTGTTGGTGACCGACGAGAAGAGATTGACCTTGAGCCACTCCATCGGGGGGAGACTGGGCTCGTCGGGGCGACTGGCCAGTTCCTCGGCTTCGCGCTCATCGGCCTGGGCGATGAGTTCGGCGGTACCGCCGCCAAGGTGTCCCATTTCGCTCGTCATCTCAGCGCTCCACGATCTTGAGGCGGACGTTGAAGAAGTTGACGACGACGCTGATCGTCAACGAACAGGCGAGGTAGAAGAGCATCCAGATGATGAAGACCTCGAGACTTCGGCCCGTCTGGTTGAAGATCGTCTGACCCACCTGGACGACGTCGGTATACCCGACGGCGATGGCGAGCGAGGTGTTCTTCGTGAGATTGAGGTACTGGTTGCCCAGCGGCGGAAGGCTGACCCGGAACGCCTGGGGCAGGATGACCAGGCGGAGCATCGTGGAGCGCTTGAGTCCGATGGCCTGGGCGGCCTCGCTCTGGCCCTTGGGAACGGCGAGGATGCCGCCGCGGACGATCTCGGCGATGAAGGCTGCGGTGTAGAGCACGACGCCGAAGAACACGGCGGCGAAGCCCTGGGTCAGGTTGAGCCCCGACGGGCCCATGTTGGCGAAGTTCCCCCGCTTCTCGATGTCGGGCATGCCGACGTTGAGCGGCGGGTCGTCGAAGACGCTGCCGCGCCCGTCGCCAAACTTGTTGGCGAGGACGTCGAAGAGGTCACGGCTCGAGTTGATGAGCCAGCTCGACATGCCGGGCCAGAGCAGCAGGAACACCAGGCTGGCAACACCGGCCAGCACGCCGGCGAAGATGACGCGGAACCAGTCGTCGTCGGTCAGCTTTGCCGAGCCGCCCGGTGTCCGTCGGGTGTCGAAGAAGCGCTTGATCCACCACGCCGCAACGGTGACGGCAGTGACGGTGAGCAGGATCTGGACGAGCCCCGGTGGGGTTCCGTCGATCAGATCGCGAATGGGGGCGAAGACGGCGTCGCCCACCCAGCCGAAGATCGGGTGGGTAAACCAGCCGACAACAGCGAAGGCAAGGAGAACGCCGAGTGCGCTCAGCACGGGGTAGGTGACCTGACCGGTCCGGTCCTGCACCTCGTGGCGCTTTTTGGCGACCCAGCGAGCGACGGCCGCGCCGATCAGAACAACGATCAGCCACTGGTAGAAGCCGTCGTCGATATGAACCCGCGGGATCGAGATGCCCTTGTTCGAGATATGGAGGACACCGTTGATGGGCCCCTGCGTCACGTCGCCGCTGACGGGGTCGACGTCCTCCCCAAACCCGGGGAAGACGGTGGCGATCGCCACGAAGAACAAGATGATGTGGACGAGCAGCGGAATGTTCCGCATGTACTCAATGAAGGCGCTCGCGAGTTTGGCTACCAGCCAGTTGCTTGAGAGTCGGCCGATGCCGATCAAGGTCCCAAGGACCGTTGCCAGCGCGATGCCGGCGATCGCCATTCGGATGGTGTTGACCATGCCGACCCAGAGCGCGCGGCCGCTCGTCGCAGGGTCGGTGTCGATGCCCTCCCCGAGAGCGATGTCGGGGTCGACTTCAAGGAAATCGAAGCCCGTCTGGATGGATTTTGTTTGGAGGTTTTCGCCGGCCTCGCCGACGAGGAAGACCAGGGCGAAGATGACCGCCGCAAGCGTGGCCAGTTGGGCCAACCACTTGACGATGGTGGAATCACGGTAAAAGGGCGGCTTCGCTGTTGCTGCCGCGTGGAGCGACGATTGTGTGTCGGTCACCGAGATGCCCCCAGAGAACGTTGTCTCGCGATCGTGAAAGTGCGGCTTCGCGAGCCGCTACCGCCGAGTGGCGACGAGGAGTCGCCGGCAGTCCCCGGCCGGTGAAACGCCTCCCCGGGCCGGGCGAACCCGGCCCGGGAACAGCGTCAGGACTGCTGGATCAGCGGGCTGGCGGCGGATACATGAGACCGCCGTTGGTCCACAGATCGTTGACCGTGCCATCGAGCGTCAGGCCGAGGGGGGCAAGGTGACGCTCCCAGAGGTCGCTGTAGCTACCGACCTGCTTGATGACCTGGTAGAAGGCGTCGGGCGCCAGGCCCATGGCCGACTGAACTTCGCCCTCACCACCGAGGAGACGACCAAGCTCACCGTCGGCGCCGACGAAGTCGTCGACGTTGCTCTGGTTCACGCCGTACTCGTCAGCGATCAGCATGGCGAAGACGGTCCAGTTGGTGGCGTCAGCGAACCGGGACTGGTTCTGGCCGTAGGTCGGACCGAGCGGTTCCTTCGAGATCGGCTGACCGGGGAAGATCACCCATTCCTGGTCGGCGGGCTGCTGCTCGGCCTTCCGGCCGACGAGGGCCGAACCATCGGTGGTGATGATGTCGCAATAGTACATAACGGTATAATAGAAAATTATGCTGAATTATATAAACAGTTGCAAAGTCAAGGTTATACATTTCAATCTGATACTGACAGCGAGGTGATAGCTGCTTTAATTTCCCAAGAATTAACAAAAAATATTTCGTTAGTCGAGGCTGTGCGTTCATCGATAGATAAACTAGATGGTGCTTTTGCTTTAGCCATTTTCTCTTGGTTTAAGTTTGATCGC
>FUFK010745899.1_pt1 | contig 22026 bp, 22 predicted proteins | sample 1021851 | NCBI WGS metagenome assembly FUFK01 (sample SAMEA51879418, study PRJEB19060) | metagenome
TAGTGATCACCAAGTTACTTATCTTGGTTCTGAGTTACCACCACAGTTCGGAAACGGACACAGATTCCAATTGGACCCAAGTTCAATTAGAACTGCTACTGGTGATGATATCAGATCATGGTACATGGCTGGTTCACCATTTGACTTCATGGGTGGACTACTAGGTGATGTTAAAGTACATGGATTAATTTCATTTACATTTAACTTAATCATTCCACCAGCTTCAATTGTATGGGAAAAAAGAGTTGAAAGAAGTGATGATGATGTTGCAAAACATCTATTGTTCTCAACTCCTTACAAATATACAATGAGACACAGATTCTTAACACCTTACTATCCAGGTGCTTAAGATATAAAAAAAAGCAACCAGTCTTCGGACTGGTTGCCCTTTAATGAAAATTAGTGTTTTAGGGTGGAAGGCCGTTGACGTGACTATCCGCTAAGTAGTCCCACCTTCCACCTAATCCCATAATAACCTTTATAGTTAAAAAAAATCAATAGTACTTTATAAGTTATTGTTAATTGATTATTATCAAAGTATGTCGCCTATTATTATTACTAAATGTAAATGTTCTGATAAGAAAGTTTATATAAGCATCGAAAAAGAGAAATATTTTAACGATCGAATCAAAGACCAAAATTGGGAATTGGAATATTCAAAAAGAGTTAAAGAAGAAAAATACCAATATTACAAAGAAAATATTAAGGAAAAGGGCGATCAGTGGATTGAAACTGATAAAATACCTGTAATATGTAATATATGTGGAGAAAAAATAGAAGGATTATAAAAAAAAAGAGAGGTACCGCTAAATACCTCTCAGAGTGTTTACGGGGATGTTTTACCATCACCTACCTACGCTTATAAAATTGTAGCATAACCATCATTTCAATTTCAACAACTTTATTATTTTTTTTTAAATTCCTTTAGGTGAGGCAATTTTAGGATGTAATTTTCGCCATCTAAGGTTATTAAGTGCATTAATAAAGGCTTTTGCACTTGCCACTATAACATCAGTGCTAGCACCTTTACCTCTAGCAGTGAAATCAGCATCTTTTATAATGACTGAAACCTCAGCTTGAGCATCCATTCCTCCAGTTACAGACGCTACATTATAGGAATCAAGTTTTGGATCTACTCCTACAGCTTTACATATTGCTCTAAAAACAGAATCTATCGGACCATCGCCGCTTTCTGAGATAGTTATTGACTCTTCATCTGCTAATAATGTAAGTTCTGCTGAAGGATCATTTTCAGTTCCTGAGGAACAACTTAGAGAGACAAGTTTATAATAATCACCAGACCTAACAAACTCTTCATTAATGAGTGCTTCAATATCTTCATCGAAAACATACTTCTTTTTGTCACATAACTCTTTAAATTTAATAAATGCAATTTCAAACTTTTCATCATCAAGCTTATAACCAAACTCAGTCAATCTGTCCTTAAAAGCATGCCTTCCTGAGTGTTTCCCCAAAACAATATAGTTAGAAGGTATGCCTACTTCAGATGCTTCCATAATTTCATATGTATCTCTTTGCTTTAAAACTCCATCCTGATGAATACCAGCTTCGTGTGCAAAAGCATTTGCACCAACTATAGCTTTGTTGGGTTGAACATTAACCCCTGTTACACTGCTAACTAATTTACTAGAAGTATAAATTTGTCTAGAATCGACCTTAGTCACAAAGGGGTTTAAATCATTTCTTACTTTCAATGCCATTACAATTTCTTCCAAAGATGCATTTCCTGCCCTTTCTCCTAAGCCATTAATTGTGCATTCAACTTGTCTTGCTCCTTCGTGAATAGCAGCTAATGAATTAGCTACGGCTAATCCCAAATCATTATGACAATGGACACTAATAGTAGTCTTTTCAATATTATCTACACCATTTTTTATTTCCCTTATCATTCTTGAGAACTCAGATGGGACTGTATATCCAACAGTATCTGGAATGTTTATTGTAGTCGCACCAGCCTTTATCGCTGTAGAAATAGATTTACATAAAAAGTCCACACTGGACCTGGTTGCATCTTCACAGGAAAATTCAACATTGGAAGTGTATTTAGCCGCATGAGCGACCGATTTCTGAATTATATCTAAAACTTCATCTTGAGTTTTTTTAAGTTTATATTTCAAATGAATATCTGAAGTAGCAATAAAGGTGTGAATTCTAGGATTCTTAGCATTTTTAACTGCATCCCAAGCTCTATCTATATCTTTAATATTCGCTCTACTAAGTCCAGCGACTTCACAATCCTTTATTTGATTTGCTATCATTTTAACGGAATTAAAATCACCCTCTGAAGCGATTGGGAAACCCGCTTCTATTATATTAACCCCAAGCTTTTCAAGTTGTAATGCGACTTTAATTTTCTCTTCTTCATTCATGCTACAACCTGGTGCTTGTTCACCATCTCGAAGGGTTGTATCAAATATTTTTACAAAATTACTCATTGAATTTAAAAATATAAGTTAAGTTAAATTTTTGTCAATTTTAGGAAACAATAAATCCAAATCCCCTATTCTGTTATTAGCTGATAGCGACGGTATGCTTCCAGGCCCTGCAAAACAGTTTGTCTCCTCATCTATTGACAAATTAAGTGCCTTTAAAATTTTTGTTGATGATGAAGGAATTATTGGATAGAAAAGGATTGAAACCAACCTTATAACCTCTAAGGAAACTCGTAGAACACGTTTGAGATCATCAATCTTCCCTTCTTTTGCTAGGGTCCAGGGCTTGGTATTATCAATATATTTATTGGTCATTGAAACTATTCCAATAATTGAATCAATAGCCTTGCTAAATTCAACAGATTTAAAACAAATCATATATTCTGATAAATTTTCATCACAAATACTTATCAGGTTTTGCTCTTCCTCTTTAAGCTCTTGTTGTTCTGGAATAACTCCATCAAAGTTCTTTTTTGTCATGGAAAAAACCCTGTTTACAAGATTTCCAAAGTTATTTGCAAGCTCAGAATTAATTCTACTTATTAAAGCATCCTCCGAAAAATCTCCATCATTACCAAATGGAACCTCTCTTAATAAAAAATATCTAAACTGGTCGAGTCCATACTTATTAATAATGTCCTGAGGATTAACTACATTTCCTAGAGACTTAGACATCTTTTCTTTCTCTACAGTCCACCAACCATGAGCTATAATTTTTTTTGGTGTTTCCATTCCTGCAGCCATTAACAAGGCTGGCCAATAAACTGCATGAAATCTTAGTATATCTTTACCTACAAAATGAAAATTTGCAGGCCAAAAATCCTTTAAAGGCTTGCTGTCATTATCAGGATATCCTAAAGCAGTTAAATAATTTGTCAGTGCATCAATCCATACATAGACAACATGAGATTCATCTCCAGGAACCTTAACACCCCAGTCAAAACTTGTTCGGGAAATTGATAAGTCTTTTAATCCTTGCTTAACAAAACTTACCACCTCATTATATCTAGACTTAGGCTGAATAAATGTTGGATTTTCTTCATAAAACTTCAGTAATTTCTCTTCCCAATCTGACAATTTAAAAAAATAACTTGATTCTTCTACCCATTCGACCGGTGCACCTGTAGGTGCATGCCCATCCACAATTTCTTCTTCATTATAAAATGCTTCATCCCGTATTGAATACCATCCGGAATATTTATCCAAATAAACTTGCCCATTATTGTTCAATTTCTCCCAAAAACTTCTTACCGCATTAATATGCCTTTGAGAACTTGTTCTAATAAAATCATTATTGGAAAGATTTAAAATTTTAGTAAGGTTTTGAAAATTTAAACTCATATTATCTACAAATTCTTGAGTATTTAAATTGTTATTTTTGGTTGCTTGCTGGATTTTTTGACCATGTTCATCAGTGCCAGTAAGAAAGAAAACTTCATAATTTTTTAATCTATAAAATCTAGCTAAAACATCACTGGCAATACTGGTATAAGCATGCCCAACATGTGGTTTATCGTTAACATAATAGATAGGTGTTGTTATATAGATATTACTCATATTGCCCATCCGTTTATACTACCTGATAGTTTGTTTTAATTTAGTTCAAAAAATAATTCAAAATAATTTCATCTAAATTGAGTTTAATATTTATATTTGAATCTTTAATTTCAGTTAAAAGCTGTAATAAACTTTCATTAAGATCTAATAAATTAAATGGGATTCCACTATTGTTATTAGAAGCTAATAACGAAATTCTAAAATTGATAATATTACATATCGTATATAAGAAAAAATATGTATTAGTTTGTTTTATTAATTCATCTATTGATTCATTTAATTCATCTAAACTTGAAAAGTCCTTTAAGAGAATTAAATCGACACATTTATTTATTAAAGAAAGGTTTCCTTGGGTAATAAATTTTAAATTTTTTAATGAACCATTCAATAAACTTAAAATGATTTGTTCATCTTCTAGCCCTTCGGGAATTAAGTCTAAAATTATTGAATCTGGTAACTTTTTAAAATTAAACTGAAGAGTTCTTGATCTCAATGTAGGTATGAGTGAATCTATGTTTGAAGAAATTAAAATTATTGTTAGATTTTCAGGGGGCTCTTCAACTATTTTCAGCAATTTATTTTGAGATACCACATTCATGTCCTGAACATTATTTATTAATAAAATTTTTTCTACCTCTTCAAAGGGAGCTTTAATTGCCCAAGAATTTAGTTCAATCAAATCTTCAACCAATATTTTTCCATCTGTTGAATCAATAATAAGACAATCAGGATGAATATCTTTATCAATCTTATCAGGTTTTTTGAATCTTGATTTAACAAGATCAATAATGAAATCTTTTTTTCCAATCCCATTGGGTCCAACAACGGCTATAGTTCGTGAAATTCTTTGCACTTTGAAAAGATTTATCAAATTTTCTTGATAAGTTTTATGAAACTCATATAGATTGTTAGTCATAACTTTTAGTCCAACCTGACTAGTCTGGAAAATATACTAAACTTTTCTTTTAATATTTTTTTGATTTCTTCATGAACATCATGAATCTCTTGTTCACCATTTATTATGAAGATTCTATTAGGCTGATTTTGCTGTAAGGACAAATAGGCCTTTCTCACCCTTGAATGAAATTCAAATGATTCATCATCAATTCTATTTCTACCAGGCCTTGAAACTATTCTACTTAGGGCTGTATTTACAGAAATATCAATTAAAAAGGTAATTGTAGGGTTAACACCTAAAGCCGCATGTACTCCAAGCTTTTTTACTAATTCTGTATCAATTCCTCTGCCATAACCTTGATAAGCTATTGTTGAGTCATAAAACCTATCACACAAAACAATTTTCCCCTCTGCTAATTTAGGTCTAATTAACTCTTGTATATGCTGTGCTCTATCCGCACAAAATAATGATAATTCTGCAATGGGCTCAATTTCAATATCATCATAGTCAAGAATAATCTTTCTTATGAGTTTCCCCACTTTTCCCCATCCGGGTTCACGAGTAGCAACAACATCAAAATGTATTTTTCTCAAAGATTCTTGTAAAAGTTCTACTTGAGTAGATTTACCTGAGCCCTCTATTCCTTCAAAAGTTATAAACAATTTTTACCCACTTAATAATTTTTTTTTAAACTCTTAAGTTCATTATAATCTAATTCTACTATTTTTCCTGGTTCCAACTCCCCTAGCTTGATTGATCCAACAGCAATTCTTTTTAATTTCTTAACTTTTTTATTGAAATATTTAAAAAAGTTTTTAACAATATGATTTCTGCCCTCATGTATAGTAATTTTAACCAAAGTTTCTTTATTGTTTCTTGATAAAACCTCAAGGTTCTCTGGTAAAAGAAATCCATCAGATAGCTTGGCCCCCTTGCTCATTTTAATTAATAAACCATCTGAAATGTCCCCGTCTAGATGAGTAAGATATGTTTTTTTGATCTCAAAGCTTGGATGAGAAATTTTATGAGCAAAATCACCATCATTTGTAAAAATCAGCAATCCTTCAGTGTCATAGTCAAGTCTTCCTACGGGAAACAACTTGACATCATCTTTAGGTAAAAATTCTTGAACAGTTCTTTTTCTCTCGTCACTTGCCATTGTTGTTAAGCATAATCTTGGTTTATTCATTTTATAATATTTAAATTTTTGTGGTTTTATTGGTATAGAATCAAAATAAACAGTGTCAATTTCTGTGTTTATAATAGTCTGTGGTTTTAATTCAGTCTGATTATTTATTTTTACACGACCAGACTGAATATATTCCTCAGACTTTCTCCTTGCAGCAATCCCACATAAAGAAAGAAATTTGTTTAATCTGATCTTCATTTATTTCTATTTAACTTTTTTTATTTCCAAAATTATCCGCTGTTTCCATTGTTATTCCAGCATGAGCCCAACCTGCCCCTGCAGCCATGACCATAGCTATGTTTACAGCTTCAGCGATTTCTTCTTTAGATACACCCTCTTGTATACCGTCTCTAACACAACTTCTAATACACCAGCTACATTTAGCCAAAATAGCACAAGCTAACCCCATCAAACCTTTTTTTAACTTCTTTGATAAATGACCATCTTCATAAACTAAATCATGAAATGCGGAAAACTTTTCGTGTTTTTCACCACTTAAATTATGAAAATCTTTGATTTGTGAAGTAATATTTTTTGAAAAAAAAGAACCTTCTGTAACATCCTCTTTATTTTTCATTTTATCGTAATTTTCAAAAGCTATACTAGAATATGCATAAGGCTGTCCCATTTGTAATCGCATTGCAATAAACACTGTCTCAGCTATCTCTTCATCTGTTGCTCCAGAAGCTTTAGCCAACTTTGTCCTCGACCTTATACAATATGGACATGATGTCATATGTGCACAAGCTAGGGCTATTAATTGCTTATCCTTTTTTGATATTAACCCTTCTTCAAACACTACATTATGATAATCGATCCATTTACTGTTTAATTCAGGGGCTAAATCTTTAAGTTTCCCCATATATTGTGAAATATCGTCTTTATATATACTTTCTGACATAATTGTTTACCTCCACAGATTTAATAGCTGTTTAATTAATATTATCATAGTAATATTTATCAATATAGGGAATGAATCAAAAACATATAATTAAGTTATTAGCAAAAAATAATATTAAAACAAAAAAAGCAACCAAGCTTAAAAATGATGCATCTAATAGAACCTATTATCGGGTTCCAAAAAAAAATCTTTTAATAGCACATATGCCAAGAGAGAAGAGAGAATCAATAAATAAATTTAAGCTGACCACTGGAATTTTAAAACAGAATCAAATTAAGGTTCCAAATATAATTGATACTGATAAAGAAAACGACCTCCTCTTAATAGAAGACTTTGGAGAAACAAAACTATCAAAAATCATGAATAATCAAAATAAAAAGAAATATCTTAAACTATGTCTTGATGAAATTATTAATCTACAAAAAATAAAGCCTAGAAAAGCAATAAAAGAATTTGATGTGAAAAAAATCATTACCGAAACTATGCTATTTGTTGACTGGTACCTAATAAAAGATCAAAGGAAAAAAGTAACAAATGCCCAAAAAGAAATATTTAGAAGAAAAATAAAATATCTTTATAGCTCAGTTAAAGGCATGTATGTGTATGGACACATGGATTATCATGTTGATAATATCTTTTATTTTAAAAATTCAAAAAGCATCGGATTAATTGATTATCAAGATATAAAACAAACTCATGTTGCATATGATGTCTTATCAATTCTTCAAGATGTTAGAAATCCAATAAAGAAAAGCTTGGAAAAAGAACTGGTTGAGTATTTTCTAAAGAAAAGTGAGTGTAATAAATATAATTTTAAATCTGCATATAATTTTTTCTCAATTCAAAGGAACTTAAAAATCATAGGGATTTTTAGCAGGCTAAAACACAGAGATAAAAAAAACAACTATTACAAACTAATTCCAATATGTTTTGATTTAATTAAAAAAAATTTAAAAGATACAAAAGCGATTAAATACAAAAATTTTTATCAATGGCTAGTTAAAGAATATGAAATTGTCTAATTTTAAAATAAATCAAGAAAACCTTTTATATAAATTTAGTGAAGATTCTGTCAAATTGCTTAATATGATAAAGACGTTGCCACCTAATGCATATGTAGCTGATTTAGGTGCTGGTTCAGGAATAATATCCATAGGTATTTCAAAAAATTTCATAGTTAAAACAGTACACTCTTTTGAGATATTCAAAGATAGTTATGAATCACTTAAAAGCAATATATGTTTAAATAAATGCAAATCAATTATTCCACTTAACCAAAATTATAAGGCTTTAAAAAATAAAGAATTTATCAATTACTATAATTTAATTATTTCTAATCCTCCATATTTTAAAAAAAATGAAGGTAAACTTCCAAGATCAAAAGCATTACAATATGCACGACATGAGATTGCTGCAAATTTAAAGGACATTATCAACATAGCAAGAAAGTGTTTAAAAAATAAAGGTAGATTAATTTTCTGTTATCCCCAAAATAGAAATTCAGAAGTATTAGAGGAAGTTAAAGATAAAAATTTATTTCTTAAGAAAAAAGAAATTCTTAAAAACAAAAAAAGGAATTTAATTTTTTATGAATTTATAAAATTACTTCCAAAAGCTTAGAATAATATCTTAAAGAAATAACATCTTTTTCATTAGATTCAGATTCAAAAAACGATTTTGCTCTTACACCAATTACTTTAATGATTTCACCTCTACATTCAACAACTGGAATATATGGCCTAATAAACTTTGGTATTTTTTCATTTATAAAAATATCATGAAGTTTTTTAATTTTTTTCTTTTTTGAGTAAAGTATCTTATCACCTGGCTTGTTTAATCTAATGATTATATCTTCGGGGTTTATAACTTTTAAATATGAACAAATTCCTTCTATTTTGTTCTTTTTGCCAAAGTTAAATTCGAAAAAATTTTTTTTATGTTTTTTTTTGTCAAATTTACAAAGAAAATCTTCTGGATAGAGCTTACTTGGGTTATAAAAGAAAATATTTTTATAACCCTTTTCAACTATAAGGCTTTTACTAATATGTACTTGCCCTGATGATTTAGATGAATAAATTAATTTAATTATATCATCAAGATTTTTAGAATTTACATACTCACTTACATCTAAATCATCAATTAAAATTTTATACATAACTGATTTTAGTAGAGGACGAGCTTCGAGTAGTCTTGAATTTAATTTTAGTACTTTTAATTTCCCAAATTCATATAAAAAATTTCTTCTGAAATAATTGATTTGCCCACTTAAAAAAGCATTAACATCAGAGACATTTGATATAAAGTTTGATACAGCATTGTTAAATTTTGGGTTTAATTTTTGTAGTTTAGGTAATAACTCCAAGCGAATAAAGTTTCTTGTAAAATTTGTATCAAAGTTAGAATCATCTTGAACAAAATTAAGACTATTTAAATTTAAATATTCTAAAATATCTTTTTTTGAAGCATCAAGCATTGGTCTAAAATATATTCCATCATCAATTTTCATACATTCTATCCCTTTTAAACCAGTGCCTCTAGCTAAGCGCATGATAAAAGTTTCAACCTGATCGTCTTCGTGATGAGCTAATATTATTTTATCAGCTTTGACCTTTTCATACACATCTTCAAAGAAAATTCTTCTTCTTATTCGTCCCATTTCTTCTAAACCTATCTTCTTTTTTTTTGCTAGAATTTTTATATTTTCTTTCTTATAAAACAATTTGAGCCCATTTTGATTACAAAAATCCTTAACAAAGATATAGTCTCTATCGGAAAGTTTTCCTCTAAGATTATGGTTAAAATGACAAACAATAATTTGTTCTTTTTTATAAGATTTTAATAGTAAATGTAAAAGTACAACAGAATCTGCACCACCTGAAAAACCGAAAACAATTGTTGGATTAGAAGGCAAGAATTTGTCTAAATTAGAATTGATATTTTTTAATATTTTCTTCCTCATTGATAGAGAGGCCTCCAGAAACTATGAGCCTAAAAGCATCGTCGGGGGAAATATCTAATTCTTTAATCTGATCTTTTTCCAAAAAAATTAGAAACCCCGATGTTGGATTAGGTGAGGTTGGTATAAAAACTGGAATCTTAGTAAGTTTATCATTTTTAATATCTTGGGTCGCAAACCCAATTGTATATGAACCCTTTCTCGGATATTCAACCATTACAGCTTTTTGATTTTTAGGACCTTCTGAAAAAATTATCTTTGAGACCTGTTTCATCGTAGAAAATATTGTATTAGCTAGTGGAATTTTTGATATTGTCTTTTCACCTGCATTTAAAAGCAATTTTCCTAGTAAATTTTTTGTTGCTAAACCAATCAAAGTTATAAATAAAATAAAAAAAATCGCGGCAAGCAAAAAAATTAAAAAATCTGAGATATAAGGGTCTACAAAATCAGGAAATTTAATGAATCGTGCAGGAGTAAAATTAACAAAAGTGTTTAACCATTTAGTAATTTCTACAATTAAATAAATAGTAATTATGAAAGGTATAAAAATAGCGAGTCCTGACAAAAAATAAGATCTAATAAAGGAAAAAAACTTATTCAACTTTATCCTCTTCATTTTTATCTGAATTCAATTTAGATCTTAAAATTTTACTTGGTCTAAACACAATGGCTTTTCTACTTGTTATATCAATTTTTTCACCAGTTGTTGGATTTCTCCCAATACGTGGCTTTCTATCTTGTATTTTAAGCGAACCAAACTTGGGTAACTTCACATCTTCTCCAGCAGATAAAGTTTCTACAATAATTTCAAAAAATTTATCGACTATTCTAGCAGATTCTTTTAAATTTAAACCGAGCTTTTTATGTAAAAGACTCGCTATATCTTTTTTTGTCATTAGCTTCTTACTTCCATATCAAAATTAGACTCAAGGTTCTTTATAATCTTCTCCATTGCTTTGACAATTTCATCATCTTGAAGTGTTTTTTCAAAAGATTCAAAAACTAGTGAAAAAGAAAGGCTCACTTTAGAGTCACCAATTTTATCATTTTTAAAATAATCAAAAAGTTTTACATCTCGAAGAATGTTAACCTTTGAATTCATAATACTAGTTAAAATTTCACCTGATTCTACTTTATCGTCAACTAGTAATGAAATATCTCTTTTAACTTGTGGGAAATTTGTAAACTTTTGCATTTTTTTTATGCCAATTTTTAATTTTGAGATTTTATCAAGCTCGACTATGCAACCAATAACGACTTTTTTTATTCCAAAGTCATTCAAAAGTTCGGGATGAATTTCGCCCAAAAAACCAATTGATTCATGGTTATGGAAAACCTCGCAACTTTTACCTGGATGAAAAACATTTTGAAAATCTGAGAGATTGCTGTCTAAAGAAATGTTTTTTAAATCTAAGTCCAAATTCTTAAGTAACATAAAAAGGGATCCTTTAATTTCATAAAAATCAATCTTATCTTTATTCCAAAAAGAATTCTCTCTAGTTTCTGTTGAAAGAAAAACTAGTTGCTCTTTCTCCGTGGAACCATTTTCAGATAGGAAAATCTTTCCTACCTCAAACAATCTTATTGACTCAAATCCATGATTAATGTTATACAAAAAATTTTGTAAAACAGAAGGTAAAAGTGAAGTTCTTAAAGTTTCTGTATCAGATGACAATGGATTAACTATTTTGAGAGATTTGTTATCAAAATTTTTTAAAAACGATTTGTCTAAAAAACTAAAATTTATAACTTCAGAAAATCCTTCATTTAATAATGTTGATCGAATATTTTTTTTAATTTTTCGAAAATTTTGAAAGCTCATCTTCGGGAACTGTGTTATTGGTATGTTTGGTGGAGATAGTGGTATATTGTCTATTCCTTTAATTCTTGCTACTTCTTCTATCAAGTCTTGATCAGATTTTAAATCTGACCTGTAATAAGGGGGTTCAAAAACTCCATCAATTTTGGATAATTCTACAGAATTAATATTTAGTGATTTCAAAATTTTAATTACTTCTTGATTGTCAATTTGAATACCTATTACTTTTTTTAATCTATCGAAGTTTAAATTGATAGTGGTTTTATTTTTAAGATTAGGCTTAGTATCTATGTATTCTTTAGAAATGGTTCCCCCACAAATATTTTTAATTAAATTGGCTGCAATTAAAATATCCATCTTAGTTGTATAAGGGGGGACATCCCTTTCGAACCTAAAAGAAGACTCTGTAGATATATTAAGCTTTTTTGAGTTTTTTCTAACTGTTGATGGTGAGAAGGAAGCACATTCAATTAAAACCTTCTGTGTGTTATAAGTAACAGATGAATCTATGCCTCCAACAATACCTGCTATTGCAATAGGCTTATCGCTATCCAAAATAGCTAGAACATCATTAAGCTTAACCTGTTCACCAGATAAAGTTTGAATCTCAGCATCCTTTTTATCTGATATAACAATTTTATCTGTCGAAATTTTATTACGATCAAATGCATGTATTGGATGTCCAAAAAGCAACATAAAATAATTCGTACAATCGACAACATTATTGATTGAGGAAATATTAAATTTGGCTAAAAAATTTTTAAGCCAAAAAGGAGACTCTGTAACTTTAATGTCATCTATTTCAATTAAGCAATATCGTCTTAAACTATCTGAATTAGATTCAACTGTTATACCATTTAATGATGCAGCTTCTACTTGATTATCGTCAATATCAAATAAATCAGAAACGATATCTAGGTCCATCAAAACTGAAACTTCTCTGGCGATACCTAGAGCACTAAGACAATCTCCTCTGTTTGGAGTAATTCCGAAATCTAAAATATAATCATTCAGTTCTGTAAAAGTATTAAGGCTTTGGCCAATTTTAAAATTGTCTGGCATCAAAAAGATTCCATCAAAAATATCATAGCTAATTCCTAGCTCAGAAAGAGAGCAAAGCATTCCATATGATTCGATATCTCTTATTTTTGATTTTTTGATTTTTAAACCTGTTGGTAATTTAGCACCAATTTTTGCAAGGGGAACTAAGTCTCCAACATTAATATTAGAAGCTCCACAAACTATTTGAAATGATTCCTCCGAAAGCTCAACTTTACAAACTTTCAATTTATCTGCATTTGGGTGTTTTGAAATATCGGTAATTTTGCCAACTACAACATTAGGATCAATCGAAGAGAAATCTATTGGTTCTATAGAATCTACCTCCAAGCCTGCCAATGTTAACTTTTCTGAAACTTCGAATACATCTAATTGCTTATCGAAGAATTTATTAATTGATGAAAATGAAATAATCATAAAAAATGCCTAAATGTCCTATTATACTACTTTTTTTTTACTCAAATGTCAGTCTTTCAATAAAAAAAGATATCAACATTTCTCCACAATGTGTTGATATCTAAGCATAATTGAAAGCTAAGTGCTTGAAATTATTGACTATTTTCCGATACAAAAGGTTGAAAAAAGAACATCATAAATATCTTCATTGGAAATTTCACCTGTAATTTGTGCTATACAATCTATCCCTGCTCTTATTTCCTCTACAACTATTTCTAAATGAAAGCATTGCTCGAATAAATTTCTTGCCTCGATAAAGTTTTTAATTGCATTTTTAGAAAGTGTGTATTGTCTATTGCTTGTCATAAACACCTCTGAATCATTATCATCAAATTCAACTACTCTTTCAATCAAAGCATTTTCAAGAAGATCAATATTTAAATTCTCCTTTGCAGATACATGAACCGATTTAGTATCTTTAAAAATTTCTGAAATTTTTTTGTTACAAGCTGATAATTGTGATTTAGATAATTTATCTATCTTGTTTAAAACTAAAATCCTTTTTCCACGTGGAATTTTTAGGTTTCCTTGATCTGATCTTTCCAAATTATTACATGAATCAGCGTCTAAAACTTGTAAGACAATGTCTGAATAGTCTATTTTTTCCATTGCTTTTTTGATACCTTGTTTTTCTATTGGATTATTTGAGTCACGAATTCCGGCTACATCAAAAAAATTAAACTTTATGCCTTTAATTACTATTTCTGAATGGATTACATCTCTAGTAGTCCCTGGTATATCACTTACTATTGATTTATCTTGCAATACAATCCTATTCATAAGGCTAGATTTGCCAACATTAGGTGGTCCAAGTATTAAAACCTTAACTCCATTCATAATCAAAGCCCCTTTTTTATAGCTTGAAACAAAAAAAGTTAATCGATCAATAATCTCTGCGAACTGGTCTATTATTTCTTTTTTATTAATTTCGGGAACCTCGTCCTCAGGAAAATCAACTCTTGACTCAATATTTGCAAGTAAAGAAATACCTAACTCTTTGATATCATTGAATTTTTTATTTATTTCTCCTGAAAAATTTAGCATGGAATTCTTAAAAGCAGTATCAGAATCAGAATTTATAATGTTTGAAATAGATTCAGCTTTAACTAAATCAATTTTGTTATTAATAAAAGCTCTGTAGCTAAATTCTCCTGGATCTGCATAAGTTGCTCCCTGATTTAAAAGTAATTCAATTGTTTTTTTAACAATTTCAGGACCTCCATGAACATGAAACTCTACTACATCTTCTCCAGTAAACGAACTTGGACCTTTGAAGTAAACACAAAGAGCCTCATCTATTAAAGATTGGTTTTTCAGAATTTTACCAAAATAAAAATATCTCGGCTTTTTAAGTTCTTTTGTAAATATCTTCTGGCAGATATTTAAGGCTTTATTGCCACTAACTCTAATAACCGCAACTGATGACTTTCCAGGTGGGGTACATAGAGCACATATAGTTTCGTCCACATTCCTTAACTTCATAAAGTAATTATTTATTGGATGTTAAATAACGTAAAGTTTTCTTTGCAGAAAAATAGGTGCTCTGATATAATATTACGGTTCATATTAACCCCTAACACATTGAATTATTGGAGGAAACAATGAGTTTAAGTTTTGACTTTTCAGATGACCAAAATATGATGAGAGATGCTATTCAAACATTTTGTAAAGAAGAAATAGCACCACTAGTAGAAGAAGCAGAGGAAAAACAAGAATTTCCCTCTCAACTTTTCCCAAAAATGGCAGAAATGGGTTTTCTGGGAATTGGTTTTGAAGAAAAATACGGTGGCCTTGGGCTTGATAAGGTAACTCAATGTATCCTTGCGGAAGAGCTAGGTAAAACTTGTGCCGGAATTGCTAAAGGAGTGGCAGCCCATGTTGATTTGGGGTCTTTACCTGTTGCAAAATTTGGCACTGAAGAACAAAAGCAAAAATATTTAGTTCCGTCAATTGCAGGAGAAATGATTGGTGCTTTAGCTATAACTGAGCCTAATGCTGGGACTGATGCCAGATCAATTAAAACAAATGCAGTTAAAGATGGTGACTCTTGGATTCTCAATGGAACTAAAACATGGTGCTCAAACGGTGTTACATGTAACTATGTAATTGTTGCTGCATATACAAACAAGGATGACAAGAAAAACGGTATTAGTATTTTTATTGTTGATAAAAATTTGCCTGGATTTGAAGTTTCTAGAAAAATTCACAAATTAGGTCACAGATCATCAGATGTCGCAGAACTTGTGTTTGAGAATTGTAAATTGCCTGGTGATGCACTCTTAGGAGGTGAAGAAGGTAAATTTCAAGCCTTAATGGAAACACTTATTGCCGCCAGAATATCCCATGCTATAAAAAGTGTAGGACTTGCCACTGCTGCTTTTGAATATGCTCTTCAATACTCTAAAGAAAGAGAAGCATTTGGTAGACCAATCAACAAATTTCAAGCTATAAGTTTTAAATTGGCACAAATGGCGGTGAAAATAGAAACTGCTAGACTTCTAGGCTACAAAGCTGCATGGCTTTACGATCAAGGAAGACCATGTGTTAAAGAGGCTTCGATGGCTAAACTTTATTCAGCCGAGGTTGTACAATGGTGTGCAAGTGAAGGTGTCCAGGTTCTTGGAGGATATGGATATGCAACAGAATATGCTGCAGAAAGATATTACCGAGATGCAAAATTATCATCAATTACAGAAGGAACTTCAGAAATTCAGCATGTAATTATAGCAAAGGAGCTTGGAATTTAATTAAATTTTGTTAATCTAAAAAAATAAAAAAACAAAGGAGAAGTTATAATGGGTACACAAATACCAAATATAGAAGACACAAGAGAGCTACTCAAGAAAAACCAAATAGGTATTATTGGTGTAGGAGAAACTGAGCAAGGAAAAATTCCTGGAAAAAGTTCGTTTCATTTCTTGTCAGAAGCATCTAAGATTGCAATTGAAGATGCGGGACTAAATAAATCAGATGTAGACGGAATCATAACTGCTTTCTCGTTAGTTGAAGAAACATTTATGCATTGTACTACTTTTGCAGATTACATAGGAATTAACCCTAAATATTTTGAGTCTGTAGCAATTGGTGGAGCAACCGCTGTGTGGATGACTGCTGCAGCAGCAATGGCAATAAACTCTGGTCAAGCTGAAGTTGTTTTATGTGTAAGAGGAGACAACACACTCTCAGGAATTTCATCAACTGGAATGATAGCTTTAATTAGAGAAATGTGTCATGGAGAGTTTGAATACCCATTTGGGCTTACAACTCCAGGTGGTTATGCACTAATGGCTCAAAGATATTTACATGAAAGTAAAGGAACTAGAGAACATCTAGCATCAGTTGCTGTTACTATGAGACAACATGCACAGCTAAAAGAAAATGCAATGAACAAAGATGATCTTACTATGGATGATGTAATGGGAGCTAGGCTTCTTGCATCTCCTCTAACAAAATTTGATTGTTCAATTATTTCGGATGGTGGTGCAGCATTTATTGTTACAACCGCAGCAAAAGCTAAAGAACTTGGCCTAAAAAGAGATCCTGTTTATTTACATGGTATGGGACAAGGATTTTCTCACCAGTACTTAACATCATGTGAAGATTTAGACCAAATCTATGGTGCTATTCANAAATCAGGGGACAAAGCATTTAAAACAGCAGGTATGACTAATCAAGATGTTGATATAACATTCCTCTATGATTGCTTTACTATTACAACCTTGCTAGAGCTTGAAGGATTAGGAATTGTTCCAAAAGGACATGCAGGTGCAGCAGCCTTAGAAGGAAGATTACATAAAGATGCTGACATTCCTTTAAATACTAATGGTGGTCTTTTATCCCAAGCACACCTTGGTGCTATGCATCATGTAGTTGAGGCAGTATTACAACTAAGAGGTGAGGCTGGCGAAAGACAAGTCAAAGATCCAAGTGTAGCATTAGTGCATGGCAACGGTGGAATCGTGTCCGCACATAGTACAATACTTTTAGGAAATGAACCATTAAGTTAATAAAAGATTATTTAAATAAAGGAGAAATATTATGTCAGAAGAAAAAGTAGAATATGCAAAACCATTGCCAGATTTTAGACCAGAAACTAAGCCTTTTTGGGATGGTACTAAAGAACACAAGCTATTATTACCAAAATGTAAAGAAACAGGAAAAGTTTTCTTTTATCCAAGAGCAATAAGTCCTTTCCCTAATTCAACGAACATGGATTTTGAATGGGTAGAGTCTTCAGGAAAAGGAAAAGTTTGGACTTATTCCGTTCATTATATGGGACCTACAAAAGCTTACAAAGGTGAAACCTATGTGGTTGCTATGATTGAGCTAGATGACGGAGTGAAAATGATGTCAAATGTTGTAGATTGTGATCCTGAAAGTGTAACAATAGGTATGGAAGTAGAGGTTGTTTTTGAAGATGCTACTGATGAAGTAACATTTGCAAAATTTAAACCAGTCCAATAGGAGATTTAATATTATGAATGATAAATTATTTTATGAAGAAGTTGCAGATGGTACAGAACATGTTTCTAGTGGAAGAACTGTAACAGAGGCTGATGTCGTAAACTTTGCAGGACTTTCTGCAGATTTCAACAACATGCATATTGATGAAGAGTTTGCAAAAAACACTGTTTTCAAAACACGTGTTGCACATGGAATGTGTGTTGCTTCTATCGCCACCGGTCTTTGGTTTACTATGCCAAGGCTTGCAACTATAGCTTTTATGGGGCTTTCAGAATGGAAATTTAAAGATGCAGTTTTTCCTGGTGATACTATTAAAATAACTAGAAAACTAGTTGAAAAGAAAGAACATAAACGACCTAATATGGGTTTTTTAAATTGGGAAGTTAATGTTATCAATCAAGATGATAAAGTTGTACAAACAGGCATCTGGAACATTTTAGTTCAAAGAAAAGAATCATAATTAGAGATTATTTTTTTTTAAAAAAACCAGTGATTTAAGGGGTTTAGATCTTTTAATGGCTGGTTTTTTTTCTTTTTTGATTGACATTTATTAAGCAATTGTGTTAAAAACTAAATAACCTTAAAAAAGGAGGTATAAGTATATGTTAGGATATGTACTAGTACTAGTAGGTTTTGTATTCTTTTGTAACGGTATGACTGTTTTAGGAAAAACCGGTGGAAAAGAAGTTGGTATGTTAAACGGAGCAGTCGCTGTTCTAATCTTAATTGCAGCATTTACAGGTGCTGGATTAGGACCAGAAGGTGCAGCAAGCACTACTCTCGTTTCAGTTTTTGCCCTTATTTATGTAATTGCATTTGGTGTGTTTACACTGGGTCATGATGGTAAAGGGCTAGGTTGGTATTGTTTATTCGCTACTATAGTTTTTCTATGGTACGGACAATATTTCTTAGGTGTTGGTGCAATGGAACTAGGTATGTTCAATATTGCATGGGCAGTTCTTACTCTTGTAGCATTCTTAGTATTAGCTCAAGGTAAAGCATTAGGTACATTGTTAGGATATTTATTTGTTGCAGAAGCATTTGTAACACTTCTAATTCCTGGAATGAACTTACTTCTTAAAGGAACATTATTTTAGTTTTATTATAGTTTCTTATGGGGTCAAATTTTCTAATTTGGCCCTTTTTTTATGGCATCAGCCAGACAGCTTTCTCAAGTTTTCCATTATTAACTTTTAAACTAGCTCTTAAATGACCTTCATAGTTTAGCTCAAGAATGTCTAGCTCAAATGGTTTAAATTCTAAAATAGAGAATACTTTAAAGCCTAAATTCTGATCAGTGGAATCTATTTCTGAATTCAAAAAAGGAGTATTAATTTCAGTTGATGGTGAATGTGGAACATAATAACATCTTTGACTTATTTCTTGTGCTTGAGACCAGACTTCTTTTTTTAATTTTTCATCTTCCACCTTTTTACAGATTGATTTTATTCTAACTTGCAACTTAGCTTTTTGATTGTAAAAAAGTAAATGTGTGTTCTGACAAGATTTAATGTGGTGGATTTTTTCAGATCTGGAATCTGTATGAACTCTAAGAGTAAAACTATCTCTATCAACTTTTCTTAAAACAACGGTTCTAGAGTCGGGGAATCCTGTAAGGCTATTAATTGTAGATAAAAAGCACAAATGAAAAGGATGCTTTCTATCAACACTACCACGCTGAATTTCTCCTAAAATATGATTGTAGATTTCTACAAAAGATTTATTTCTAATTGTCTCCATACCACTTAGGAATTTGTTCTCCTGTAAAAATTGATATATTTTTTATTTGTAAATATTCGTCTAAGCCTTCATGGCCTAATTCTTTACCATAACCGCTTTGTTTGAATCCTCCATATGGAGTCTCTGGTATTATTCCACCATATGTATTAATCCATAAGTAGCCTGCTTCAATGCTTTTAGCTACTCGAATAGCTTTAGAGATATCTTTGGTCCAAATTCCCCCAGCAAGCCCGTAATGTGTCTTATTTGCAAGCTCAATGGCCTCTATTTCACTATCAAAAGGTAAAATTGCCACAACTGGACCAAAAATCTCTTCTTTGAACAAAATGTTTTCAGCACCCTTCAATTTTAATACAGTAGGTGGATAAAAATATCCTGCCAGATTATTGAGCTTTTCTCCGCCTATTAATAATTCGGCCCCTTCAGAAATCCCATCCTTGACATATTTATGAACTTTTTCAATATGCTCTTTAGAAATTAAGGCACCTATTTCTGTCTTTGAATTCATAGGATCACCCTGAGCAATCATTTTAATTTTAGCCAAATATTTTTCGGTGAATTCATCAACAATTTTTGAGTGAACCAACAATCTTGTTACTGCGGTGCAATTTTCACCTTGATTAAAGAAGCCACCCCTTAAGTTGGCCTCTAAACATGAATCAATATCGCAATCTTCAAATAATATATTCGGAGCTTTGCCCCCGAGCTCAAGAGAGACTTTTTTTAAATTATCTGAGGAATCTTTAAGAATTTGTTTTCCCACTTTTGTTGACCCAGTGAAAGAAATTTTATTAATATAGGGGTTCTGAACAATGGCCGCACCTGCAACTTCTCCTATACCTGGACAAATATTAATAACACCATTAGGAACTCCTGCTTCTTCACATAGCTTAGCAATCTCCAATGTACCCAATGGAGTTAGCTCGGAAGGTTTAATAACCATTGTGCATCCTGCTGCAAGAGCAGGTGCGATTTTCCAAGAAGCAAGTAACAAGGGGAAGTTCCAAGGAAGTATTTGACCAACCACCCCTACAGGCTCCTTCAAAGTCAATGACAATAAATTTTCATTAATCACTTGAGTATTTCCTAAAATTTTTGTTGCTGCACCAGCATAATAATCAAAAGTCCTTATAACTCCTCCTAATTCAACTATCGAACTTTCTCGAATTGGCTTTCCTGTTTCTTCAGAGTTTATTTTTGCTAACATTTCAATATTACTTTTTATCAATTCTACTATTCGACTCATAATATTGCTTCTAACTGATGCTGGTGTTTGAGACCAAACTTGGAATGCTGCTCTTGCTGCCGCAGCGGCTTCGTTAACATCATCTTGAGAACAAAGAGCAACTTCTTGTAATGGCTCCAATGTAGCAGGGTTTTCCCTAACTTGTGAATCGATGGTTTTTTTCAAATTTCCATTAACTAAACTATGAACATATCTCATCTAATTAATTTAGCATGAAAAAGGAATGATAAAAAAGAATAAATAAGAAGAGGGCCTTAATTTAAGGCCCTCTAAAAGATCAAATCTTAAGCACCTGGATAGTAAGGTGTTAAGAATCTGTGTCTCATTGTATATTTGTAAGGAGTTGAGAACAATAGATGTTTTGCAACATCATCATCGTTTCTTTCAACTCTTTTTTCCCATACAATTGAAGCAGGTGGAATGATTAAGTTAAATGTAAATGAAATTAATCCATGTACTTTAACNTCNCCTAATGAACCTCCCATGAAGTCGAAAGGAGTTCCAGCCATATACCATGATCTCATGTCATCACCAGTAGCAGTTCTAATTGAACTTGGGTCCAATTGGAATCTGTGTCCGTTTCCGAACTGTGGTGGTAACTCAGAACCAAGATAAGTAACTTGGTGATCACTGTATGCAACACTTGGATGAGTTGTGATTCTATAATTTAGTCTACCCCAGTCTGTTTTACCAAAGAATGTTGGTTTAACAGCTACAGGTTTGTCTGAATAACGACCATTTGCTGAGTGAAGAACATAACCTCTTCTTTCCATTAAGAAATTGAAGTAGTTGTCATTTGTTCCGTGCTCAAAAGCAGCAATGTATGCAGCTTTTTTAGGGAACCCGAAAGGCTCTCTACCAGCGAAAATTGGTGAGTCGTTAGATAGATACATATAAGGATANTATCCACCTTTCCAGACTTGTCCGTCGCTTCCTTTAACTGTTGAAGAAGCTGTTACACCAAACTCCATATAAGGTCCTAACATTGTGTTTCTGTGTATAACATACCAGAACTCAAGAATAGGATCATGAAGCTCAACAGGATCAGGAATAATTGCTTTTAAAGCAGCTTCGTCAGCTTCAACAACACATGCCATCCAACGACTTTCTGTGTATGTTAAAGGAACGATATCATAGTCGAAGACTGGATCAGCAACACCCTGAGAGATAATATGAATTCTATCTCTATCAAGTGGTAATGGTGGAACTTCACCTTCTTCTAACCATGGATAGCTATATTCGTTTGCTTGTTTTCCCATGTTTATTTTCCTCCAATAATAATATT
>FUFK010078608.1_pt1 | contig 22024 bp, 21 predicted proteins | sample 1021851 | NCBI WGS metagenome assembly FUFK01 (sample SAMEA51879418, study PRJEB19060) | metagenome
ATTTCTAACGCGTCGCAATTTTTCAGATGTTATTATCGATTTTACCTCATGAAGAGTTTGCTCAAAATTACTGTTAACTATCACATAATCATATTCTTTCCAGTGCATTATTTCACCGATAGATTTTCTCATTCTATCTTTAACCGTATCTGTTGAATCCTGAGCTCGCTTCATCAGTCTCTCCTGTAGCGCTTTGATTGAGGGAGGTAAAATAAATATGGAAATAACAAATTTACTTAGAGATGAACTACGAATTTGTTTGCCACCTTGCCAGTCAACATCAAAAATCAAATCTTTACCATCATTAATNGACTCCATTACAGGNTCTAAAGGGGTCCCATATAAATTTCCAAAAACTTTGGCNTGCTCTAAAAATTGNCCNTCATTAATTNTTTCTCTGAATTCGTCAACGGTTAAAAANTGGTACTCTCTGCCATTTACTTCNCCTGGCCTAGATTTTCTAGTAGTAGCCGAAACGGAAAATAAAAAGTTTTTATTTTCTTCAACCAAAGCACGCGCAATGCTTGTCTTACCTGCTCCCGATGGAGAAGACAAAATCACTAGTACGCCTTTTTTCGACAAGCTCAATTTCTCCACAAATTAAATTTAATAAACAAACTGCTCTTCTCTCAGTCCAAGTAAGTATAGGATAGCCGATATATCTGAATTCTTTAACACATGTTTTGCAGAAAGATTAAGATGATCACTGCCCTTGAACGAAATACCCACTCCAGATTCTGAAATCATTCTTATATCATTGTTTCCATCACCTATCGCCACAACTTTAGAGCTGTTTTTTCCTTGCCGAGCAATTAAATGTTTCATCAATTCAAGCTTTTTCTCTGCGTTTACTATTGTTCCTAATGCTTTTCCGGTTAAGCGATTCTCCTCATATTCCAAAACATTTGCAAATGAGAAGTCTGCTTCCAATTCTTTCTGAATATGATCAGAAAAATAAGTAAATCCTCCTGAAAGAATAGCGGTTTTTCCAAAATGTTTTTTAAACGTTCTAAAAAGAGTTACAGCACCAGGCCTGACATTAATTTTTTTGGACAAACAATGCTCTANAACNTCTAATNCCGTGCCCTTNAGCAAAGCTAATCTTTTTTGCAAAGATTCGTCAAAATTCAACCCCTCTTTCATNGCTTGTGCCGTTATGCTCCTNACTTCCGACCCTTTTCCTACAAGATCAGCAATCTCATCAATGCATTCTTCTTCTAAAATAGTTCCATCCATATCGGAAGCTAATAGATGAACACTTCGTTCATCCTCAGTAATAAAATTTATGTCAATTTTNTTACTTCTTTNTAACTTAANCTCCTCNGTGATATTNTNTGGNTNNACTTGAAACTGAACTCCACAGGAACCTAGCACATCTACTNTTTNNGCNTTCAANTNGTTNTTCAGAAAAGNTATTTCAGANGATGNTATTTCTNTATGNGATGTTACTACACAAAAATTTAGCATTACAAAAGTGGGTATTCGCCTTGTTTTATTTTTCCAATTGTTCCGCTACTAAAAATGCTAGCTCNAGGGATTGAGAAGCATTCAATCTGGGGTCACAGGCAGTGTGATACCGCAAGGAAAGGTCTTCATCATCAATTAATTGAAGTCCACCAGTACACTCGGTTACATCTTTTCCTGTCATTTCAAAATGTACACCGCCAAGATAAGTCCCTTCAGATCGATGAGCTGTGAACGAATTTTGCACCTCAGCCAATACATGATCAAATGGTCTAGTTTTGAACCCACTGGTTGACTTAACAGTGTTTCCATGCATGGGATCACAGCACCAAACAACATTTAGCCCTTCTGATTGAACAATCTTTATTAGTCCNGGTAGATAATCNAAAACTTTGTTATGACCGAATCTAGTTATTAAAGTGAGCCTNCCCATTTCATTTTTTGGATTGAGCTTTTGAACTAGTCTCACCAAATCGTCTTTGGATAGACTTGGTCCACACTTAAGTCCTATTGGATTCTCCACACCACTACAAAAGTCGACATGAGCCCCATCTGGATCTCTGGTTCTATCCCCGATCCAAAGCATATGGCCNGAACCCGCAATTGGATTACCTGTGAGGCTGTCAATTCTGCAAAGTGCCTCTTCATATTCCAAAAGCAATGCCTCNTGGCTTGTATAGAAATCAACTTTTCTAAGNGTCTGNGTATTNTTGGNNGAAANACCAGCNGCTTCCATGAAGTCAAGAGCNTCAGAAATTCNNTCAGCAAGNTCTGAAAANTGNGTATATCTGCTTCCTGTCCTGGTGTTCTCTAGGGTCCAAGAGTGAACTTGACGGATATCAGCAAAGCCTCCTTGAGAAAATGCTCTCAATAGATTTACAGAGGCTGCTGATTGCGTGTANGCTTGAAGCATTCTCTTTGGATCAGGNTCTCTACTTTTNAAGTCNGGNGCAATNTCATTGATAATATCTCCTCGGTATGATGGTAGTTTTTGATCATTGACAGTTTCATAATCTGCAGACCTAGGCTTTGCAAACTGTCCAGCCATACGACCAATTTTTACCACTGGCTTTTTTGAGCCAAAGGTAAGCACAACGGCCATTTGGAGCATTACTTTAAACGTATCTCTTATTAAGTTTGCCGAAAATTCTGAAAAGCTTTCAGCGCAATCTCCTCCCTGAAGTAAAAAAGCTTCGCCCGTGCCTACTTTAGCAAGCTGTTCCCTTAAATTTCTCACCTCTCCAGCGAAAACTAACGGTGGCAACGCTTCTAGGCTACTCTCGACAGATGCTAACTCATCTAGATTACCATAAGTAGGCATCTGAACTCTTGGTTTCCCACGCCAACCTTTTTTATCCCAGTCCATCCACATTCCTTTGTGACTAAAATTATTGCCAAGGTAGGTCTTACACTTATTGGGCCTAAAAAACAACCTGAACAATACTAAAAAAAGCGAAAAAAATCGTTTGTTCTTATTGACTACTGAATATTCAATACATAAATAAGATCAACNAATTCAATAATGAAGGAAATTTCTCAATGAAAAAGGCTTTTGAAGCAGATACTGGTCGCGTTCTCAACATTGTAATNAATTCACTCTACTCGGAAAAAGAGATCTTTCTTAGAGAATTGATTTCTAATAGCAGTGATGCGCTTGATAAGCGCCGTTTTCTTTCTCTGACTGACAAAAATGATAACGTTGGGACAGACGATCTTAAAATTGAGATCCAAGCAAGTAAAAAGGATAGCACACTGATAATAAAAGATAACGGCGTNGGTATGAGCAAAGAAGAATTAGAAAATTCTTTGGGAACCATTGCTAAATCCGGAACTACAGAATTCTTGGCAGAGCTTGAAAAAAACGCAGGAAAAGACAAGAAGAAAAAAGATGTTAATCTTATAGGCCAGTTTGGTGTGGGTTTTTATTCTGCTTTTATGGTTGCTGACAAAGTTGAAGTTGTAAGCAANGGTGTTGGGCAAACAAAAGCAAACAAATGGGAATCTGATGGTATTTCAGGATACGAAATTTCTGAAGCTAATAAAGAGGAGGTAGGAACAGAAATCACCCTCCACATAAAAAAGAGCGAAAAGGAATATCTTGATAAAGAAAGGATAGGTTTTATAACTCGAAAGTATTCAGATCATTTAATGTATTCTGTAAATTTTATTGATGAAAAGAATGAACCTGAATTGCTTAATAAAGCTTCAGCTATTTGGACAAGAGAGAAGAAAGATATTTCTGCCGAACAATATGAAGAGTTTTACAAACAAATAGGTGCTGGATTTAATAAACCTTTACTCACCTTACANAANAANGTTGAAGGAACATTNAGCTATATAAATCTTCTCTTTATNCCGGATTCAAGACCATTTGATTTGTTTCAAATGGATGTAAAATCTAAGATCAAACTTTATTCAAACCGGGTCCTAATAACCGATGACTCTGAAAGCATTTTACCAAGATGGCTTAGGTTCGTTAAAGGTATAGTCGACACCTCAGACGTTGACCTTAATGTTAGTAGAGAAATGCTACAGCATAATGTCACCTTGAACAAAATCTCTAAGGCATTAAAGAAGAGGGTCATTAACGAACTGAAAAAGATGAAAGATAAAGACCAAGAAAAATATTCGTCTTTTTGGAATGAATTTGGCATCGTTCTTAAAGAAGGAATTTATGAGGATTTTGANCTNAAGACAGAACTTCTNGAATTATCAAAGTTCCAGTCCATGAATGGGNACAANCTCGTGTTTTTATCAGACTATATCGAAAAAATGAACACTGAACAGAAAGATATATACTATTTGGCAGCAGAGAATAAAGAGATGGCAGAAGGCAGCCCGCATCTTGAAGTATTCAAGAAAAAGAAGCTAGACGTTTTATTTCTAACGGACCCGATCGATACATTTTGGTTATCTATGGCAGGTGAATTTCAAGACCGAAAGTTTGTTTCAATTACCAAGGGTGATATAGACCTAACAGCTTTTTCAGACGATAAAAAAGAGAAAGAGAAGAAGCCACCGGCAGGCATGAAGGGCCTTGTCGAAAAAATAAAAGAAATACTAGGTGAAAACGTACAGGATGTTAAAGTGTCTACAAAACTGGTTGACAGCGCATGCTGTCTAGTAGCACCTGATACTGGGATGGATGTTCAAATGGAAAGAATAATGAAAATTCAAAATAAAGATTTCAAGGGTATGCCCAGAATATTAGAGATAAATCCTGACCATAATATTATTAAGAAACTAAATAAGATTAAGGATACAGACAAAGATGCTTTGAATGATGCCTCTTTTCTACTGTTTGATCAGGCAAAGATGGTGGAAGGAGAGCTCCCTAACGACATAGCGAAATTTAACCAAAGAATGTCAAAATTCTTGGGTATAGCTCTAAGCTGATCAAATTATGTGCTTTGGTAAAGCGTAGTTACACACGCTCCGCCCAAGCCGAGATTATGCTGTAGAGCTGTTTTAGCGCCATCAACTTGCTTTTCGCCTGCGTTCCCACGAAGTTGCTGGGTCAACTCAAAACACTGTGCTAATCCAGTTGCCCCCAATGGATGTCCCTTTGAAAGTAATCCTCCGGAAGGATTGGTGACAAATTTGCCCCCGAAAGTATTATCTCCATCTTGAACAAACTTTTGCGCNTCGCCTTCTTCACATAAGCCAAGAGCTTCATAAGTTATAAGCTCATTGTGGGCAAAACAATCGTGTAGTTCCACTACGTCCACATCTTTAACATCAANCCCAGTTTGCTGATATACATTTTTTGCCGCCTCCTTAGTCATGTCGTAGCCTACTAATTGCATCATATCCTTCTCTGAAAAAGTAGACTCGTAATCAGTTGTCATCGCTTGCGCTAAAATCTTCACACTGGAATCGATATTGTGTTTATTCGCAAACTTTTCAGAAACTAAGACAGCAGCAGCCCCACCACAGGTTGGTGGGCAAGCCATTAATCTGGTCATAACACCTGGCCACATAATTGGAGACTCCATTACTTCTTCCTCACTGACCTCTTTTTTGAATAGGGCTAACGGATTTTTAGCGGCATGTCTGCTTGCCTTAGCTCTAATTTTTGCAAAATCTTTCATGGTGGTACCATACTTATCCATATGTGATTTTCCAGCACCTCCAAAGTAACGTAACGCTAATGGAATTTCTGCATTCCCTACTAACTGTTCGCAGGTTTCATTAAATTCACCAAAAGGACTTGGCCTGTCAGTGTAGATGTCACCTAGCGCTCCAGGTCGCATTTGCTCAAAGCCCAGAGCCAGAACACAATCACTAGAACCACTTTCTATCGCTTGCCTTGCCAAATAGAGTGCTGTGGAACCTGTGGAACAGTTATTGTTTACATTTATAATTGGAATACCTGTCATGCCAACATGATACAAAGCCCGCTGACCTGATGTGGAATCTCCAAATACATATCCAACAAAGGCACTTTGGATATTTTTATAGTCTACACCACTGTCTCGGAGTGCTAACTTAGCTGCTTTTGCACCCATAATATCATAGGTCTCTGAAGCTCCAGGCTTAGCAAAAGGAATCATTCCAACTCCCGCTACTATTACTTTATTTCCAGTTGATTTATTTGTCATTTTGGGCTCCGTCATTTCTAAACATCTTTTAGTTTATAATTTACACTTAAAGAGGTCAACTTTCCGATTATAAACCAAGAAAATAAACAATCTAATATTTGGCCAGTAAGCTCATAAGGATGATCTATAGCCATATGTGTAAATTTTGTTCCTGGGTATAAAAGTCATTTACAATTTTGCTTTTCGGAGAGTAAACTTACTATGTGGTAAATATTGTTTTTAAATTTTTTATAGCCATTTCTTGTTTGCTGATATTTCGGGGACTATTAGCAGAACCGTTGCTTGATGGAGCTGACTTTGATTATGGTGAATATTTATCAGGACAATGTTTAACATGTCATCAAAACTCATCTGATGAAGGTATTCCTGCCATAAATGGTGCCGAAGCCCTTTATATCGCTAAGAAGCTAATATTATATAAAAATAAAGAGCTGGAGAACGAAGTAATGCAATTGGTTGCTGGTGCTCTAGACAAAGAGCAAATAGCGTCTTTAGCGATTTATTTTAATAGCTTGGAAAAATAAACTGAACTTAATCAAAAATATGTAAAGAAACAATTAACACTTGTTCAATTTTATTTTCAAAAAAATAATAATCCTGTTACACTTAAAAAAATAATATAGGGAGGACACGATGAATAATCTATCTAGACGTTCCTTTGTATCTTTTGCTCTTGCTTCAACATCTTTGTTAGCTATGCCTGCTATTTCTACAGGATCAGCTCGACCTAAGGTCGTTGTTGTTGGCGGTGGTGCAGGTGGAGCAACGGCTGCAAGATACATTGCAAAAGACTCGAAAGGCGCGATTGATGTGACTTTAATTGAAGCATCAAAACATTATTACACATGTTTTTACTCGAACCTTTATTTAGGGGGTTTTCGAGACTATGATTCAATTGGTCATTCATACGATAATTTAAGCGCTAATCATGGAGTTAATGTAGTACATGATTGGGCTATATCTGTAGACTCGTCTGCACGCAAAGTGAGATTAGGCTCCGGGGCCACTGTCAGTTATGATAGGTTGGTATTATCACCAGGGATCGATATAAAATATGACAGTATTGANGGGTACTCGGTCGAAGCACAAACAAAAATGCCTCATGCTTGGAAGTCTGGAACTCAAGTCAAGGTTTTGAGAGATCAAGTCTTAAATATGCCTAAGGGTGGTACCTTTGCTATGGTTCCTCCACCAAACCCATACAGATGTCCTCCGGGGCCTTACGAGCGTATTTCTATGGTTGCTCATATACTTAAAGAAAAAAATCCCACTGCGAAAATTGTTGTTATAGATCCAAAAAATAAGTTTTCTAAACAAGGTCTATTTATGGCCGGCTGGGAAAAGCACTATCCTGGAATGGTTGAGTGGATTGATAACGATACTCACGGTGGCATTAAAAACGTAAACCCAGAAACAATGGAAATTGAGACTGATCTTGATACATTNAAAGCGGACGTTGCTTGTGTGGTACCAGCCCAGAGGGCGGGTGCTATAGCAATGAATGCCGGTGTAACAGATGGAGATTGGAGCCCAATAGTTCCAGCATCTATGCAAACCAAGGCAGATNGTAATATTTACGTTCTGGGGGATGCATCAGTTGCGTCTGCAATGCCAAAATCTGGTTTCTCTGCGAATAGCCAAGCAAAGGTTGCAGCAAATCATATAAGGGGCGAACTAACTGATAGCAGAGTATTTCCTGCAAAATTCTCAAATACATGTTGGTCCTTGGTAGCAACTAATGACGGAATAAAGGTTGGAGCGAATTATAAAGCTGGAGAAGAAAAGATCGAAGTAGTAGATAAGTTCGTCTCTAAAACAGATGAGGGCAACGCTAAGCGTAAGAAGACCTACGAAGAGTCTATAGGGTGGTACAACGGTATAACTACCGATATGTTCTCATAGTTTTTGTTGAGGAAGGCAGTCTTTCAACTGCCTTCCTATCTACATTCCAATGACCCTTACTGGTGAGGGCTTTTCTGGTTTTATTTCCTGTTTATCAAANATGTAGTTTTCTAGTACATCGTATATAGGAGGACCTTCTACGTTTTCATTTACGGATCCCCAGCCAGACACTATATACTCTTTGGTTTTCTCAATATGTTTACCATTTCGTATTAATTTTAAATTTTTTATGCGATGCCCCATCTTTTCTTTTGGGTAGCACTCATATGTCATGCCACCCACTCTGACCATATCTCCACCTTGCTGAAAAAACGGATCAGGATTAAAAATGTTATCGCAAACATCTTCAAGTAGTTCTTTGATTGCTTTCCCGGTCATTTTAATTTTGTAGACTTCCGGATAGTTTATAGCAGTTTGACTGTAAATATCCTCAATAGTTATTTTTTGGTTAGGTAAAAGGGTCGTTCCCCATCGAAAACCTGGACTTAATGAAATTTCACTATCTCTTTGTTCAATTATTGAGTCACAAATCACATCATCCCAGGTTCCGTTAAAATTACCCCTCCTGTATAATAGTGCCCCCGTTCGGCCAATGACTTTCTGAGAAGCCATTTCGAAAGGAGCTCTTACCTCATTTATCTTCTCCATCATCTCTTGGTCTGACTTTAATATTTCAGAAAAAACTGGAATTAATGATGATGTGCTATCAACAACTTTTCCGTTACTAACCTTTAAATCTATTCGCCCCAAGTACTTCCCATGAGACCCCGAAGATAACAAGAGAGTATTGTTTAATCTAATTGCATGGGGTATGGCATCATGAGTATGGCCTGTCAAAATGACATCTATACCACTAATAATTCTGGCAAGTTTTTGATCTACATCGAACCCATTATGCGAAAGCAAAACCACTACCTCTGCACCATTTTCTCTCGCTTTATTTACATTCTCCTGTAGCAACTCAGTGCGTATTCCAAACGACCACCCTTTAACCAAGTAGCTCGGGTTTGCAATAGCCGTATATGGGAAATGCTGGCCAATAACTGCTACCTTTACCCCCCCTTTTTCAAAAAATGATGTACTATCAAAAACTTGTTCTTCCCATTCTGTATCAAAAACGTTTCCACCTATAAATGGGCAGTCAAGATATTCAGTAAGTTCTTTTAGCCTCTCCTTCCCGAGTGTAAACTCCCAGTGCCCTACCATAGCATCTGGTGAAAGTAGGTTCATCGCAGAGACCATATCCATACCCTGTGTTTGAAGAGATGTGTATGATCCTTGCCATGTATCGCCACCGTCCAATAGCAGAACCTTATCATTTCCTCTTTCTTCACGAATAGATTTAATTAGGTAAGCGGTTCGATCCAGTCCCCCCAATTTCCCATACTCTTTGGCAAGGCTTACATAATCCACCATGGTATGCGCATAAGCCAAAGGCGTATTTTTTTCTATTGCAAAATGTCGCAAAAAATCCCTGCCTACCAAATGAGGTGGAATGCCTTCAAAGTCTCCTACTCCATAGTTTTCTGATGGTGGTCGGAAATATATTGGCTTCAATTGTGCGTGCATGTCGGTCATGTGTAACAAGGTAACTTGCCCCTTTGAGTCGAATTTTAGAAGGTCAGCTTCCGTTATGTTTTTTGGAGAGGCGATTGTTGGGAAGCTACTGGTAGAAAAAAGACCACCCATTACCGACAAATATTGTAGAAATTCTCTTCTGCTAAACATTACCTCAGTGTAATGATAATTTCTTAAATATAAAAATGAAAAAAGTTAGTCTTCTGGAGTTACGTCGATATCTTTTGCTTTTCCGATTATCTTCACTGGTACATTACAGTTTTCCATACAGGGATTGCCATTAATGTTGGATACATCTGGTCTGGGGTCTGGTAAAAGAAAGCCATCTTGGTTAGGCATTTTGATTAACCCAATGTTTTGATCAGATAGAACAAAATCATCGTCAATTATATCATTCATATATAAAAGATAGGCAACTATCTGATAGGTTTCATCGTAGGAAAGAGATTGTGATGCACCAAAAGGCATTGCCCTATAAATATAATCAAATATTGTCGAAGCATAAGGCCAATAGCTGCCAGTCGTCTTTAAAGGATCATGGGTGTTTAGAGTTCCATCACCCCCAACTAATTCAGGCCATCTATCTACTCCCTCTCCAAAGTCTCCATGGCACGACGCACATTGCTCTGCAAAAACTTCTTCACCATCAAAAGCTGTACCTGAGCCAATGGGAGCACCTACCCCGTCTGGTCTTACATCAATGTCCCAGCCTTTTACTTGTTGACTTGTTGCTATACTCCCTAGATTAAATGCTCTGTCTGATGCTTCCGAAGAAAATGTAAGTATTAAACTAGTCAGCATCAATGCTGATACTATCTTAACCCAAACGTACATTGTCGACNNTGCCAGATTTACTTACCAACCAAGTAGCAATTGAATTATTATGGTAAATTGAATTTTTACCTCTTATCTTTTGAAGTTCCTGGATATATGGCTGGACATATCCAGTTTCGTCTATTGCTCTCGATTGGATCAAAAGCTCCTCACCACTCCATTCAAATGGGAGTGTGAATCTTACTAAAGATTTGGACATTATTGGTGCATGTAGCTGAGCGGTTCTCCAATTTTTCCCACCATCTAAAGAGACATCAACCCTTTTTATTTTTCCTTTTCCAGACCAAGCTAATCCTCTTAATTGTTGAATTCCCTTGTGTAGGATTGGCTTTTCAGGGCTTGGCGATGTAACTACTGACTTTGCTTCCATAACCCATGTAAACATTCTTGCCTTTCCGTCTNTGAGTAAGTCGGTATATTTGGATGTCTCTTCTCTTGTCATGTAAGGCTTGTCACCAAACTCAAGTCTCCTTATCCATTTAACCCACATATTACCTTCCCACCCAGGCACCACAAGGCGAGCAGGGTAGCCTTGCTCTGGTCTTAAAGCTTCACCATTCATCGCCCACGCAATCAAACAATCATCCAAAATCTTTTCGATGGGAATTGATCGCGTCATTCCTGAAGTATCACTACCTTCAGCCAAAACCCATTTTGCCTTTGGCTTTAATCCCGTCTCTCTAAGTAGATCACTTAGCTTCACCCCAGTATATTGCACGTTATGAACCATACCAAAAGTATATTGGCACCCATTAAGTTGAGCCCCTTTCCATTCCATACCCCCATTAGCAGCACATTCTAGGAAATAAAATTTATTGACTTGAGGAAACCTCTTCAAATCATCAAGACTGAAGATCATCTCTCTATCCACCAATCCATTTATCATTAGGCGGTAATCAGTTGGATTAATTTCAGCTACTCCACCATGATGTCTTTCAAAGCATAGGCCATTTGGGGTTACGATACCTTCAAGATCCTGCAAAGGTGTAAAATTAACTGATGACTGAGGCGAAGCAGTAAGCCAAGGGACATTTCGTCTAATAACATTACTTTCAAACTCTGAGGGACTTCCATAAGGATTTTCATCAACCCCCGCACCTAAGTCTGGTGTCCATTCAGGTAAGTTTGGAGGAAGGTTGTTTGGATTTGGTTTGTCTTGAGCTAGAACCCTAGTCGAAAAGCCTACTGAGCCAAGAGCAGCGAAGGATTTAATCAAGTTTCGGCGACTGAATTTCAAGTATTTTACCTTCTATCAAAACAATTTGCTGCTAGATGACTTTTAAACTCTTAGTCAATTTATACTGGTTGCCACCATCTTCTTCCCATGAAAGTTCAAAGGTACCTTCCTCTTTTACTTTAAAGGGAAAAGATATGTATGGATTGCTCGAAATGGATGGCTCTAAATTTACGGTAAACACAACCTTACCATTGAACATTGCATTGAATTTATTAATAATTAGGCGCGGAATTGTTTTACCATCGACGTCCTTTACTCTTCCACTATGCATTGGGTGTCTAATAAGGGTCTTAATCTCTATGACTTCGTCAAGCTCTGCTTCTTTTGGTATCTTGGCTCTTGGTTTAATTTTTGACATTACTATCCTCCACAGCCCCCTATTGTAACTTTTATAGTTGATTGAGTTATTGAGTGGGTGCCGTCATTAAACTTTGCAACCAAATAAACATCCTGAGTTTTAGAGAGCCTCATCCTTGTTGATGCAAAACATTCACCTGAATAGGGAGTAAAATTGAATTTAGCAACATTTGGAGCCGGGTTCCCATCTGCCATTATATAAACTTCTTGCACAAAATCTGATTCAGACATTGGACTCTCTATCTCAAATGCAACCTTAACCTGATTTCCGTTTTCAGCAATTTCGGGAACATCTAAAAAAACGTCCACTTCTCTAGCCTGTGATCCAGAAATTATGTTATTAATTTGATCAGACACTTCAGGCTTACCGGCTAAAACGTCGCCAACGCCAGAGCAGAAAAGTGCACTGGAAACAGCAATCATTTTTACAGCTTTTCTACGGCTTATATTCACAATTCCCCCTATCTCCGTTCTAATCATATATTACTCATACAGGAAGAGCAACGGTTTCCTAGACATAATTACTTGCAAAAATTTTACTTTATACTACTGCTTTTAATTATTTCATCAACTTGCCACCAAAATAACTCTTGGCCGTTGTATCCCTCTATTCTGCCAACTTCCGTTTTGTCTTTTACGAATATAAAGGTCGGAGTAACTTTTACTGTTTTTGAAATTCCATATTTTTCTAATTCAACATTAGAAAAAAAATTAATAAAACTAAGTTTAAATTCGTCTTCGAATTCTGTTTTAAGATAAATATTGGCGATTTCATTCTCCCATGCTTTACAATAAGCGCATGTATCAGAATAAAAATACAACAATTTACCTCTAACTTCTGCATAGGTACTGTTTATGTAGCCACAAAAACAAATAATCAGGAAAAGAAAAAAAGGGTTTTTTTTCAAACCAAAAAATTCTTTAAAGGTAATGGGGATAATCGCTGTTAAAACATATTTTCCAAACAACCCATCTGTCATAATTAAATACGGCTTTCTATTTTCACAATTTATCTATGAGTAATATTTTCAAAACTAATATCGGAAGGTTTTTATCATTTTTTAAATTTATCACTAAGTTTTTTATTCTTTAAGAAGCAATAAGCACTCCGAGCCAATAAAATTTTCTACTATAACGTCTTGTCTGATAAAGCAAATTCAATATTATTATATGTGTGCTATCTGGCTCGATTAAAATGGACTCTTTAAGCTAGCTAGATGGGGGTTAACTAGTACATTATATAACATAATAATTGATGCAAAAAAGGAATCACTAAGGAGAAGAGTATGAAATTTTTAAAAAAACTGTGCATAGTTACTATAGTTTTTTGCTTTGGCACAGAGACATTTGCTGAAGAGTGGAATGTTTCAGTATGGGGCAAACGTAGAGCGTTCACCGAACATATTGAAAAACTTGCAGAGCTCGTAAGCGAGAAAACAAACGGAGAGTTCACTATGAATATCTCTTATGGTGGATTATCCAAAAATAAAGAAAACTTAGATGGTATAAGTATAGGTGCATTTGAGATGGCTCAATTCTGTGCTGGCTATCACCGTGATAAAAACAGAGTAGTAACTGTTTTGGAACTACCTTTTCTAGGGGTAGAGACTTTAGAACAAGAAGTAGCTGTTTCAAGCGCTGTATATGCACATCCAGCAGCGACCAAGGAAATGGAACAATGGAATGCAAAGCTTCTTATGACTTCACCTATGCCACAATATAACTTGGTGGGAACTGGGGATCCAAGAGATACTCTTGAAGAGTTTAACGGGATGAGAGTGCGAGCAACTGGTGGTTTAGGTCAGGCATTTAAAGCAGTTGGAGCCGTGCCGACGTCGGTAACTGCTACAGAAGCTTATCAAGCAATGGAGTCAGGCGTCGTCGATACAGTAGCCTTCGCGCAACACGCACATTTATCATTTGGAACAATCAATCAAGCCGACTGGTGGACAGCNAACCTTAATCCAGGGACAGTAAATTGCCCAGTGGTAGTCAACATTGATGCTTATGAAGGACTATCATCTAAACATAAAAACGCGCTTGATGGATCAATAGAAGAAGCACTTGATCACTATCTAGATAATTATGGGAAACTTTTAAGCAAGTGGGATTCTGTGCTTGCTGAAAAAGGTGTTAAAAAGATAGAAATAAGCGATTCAGTAATTGCAGAGTTTCGTAAAAAGGCAGCTGATCCTATTCGTGATGCCTGGATAAAGGATATGGAAGCCCAAGGGTTGCCAGGTCAAGAATTGTACGATTTAGTTATGAAGACTTTGGCTAAAGCAAAGGCTTCAAACTAATACTGACTTATGGTTAGGTCAATTTGTTTTGACCTAACCATTTCAACTAAGGATTATCTAATGGCTGGCCAAGTTGCGGTAATTGAGGATGGGCATTTATTGAGTCGCCTCGACAGATATCTGCTAAAGCTTGAGAAATTTTGTGCTTTGATAAGTGGCCTAGCGATTTTGTCTCTTATGTTTTTGGCCGTTTACTCTGTTACGGGTCGAAAATTTTTTAATGCTCCCCTAGCTGGATACGTTGATTATATAGAGGCTGCAATGCCTATAATAGCAATAATGGGTGTATCTTATGTGCAAAGAGACGGAAGTCATATTAGGATGGACATTTTTGTTTCTTTTTTAAGAGGGCGGGCTCTTTGGCTCTTTGAATTGCTGTCGATAGTTCTTATCCTAGTCCTTATCTTAGCACTTACATGGGGTGCGTGGGTGCATTTCGATAGGTCATTTGATTGTGCGCGTCCTTTTTGTAGTCGAGATAGTTCTATTGATATTGGATTGCCTATTTGGCCTTCTAAGCTTGTGGTTCCCTTTGCTTTTAGTGTTCTGGCCCTTCGTCTATTTTTGCAAGCTATTGGATATACAAGAGCTTTAGTATTAGGATTGGATCAACCATCAGCAGTACCTTTAGTCTTAAGTGCCTCTCAACAAGCAAAACTTGAGACCGATGCAATTGATAGATCTAGTTGATGGAAAATATAACTATAGGTCTATGGGTGAGCGGAGGAATGTTGCTTCTTGTTGTTCTAGGTATGCGTGTAGCATTTGCTGCGGGTTTAGCTGGGTTTATTGGTTTGGTTTGGCTTCGTTGGAATGGGTTTGATTATGATCCTAATCGTTTTTTAAAAGCACTTCAGATAAGCGTCAAGGTTGCAGGCCTCACCCCTCACTCTAAAGTAAGCGCCCACGTGTTAAGTCTAATACCCGTTTTTATTTTAATTGGATATTTAGCCTATTATGCAAAGTTGACATCTGCTCTGTTTGAGGCTGCCAAACGATGGATTGCTTGGGTACCCGGTGGCCTGGCAGTATCAACTGTTTTTGCAACCGCTGGATTTGCTGCAGTATCAGGAGCCTCTGTTGCAACAGCTGCTGTATTTGCACGAATTGCAATTCCTGAGATGCTAAAAATAGGTTACAACAAACAATTTGCGGCTGGTGTTGTTGCTGCTGGTGGCACTTTAGCGTCTTTAATACCCCCCTCTGCAATTCTTGTAATTTATGCTATAATAGTNGAACAGGANGTAGGGAAATTATTGCTAGCTGGGTTTATTCCAGGTGCGGTTTCAGCATTAGTTTATGGCGGATTAATTGTTTGCATTGCTCTTTATTTTAAGAACGTTGGGCCTCCCGTTAGCGGATTTACTTGGAAAGAGCGTTTTGAAAGCCTAGCACCAGCTTTTCCAATTGTTGCCGTTATAATAATAATAATTTTTTTCGTTTATAACCCATTCGGTGATGCATGGGGAACACCTACAGAGGGAGGGGCCATAGGTGCTTTTATTGTTTTTTTAATGGCTATTTACAGAGGCATGCGAATAAAACAGCTTAAGGAAGCTCTTCTAGAAACTGCAAAATTAACTATAATGATATTTACCATTATTTGGGGTGTGCTAATCTATGTTCGCTTCCTCGGTTTTGCGAAGCTTCCAGATGCATTTTCATCTTGGATTACATCGCTGGATATGTCTCCTGTACTGATATTGGTTTGCATATTACTTGGATATGCTGTTCTCGGCATGTTCATGGATGCCATAGGTATGTTGCTATTAACACTACCAGTTGTTTACCCAGCTGTTATGGCACTAAATGGAGGTGAAACTGTATCAGCCGCTGATAGTGCATTTGGAATGTCTGGCACTATGTGCGCGATATGGTTTGGTATACTGGTTGTGAAAATGGCAGAGTTCTGTTTGATAACGCCACCTATTGGATTAAATTGCTTCGTCGTTGCCGGTGTCCGAGATGACCTAAGTGTGCAAGATGTTTTTAAAGGAGTAACTCCATTTTTTATTGCGGATGCTTTTACCATTGCCGTTTTAATTTCTTTTCCAGGCATTGTTCTTTGGTTACCGTCATTAGCATGATGCTTTTCAAAGCAAAAGTCAAAAAGTGCTAATTTGGTTCAATCATTCCAGTAAAGAGCTAATGGATTATCAATCAGGAGTTTTTTCTGTGTTTCCTCTTTTGGAGCAAAGAGTTCTATGATGTCCACTAGCTGACCGTCATCAGGCATATGCGACTTCATATTCGGATGAGGCCAATCCGTGCCCCATAAAACTCTGTCAGGAAAGTTTTCCACAAGTTTTTTCATAAACGGTAAAACATCGGAATAGTTTTCTTCTGGTCCGACTTTAGTCAGNCTTTCAGGACAAGTTGTTTTGCACCAAAACTTTTCTGTTTCCATTAGCTTCATTAATAAATTAAAGTCCTTACCATTGGTGCCCTTCGCTACATCTGGTCGTGCCATGTGATCAAAAACTACACGTGTTGGAAGTGCTTGTAAAAAGGGAATCAGCTCCTCTAAGTCTTGTGACTCGACGTATACAACAATGTGCCATCCATATTCTGCGATCATATTCGATATATCTTTGAATATATCTTTCGGCGTATTATCTACTAGCCTTTTTACAAAATTGAATCTCACACCCCTGACACCTGCATGGTCCAAGCGCTTTAAGGTTTGATCATCGATTTCTGGTCCAACTGCGGCAATTCCTCTAGCCATATTATTTGAATTCAGCAAAGCATCCTCCAAGGCATCATTATTTTTTCCATGGCAAGTCGCCTGCACTATCACGCTGCGTTCAAAACCTAAAAAATCTCTGAGTGCAAATAATTGCTCTTTGGATGCATCACAGGGGGTATACTTTCTTTCTGAAGCAAATGGGAAGCGAGCAGCTGGACCGAAAACATGGCAGTGGGCATCTACTGCACCTTGGGGTACCTTGAACTTTGGTTTACGAGGATTAGGGTGAAAAGGTAGCCAATCTGCATCCATGATTTCAATTAGCCTTCTCACTCTCTTCATGGGGAAATACCATACCATCAAATAGCTTTCGGGCCGTTCTTAAAATAGCTGTAGATTTGATTTTTTTATCTCCCAACTCTGCTAAAACATGCATCTGTCCTGAGGGATGTTCAATGGAACATAATTTTTTTTCACCATTAGGAATTATCGACAATTTATTGATAGGAGTATCTTCTATCAGACAAGCCGTTGCGACTGAAATTGCACCAAAAACACCGATAGAGCGATGGCACCGATGCGGAATAAATGTTCGCGTATTTATCATACCATCGTTTAGAGGTTTGCTCACAATTGTCATTTTCGGTACCGTTTTCTCTTTCACATCTCCAAGATTCATTATCTTTCCACACTTAAGTCGAAGGGATTCAAGAGTTTCTCTCAGAGCACTATTTTGTTCNAGTTCCTCGACTTTTTCGTTGCCATTAAGACCTAGTTGACTTGCTTCAATAATTACGCATGGCATTCCGTTATCAATCATTGTTACAGAATATCCGTCTATTTCATCTTTTATATTACCGCTCGGTAAAAGCTCACCACATAGAGATCCCTCAATATCCAGAAACTCTAATGAAATGGGCGAACTTGGCAAAGTAACACCATCTATGTATGTATTTCCATTATAAGTTAANGTACCATCAGGCGTGTCAACAGTGGCAATAGCAATTTGTTTTGAATTCTCCATAAAAATTCTTACGGATGTTTTATCTTTTTCCGGTTTTATCAATCCTCGCTCTATTGCAAAGGGCGCAATACCNGCGAGTATNTTNCCACAATTTTGGGTNGAGGATACCACATAATCATCGACAGCAACCTGAAGAAATAGGTAGTCAACATCAATATCAGACCTTTTTGATTTTGAAACAATGGCAACCTTAGACGTTAAGGGGTTTCCTCCTCCAACACCATTTATTTGTAAATTATCTGGAGAACCAAAAACAGAAAGTAGAAAGTCTTCTCTTTTCGCAATATCATTCGGAATGTCCTCTTTTAAAAAATATAGCCCCTTTGACGTTCCTCCTCTCATCCACATCGCTGGGGTGCCTTCAGACATATTTTAAACCGTATTTCTTTAACTTCTCTCGCATATTATAGATATCTAATCCNAGTTCACCGGAAGCTAGTTTTTTTCGTTTTTCGACTTCGAGCTCTTCTCTTTCTTGTGCTAGTCCGAGAACTGATTTTGCTTCGCCTCTCTTAACAATACACACTCCATCATCATCAGCTACTATTACATCACCTGCATCAACAGACGCTCCTGCACAAACAATAGGAATGTTTACTGACCCAACNACCTCTTTCACAGTCCCTTGCGCATTGTGGGCCTTACACCAAACTGGAAAACCTATTTTTCTTAATTCTGCAATATCTCGACAGCCNCCATCAANCACGAAACCTCTNCAACCTCTGGCAATTGCGGATGTCGCTAGCAATTCTCCAAAATACCCCGCATCTGAGGGAGATGTCGTACCCAATATCATNATATCACCAGGCTTTATTTGTTCGATTGCCACGTGCACCATCCAGTTATCGGCAGGCGCAGCTAATATTGTTATAGCTGATCCTGCAATTCTTTTTCCCGGAATTACAGGCGAAATATAACTTGCCAGCAAACCTTTTCTTCCTTGTGCTTCATGGATGGTAGATACTCCGCAGGATTGTAAACCAGCAATAATTTCTTGCTCTACTCGCTCAAAGTTTTGTACTACGACTCCTCCCATCAAAGCTCATCCTTACANACTGGNTACATTGACTCAAACGCTTCAGCGTATTTAGCAACACGACCTCCAGCCATTCCTCCTGAATTGCGCCTAAAATGATTTGCACGGTTTTCTGCCAAATTCGTATAATAATTCCACAAGTGATGCTGCCCTTCCATACACTCTATTGCTTTTCGTTTATTATCCCAAACTTCTGTGATATCTAAAAATACATTAGGTNTCCAACCCATTTGCTCGGTTTGGTGGGGTTCAAATAAATATAGTTGAGGGGCGCCTAGCACCTTTTCCCCTGGGTTGTGTCCCCAAGCCTGCGCAATCATACGTGTCTCGATCGCTATCTTAGTCATAAGCATATGATCTGTATTATACTGGTCATATTTAGAATGACTCATCATGAAATTTGGCTGAATACTTCGAATGAGATCNACTATTTTTAACTTTGCTTCTTTNTCAATTTCCAAAGGNTAATCACCNAGATCAAAAAAAATAATATNATGGGCNTTTAGNGCCTTAGCTGCTTTTTCTGCTTCNNTTTTTCTGTTGCTTTTTACNTTTTCTAAGGTCATTCCNCTTTGNTTCCATAGCTTAGCGCTCTCACCTCTCTCACCGTATGACATGCAAGCTATGGTAACTTTATATCCAAGCTTTTCATGCAATGCTATAGCACCCCCGCAACGCCAAACAAAATCTGCGGCATGTGCTGAAAGTATCAGTGCTGTTTTATTTTCAGTCACTGTGTAAATCTCTCTCTATTTTNTCAAGAGTTTGCATTGCTGAAATAGCATCGGTAACACACGCGTTTGGTTGGCGGTTTTCTTTAATAGCGGAAATAAATTCTCGATCAATTAACTCTATACCATTGTTTGAAACATCAACCCCACTCAAATCAATCTGTTTATTGTCCCCATCATAAAGATCATCATATCTNGCTAAATATGTTCCATTATCNCATATATATCTGAAAAACGTACCAAAAGGCCCATTATTGTTAAAGCTAAGAGAAAGAGTACAAATTGCCTCATCTTCGGTTTTCATACCGATAGACATATCCATAGCAATGCCGAGTTCTGGGTGTAAAGGTCCTTGCAAACCATAGGTGCGCACCACTTTACTTTGTGTTTGGTACTGGAATAGATCAACCGTATGACAGGCATGATGCCAAAGTAGATGATCGGTCCATGATCTTGGTTCACCCTTTGCATTAGTATTTGTTCTGCGAAAGAAGTAGGTTTGTGCATCCATTTGTTGAATTTTAAGTTCCCCTGCTTTAATTTTGTTGTTTATCCATTGATGAGATGGATTGAACCTCCGCACGTGACCTGCCATGCAGANNAGGCCAGTTTCCCTTTTCTTATCAACAATACGATTACTATCAGCTAAGGTGTCAGCCATTGGAATTTCTACAAGAACATGTTTNCCAGCATCCATGCACTNAATCGCTTGATTAGCNTGCATCTGGGTAGGAGTTGATAGAATAACAGCATCAACATTTTGTAAAGAAATACATTCCTCAAGACTATCACTGAAGTGCTCTATGCGCCGTTCGTTTGCAAGAGCCGCTATTTTGTCTCTGTTTGGCCCCATCACAGAAACAACCTCTATATCCTCAATATTTTTTAAGGCATCTAAATGCTTTAGGCCAAATGCACCGTAGGCTCCCGCAACACAAATTTTCATTTATTTTTCCTCATGCATTATTTTCTAAAATTATATGTCCAACAGCTGTATTAGAGGCAGGAACGTGATAGTGGCGATGGACTTCGGTTACATTTTCGTTCAAAGCACCTCTCATAATTAACCACATCACCATNTCAATTCCTTCACTACCAGTTTCCCTNAGATACTCAAGGTGCGTNATTTGGCTGGCTCCNACTGGATCCTCTGTCATAAGGTCGAGGAAACGCTTGTCCCAATCAGAATTAATNAGCCCAGCCCTCTTATACTGNAACTGNTGGCTCATACCNCCTGTNCCAAAAATAATAACATTTAAATCTTCTTCATAACTCTCAATGGCTCTTCGTATAGCTTTACCCAGATTATAGCACCTATTACCAGTGGGAGCTGGGTATTGAACAACGTTTACACANAGTGGAATGACTAGAGNAGGCCATTCANCATTNTGCTTTATNTCTCCAAACATCACTGACAAAGGAACGGTAAGACCGTGATCAACTTCCATCTCATTCATGATTGTAATATCAAATTCATTGAGCACTAAAGATTGTGCTATATGGCTAGCCATTTTTTGATGGTTTTTTACTGCTGGTACTGGCCTAGGCCCCCATCCTTCATCTGCAGGTTGAAATTCAGCCCCACATCCAAGCGCAAAGGTAGGAATGCATCTNGCATCAAAAGCNGTACAATGATCGTTGTAAANAAGAAATATTACATCAGGATTTTGTTTTTNCATCCATTCTCTAGATTTTTTAAATCCTTCNAAAACTGGTTTCCAATATTCCTCATNCGTTATACCCGTGTCCATCGCNACACCAATTGCTGGCACATGNGAGCATCCTACTCCTGCCATAATCTTAGCCATTAATCTTCTCCCCACTCAGACTTATCTCTATTNCCTTCTATAGANCGTCCTCCTTTAAGCATCATNTCNCGATANGAATCTACACCCATNCCAGTCATTCGTCCCGCAAGATTTTGGAAATTAATCCCATCATTAGCCGCTAATTTGGAGGTATAATAAATATTACCTCCCAATTCTAATAGTAGATTCCACTCCCTNTTCAAAACAGCTTCGCGCTGTTCCTTAGACATAGGGTAGGCGTCAAGATAAGCCTCTTCATTTTTATTGAAGGCGTCTCTATTTTTCTGCAACCTGAGTGATATACAAAATTGGTTTAAATGATACCCCTCTCTTGATTTATCTGCATCAAAGACAATGGTNCCAGGAATTTTATCGTATTCTTTCTCAGTCATTTATAAAAGAGATCCTAATTAATTAGTTCCTCTTAATTCTAAATAATAATTTTGAAAAGGTCTAAAAATAT
>FUFK010056848.1_pt1 | contig 22021 bp, 21 predicted proteins | sample 1021851 | NCBI WGS metagenome assembly FUFK01 (sample SAMEA51879418, study PRJEB19060) | metagenome
GTAAAAGGATACTTAAGAAAAATAAAATATTATGAGCTCGATCGAGATACCAAAGTAGATAATAACCAAATTATTACTTTAACTGGGAACGGTTTCAATATTTCAATAGATAAGGAAAAACTTACACAGCAAGAATATACTCAAATAAAGACCGCAATTGATAATATTCAAGCTCAAGAAAGTTAAAAAAATTTTCTTTTCACTTTATGTTTTCTGTTTAAATATATGAAAAAAAACACTTTTGTTACACATCTTGAATGCTCCATTTCTGGTNAACGGTATGAAAAAGATCTCGTTCATGGTTTGTCGGATAAAGGAAAGCCATTNTTAGTTCGATATGATCTGGAGAANATTAAANAANTATTTTCAAAGGACTACANAAAAAAAACGGATAAAAACGGTTTTTGGCGNTATTCATTTCTGTTGCCGGTTNAGNCATCAAACATAATATCANTGGGAGAGGTTTTAACTCCTTTGATCTCACTTGATAATGTAGCCAAAAAATTAAATCAAAAGGGAGATTTATTGGTTAAAGACGAAGGCTTACTACCTACTTCTTCTTTTAAGGCACGTGGCTTAGGTGTTGCTGTATCAATGGCAAAACAATTTGGTATACGTCACTTGGCAATTCCATCGAATGGTAATGCCGGTGCTGCGATGGCAGCCTACGGAGCAAAGGCTGGAATAAAATGTACGGTATTCTGCCCAGACGACACTCCTGAGATAAATATCAGAGAAATAAGTAGACTTGGAGCTGAAATCTTTAAAGTTAATGGTCTTATCAATGATTGTGGAAAAATAGTACGTGAAGGCAAGAATGAAGTAGGGTGGTTTGACGTTTCAACATTGAAAGAGCCGTATCGTATTGAAGGTAAGAAGACAATGGGTTTAGAGTTAGCTGAGCAATTAAACTGGGAGTTGCCAGATGTTATTTTTTACCCAACTGGAGGAGGAACTGGTTTAATTGGTATGTGGAAAGCATTTTCAGAGTTACAAAAGCTAGGATGGGTTGGAAAAAAATTGCCTCGTATGGTGGCAGTACAAGCTGACGGGTGCGCTCCGATTGTCGATGCATGGCGGCAAGGCAAAGAGACCGCGGAGTTATGGGAAAATGCTAATACCATAGCAGCAGGGATACGGGTGCCAGTTGCAGTAGGAGACTTTTTGATAATCAGAGCCGTTAATGAAAGTGACGGCTTTGCAATTTCCGTAAGTGATAATGAGATTGTTGAAGCAAGAGATTTCGTCTCAAAAACCGAAGGAACTTTATTGTGCCCGGAAGGAGCCGCTACTCTCGCCGCATTTGAAAAATCTTTAAGCGAAGGGCTGATTTCAAATAATGATCGTGTTGTGCTATTTAATTGCGCTTCCGGTCTGAAATATTCTCTACCTGAAGTAAAAAATACATTAAATAAAGATNAATCTGTAGATTATTCTATGTTCTAAACTTATTTTGAGGAGTGAACGACGATTTTACTCCTTCTCTTGGGTCAGTAACAAAAATTTTTCGTTCTGGATGCATTCCCGCTCCAAACACAGCAGAAACAGCTGAATNCCTCATCTTATGCAATAAACGCGTATCAGCATTTCCAACAGCNGGATGGATNCCATTGTTTTNNNTNACTTTTTNCTGCCAATCTTTCATTCTTTCGTCATAGGTATTTTTGTTCTCAAGTTCCACACAATTAATTTCATTCTTATTTANATCAACGATTATTTGATCACCTTCNTCNATNAGCGCGATTGGACCTCCCACTGCTGCTTCGGGCCCTACATGCCCAATTACTAAACCAACTGAGCCACCAGAAAAGCGGCCATCCGTCATCAGTGCAACCACGATGTTTTTTTCTCTACAAAGTGTTGTTATTCGTGAAGTTGAATCTAGCATTTCAGGCATTCCAGGACCTCCTACCGGTCCTTCATATCTGACAACTATCATATCAAAGTTTTCAAAAACCTCTGGTCTTTTGTCCAAGGTATCTAATAAAGCTTGTTCCCCATCAAATATTTTAGCCTGCCCTTTAAATACATTATTTTCAAGCCCTCCTTCTACTCCAGCAAGTTTTAGAATTGAGCTATATTCAGGAGACAAATTCCCCCCCAAGACACGTAGTCCACCCGTCGGTTTATAGGGTGATGAAACACTATATATTACCTCATTATCTGGATCGGGTGGTGACAATCCTTTTATTTGTTCGGAAAGAGTTTCACCCGTACAGGTCATAGTGTCTCCATTCAATAAGCCTGCTTCCAATAGATTTTTAACTATAACTTGTACGCCTCCCTTTGTATCAATATCCACCATCGAATATTTCCCAAAAGGTCTAGCGTCTACAATAACTGGCACAACATTTTTTGATAAATGGTTGAATTCTTCTGAACTCATAATGTCTTGAGAAAAATTTTTGTAGCCCGCAGCTCTGGCGATCTCTGGAGCATGTAGCATTACATTTGTTGAGCCTCCAACTGCCATGGCAACAATTATGGCATTTCTAATTGACTCTCTTGTTACNATATCTCTGGGAGTAATGTTTTTTTCAATCATTTTTTCAAGAAATTCAACAAGCTGTTGTGGAAATTCATCAAGCCTTCTGCTGTCTTGTGATGCGGGAGATACCATGTGCAAAGGCTGCATGCCTACAACACCAATAAACGTTTGCATCGTATTATAAGTGAACATTCCTCCGCAACTTCCAAACCCAGGACACGCCTCTAATGCAATTCGTTTTTTAAACTCTTCGTCTGGATTGCCGGCAATTTGGTAACTGGAAATAATATCTATAGGCTCACCAGTTTTTGAGTCTTTGCCTGGTCGTATAGATCCGTCTGACATGATNATNGCTGGTCTGTTATGTTCTAAAACTGCAGCGAGTGTTCCTACTGGTGGTTTNTCACACGCTACTACTGCAATAACNCCTTCTAATCCNGAGGCGCTTAAGTGTTCACACATTGAATCATTTGTTACTTCTCGTCCAATTAAGGAATANCTCATTTCCTTAGTNCCATTNCGNATTCCATCTGAAGTAGCTATGGTAAACTCGGGTTGCACTAACCTCATTGATAATTGCTCTGGATCTGTTCCTATTCTATTCTTTAAAATTTCGTGAATTTTTTCTACTTTGCTTGAAACACCTATGTAGCATTGCGAGTCGCCCTTGTTTCCAACAACACCAACCGAGGGTTCNTGTATTAAATCAACATCTGTTCCTAGTTCTCTTGCAATTCCAAAAGTTTGAGAATTTCTTCCTGGATTTTTATCAATTAATACTGTTTTTGAGTTTCTCATTTTTAATGCCTACATAGTTTTTTTGTGTCGTAAATTTATTATAATTTTTACTCTAAAACAAGATAACAAAAATTAGTATGTAAAAGATTTTATNGTTCAAACAGAAGCAATANGCTTCCACTGGATCAATTAATGTNAATANCTNTTAATCAAGTTTTGGAAAACAAACAAACACAGGCTTTACCATTTTTTATATTTAGATTCTTATTATCTTTATTATAGACNTTGACTTCATTTAGCTCAAAGCANNCAATAATATTGGTTTCATTAAGAGCTTTGAACTGTTTTTCAAAGCCTTTTGAATGGTAGTGATCAAAGTTAATTCCAATTACNAATTTGGTGCCTGNATTAAAATGAGAAATTAAGCGCTNCANAGTTTCTGAACCCAGGTGCCCGTGTGTAAATGTCCCAGCGCTTACTACAGCTGAATAATCTTGTAATAATGAGTCAAGAGGGTCTTCAAGATTAAGTTCAAGCAAATTTCGATATAAGTTTTTTTCTCTAGATATTTGTATCATATCTTGTGATATATCAACTCCGTCTATGACAGCATTTGGAGCTTTCTTTTTAATTTCATTTGCNACTAATCCAGTGCCACAGCCGATATCACAGATAGGTCCATCTATTGTAAACTTCTCAACTAGAAGATTTGCCACTACAGTAGGGTAAGTGTAACCAAGATCTTTTACAAAAACACTATCGTAGNAAGGTGCAAAACCTTCATAGTATTTCTTGTTGTCATCTGGAGTTATTAGGTTGTAAGCTCCCTTAAGAAGATCCAACGCATTCTTTTCTGTTTTGCTCATAACAGTACCAATATTCCATAGTTCTTTGCTGCAAAAAAGGAAAATGTGTGAAAATTGAACTTTTGGCTTATTTGAAAGGTTAATGACTTGAATAAGATTGATAGAGCAGCNTATGTGGTGGAGCGTCTGGATGAAATTTATCCCGAGACACCAGTGCCTCTAAATCATAAGAGTAAATTTGAACTACTTATTGCCGTTTTGCTTAGTGCACAGTGTACTGATGAAAGAGTTAATCAAGTTACCCCACAACTTTTCTCGCTTGCAGACAATCCGTTGGATATGAGTAAATTAAAAACAGAAAAAATATATGAAATTATCAGGCCATGTGGTCTTGCCCCTCAAAAATCATCAAATATTTCTAAATTGTCCATCATGATTATTGAAAAACATCAGGGTCTAGTTCCCTCAAACTTTGAAGATCTCGAGCGACTGCCCGGCGTGGGACATAAAACTGCAAGTGTAGTAATGTCTCAGGGATTTGGGTACCCAGCTTTTCCAGTTGATACACATATTCATAGGCTCGCACAGCGTTGGGGTTTAACCAATGGAAAAAACGTGACGCAAACAGAGAAAGATTTAAAAAAACTTTTCCCTGAAGAAAGGTGGAATAAATTACACCTACAGATAATCTTTTATGGTAGATCTCACTGCACAGCAAGGGGGTGTGATGGAACTGTATGCGAGATTTGCACGACATGCTACCCCCGAAGAAAAAAACCTTTTAAGGCAAAAAAACCATAGTACAGGATAAAAACCATAGACATAATTTTTGATATTGATGGAACTATTTTAGACATCTCGCATAGAGTAAAGTTTGTTTTGCAGGACCCAAAAGACTGGAAAAACTTTTATAGCAATATGGATAAAGATCGACCGATCGAAGAAGTTTGTGCTTTGTTGAAGTCTTTGCTTAAAGATGACNCTAATCAAATCATTTTTTGTACCGGTAGGGTTGAGGACTATAGNGAAAAAACAATTGAACAGATAAATAAAATATTAAAAGGCAGTAAAAATATTGATATAGATAGNTGCTTGTATATGAGACCAAAAGGAGATTACAGAAAAGATTTTATGGTAAAAAGGGATCTCTATAAAAGAATGATTGTTGATGGGTTTAATCCAGTCCTAGTATTTGAAGATAAAATTACGGTTGTTGAAATGTGGAAGGAGATGGGTTTAAAATGCTTAAGGGTTACAGGAGCTTAATAATTTAGAATGAAAATGAAACGCACTATAATAAGGCCAAACGGGGTGCCAAATTCTATATCAGAGCAGGTTGCAACCCCTATTATGCCATCGGTTGTTTATGCTTCTCAATCTCCCAATGCGCTCGATGAACAATATGAAGGCAAGCAAAAAGGTTATACATACGCAAGAGAAGGGCATCCTAATGCAGAAATCTTAGCTCGTTTNATTGATAAACTTGAAGGGAGTTCCACCGGTNTAGTTGTAAGTTCAGGAATGGCTGCCATTTCGTCTCTTNTTATGGGTACCTTGTCTTTGGGAGACCATNTTTTAGGGGGTAGCCAATTATATGGTCGTACATTGAGACTGATGCGTGAAGATTTGCCTAGATTTGGNATTCAAACGTCGTTCGCTGATCCAACAAATATTGACTCAGTTAAAACTGAGATTAGAAAAAATACAAAAATGATCTTAATTGAGTGTGTGTCTAACCCAACACTTAGGGTTGCCGACATAGAGGGTATCGCAAATTTATGTAAAAGAAACAATATTTTATTGGCTGTTGATAATACATTTACAACACCTGCATGCATTAAGCCTTTTGAGTATGGCGCCGATTTTGTTATTCATTCTATTACTAAATTGTTATCTGGTCACTCCGATACCACATTAGGGTATGTTTCATCAAAAGATCAAAACAAGATGGAGGCGATTTACAACTTTTCTGTTTCAATTGGTGCAACTCCAAGTCCTTTTGATTGTTGGCTGGCTGAAAGAGGTCTTGCTACATTTGAATTAAGATTTGAAAAAGCTCAAAAAAACGCAGAANTCCTTGCTGAAGCCTTGAAGAAAAATAGCAAGGTTAAAAAAGTACTTTACCCCACCATGTNAGAGCACCCTGATATATCACTTGCAAAGCAACTCTTAAAGGGAAATGGCTGCAATATGGTAAGTTTTGAAATCGGTGATAATAGGNNAGATGCAAATAAATTTATTGAAAATATAGAGGGTATAGCATTTGCTCCCACATTAGGAGATATTGGAACTACAATATCGCATCCCGGAAGTAGTTCACATAGATACCTTAATCTAAGTGCTCGTAAAGAGCTTGGTATATCCGAAGGCTTTTTCAGAGTATCTGTTGGTCTTGAAGATCCAGATGAATTAGTAGGCTCTATTGAAAGAGCGTTAAAAGCNATATAGNTTCTACNATCAGAAAAAGTCTAAATTATTCGGTTTATAAAACGTTTTAGCCTTTCGCAAGACAGGTTTATCATCTTATCAGGNACCGTTAAACTTATGCGTACTAAATGGTGGGCATTTTCTCCAAATGATGCGCCTGGCATGAGNGCCAATTTTTCTTCCTCTAGAAGTTGTTTAACAAAAGCGTCGCTACTTAGTCCTGTTTTAGATATATCGGCAAGTAGGAACATTCCTGACTGCGGCATTATTGGCTCCACTTTATTTGTTTTTTTTAGAGCTTCATAAATATTTACGGCCCTATGATAATATGAATCCCTCATTTTTTTTGCAGTATGAAAATCATTTTTAAGNGCATATGCTGTCATATCTGCTATGAATGGTTGGTTGCCAAATAGCATTGTTTCAGAGAGAGGCAAAACCGCATCGCAAAAGTCTTTGGGACCAACCAGCCATCCACTTCTAAACCCCGGCGCTGCATGTGATTTCGATATACTTGAGACAACAATAGTACGATGCAATGCGTCTCGAACATTTAGTGGTGAGTAAAATTCCGTTTTGTTATCAANATCATAAATTAGGGATGCATACACTTCGTCTGAGATNATCCACAAATCGTTTTGGAGACAAACTTTAACAATTTCTTCTATTTCTTTTTTAGTCAATAATGCTCCAGATGGATTATGTGGATTATTCAAAAGAAGAACTTTGCTTTTGCTTGTTACAGAGTTGGCTAAATCGCTAGGATTCATTCGAAAACTGTTTTCTTTTTTTAGTTTTATTCTTTTAACCGTTCCGCCTGCAGCGGCTACAACGCCTTCATAGGTAGCGTATAGCGGATCTCCTAAAAGAACCTCATCGCCTTCATTAACTAGGCCCATAATCGATGCAAAAAGTGAGGTTTGAGTGCCAGGGAAACACAAGACATTATTTTCGGTTATATTAAGCCCACATTCGTCATTNTACTTATTTACTAGGCTGGAAACTAAGTTTTGTTCTCCTCTTCCATTGGAATAACCTGTTCTACCTTCTTTNATGGCCTTGATCGTAATGTTGGCAAGTTCGTCTGAAACNGAAATATCAGGCTGGCCTATGGTCANCAAAATNACATCAGGATCAATTTCAGCCATTTTCTTTGCNTTCAAATGGGGCATCCATTTTTCAGAGCCTAATTTTGCTACTCTNTTTGTTATTGATGNGAATTGCACGATATTTAAATTCCTTTTAACGAAAAAATACACTATTTTTTAAAAGACATGACCTCAACATGCAAGTTTTTGTCTGCTCTTTTCTTCTTTACAAGACTTTTATCGATAATAAAAAGTCGTGTCTATATACTGTACCTTTTTGTTTTTTTCCTTAACGTTTTTCATTCTTATGCTCAGGAAACAGTTANCCCTGAGATCATAAGAAAAATTCCCCATGATAGTAAGGCTTTTACTCAGGGTTTTATTGTAGACNANGGAATATTTTATGAAAGNACCGGTCTATATGGNAATTCAAGTCTNAGAAAATATAATNAGTACTCTGAAAAATTGATAAGAAAAGTGCCATTGGAGGATAAGTTTTTTGCTGAAGGACTTACTTTATTCAATGGTAGGCTTTATCAACTGACTTGGAAATCGGGAGTTATGTTCGTATATGATAAAACTACTTTCGAGAAAGAAAAAATTTTATCCTATAGTGGAGAAGGGTGGGGACTAACTAGTAACAATAAATATTTAGTAATGAGTGACGGAAGTAACATTTTAAAGTTTCGAGACCCGAGCACCCTTCGAACCTTGAGGTCAATGGCTATAACTTATAATGGATTACCTGTGAACAATCTTAATGAATTAGAGTTTGTTGGAAAGGAGATTTGGGCGAATATATGGAAATCTGACTTGGTGGCATGTATTGATAGCGCTACCGGTGAATTAATTAGGTGGATTGACTTCTCGTCAATAAGTGAAAGAACTGGATCTGAAGATGTATTGAATGGGATAGCTTATGATAAGGTTGAAGACAGAATTTTTGTAACAGGAAAGTTTTGGAATTCTATATATGAAGTATCAATACCTGGACGGTAATAACGCTCAAATGCTACATAAATCTATTTGGAGAGACTCTCTTTTGCAACTGTCCGAAACTTGATTTTTCTCCAAGAATAATCTCACTAGCCATTTTGCTCGCCGCGGCTGACGTTTGAAAGCCATACCCTCCTTGACCTGCAAGCCAAAAGAAACTGGGAACAANNCTATCAAANCCAATNACAAGNGTGCGATCAGGNGCAAAAGTTCGAAGGCCCGCCCANCTTGANGTAATTCTTTTAACAGAATAGCTTACNACTTCNTCAAAATTNAAAATGCCTTTTGCTAAGTCCTCATCATTTGCATACGCGTCATGAGGAAAAGACTTGGTTTCTTCNGATGGGGAGACAATCATTTCTCCNGCATCAGGTTTTGCGTAAAAAGNTTCATTTAGTCCAAAAGCCATNGGCCAACTTTTATGATTNCCNCTANCATCAGGAGCAGGCACTCTAGCCATAGATCTTTTAAGAGGTAAAAAGCCCAAAGGTTCGATGCCACATTTCAATGCTAATTCATCTACCCANGCTCCTGCTGCATTTACAATGACATCACAAATAANTGTTTTTCTATCCGTTGTAATGTGCCACTTNCCTTCTTTAAACTCNGCAGCAATTACTTTNGANTCNGTNTAAATTTCTGACCCATTGGCTTTTATATCTTTTGTAAAATGTTGCAATAGTTTATCTGTATCAATATCGAAGATGTCCTCTTTATATCCAGCATATTTTACCGATTTATTATTGATTATTTCAATTANGCTACGCGCATCGCTGACAGATATTTCATTGTGAGCAAAACCTGAACANTGCTCTTTAAANGCATNTTTTTCGTCTTTTTTNCCTAAAATNAGNCTNCCCCTNGGGGACAGAACATCTACGCCNTCCTTNGAAAGAAAGNTTTTGCTTGCACTATTGAATTCCCGAATAANGTCGTTTCCGTAGTCTTCGATAAATGCAGCAGCGGATCTACTTGATGAGTGGTACCCAAGATTTTTTTCGGCCTCTAGCAAAGTTACCTTCGCTGATTTACTTAGTCTACCTGCTACTGAGAGACCAGCAATTCCACCACCAACTACTAATATATCTACCATCTGAAGCTCATTAACTAGACCAAATATATCATTATACTAAAAGCAATACTACCTATTATAACTAACCAAATTAAGCTAGACCCTAGCATGAAAAGTTTCAGTATTTTTAATATGGGTCTGAAGCCAAAAAGAAGTAAGAAGCCAATTATGCCAAGAAAAAAAAGTTCCAATTATTGACCTCGATCAAAAATATTTTTATTTTAATTATTCAAGATAAATTAACAATCTTCCAGAATAATGCGACTCAAAAACAAAAAAGCTTTCGTAACTGCCGCCGGTCAGGGAATTGGTAAAGCTATTGCAGAGAAATTCTTCCATTTTGGTTCCGANGTGCTGGCCGTNGACATAAACNANGCTNTNTTAACGCAATTAANAGTCNCCNAGTCTCTTTGTNTAGATGTNAGAGATGCTGAAGCTATNNTTANAGCGATANAAGATTTTGAGCCAGANATATTGATAAATTGTGCAGGTNTAGTTCANTCAGGTACNATACTTATATCTAAAGAAGAGGAGTTTGATNACGCAATTGATTTAAATATCAAGTCCATGTATCGCACTATAAAAGCTGCTATCCCTTTAATGCAGAATAAAGGTGGTGGCAGTATAGTTAATATTGGTTCCGTGGTTTCATCTGTAATTGGTGCACCAAATCGTTGTATNTATGGTTTGTCAAANGCTGCAGTAATCGGTTTAACCAAGTCTGTAGCGGTAGATTTTGTTAAAGANGGAATTAGATGTAATTGCATATGTCCAGGTACTGTTGATACCCCATCATTGCACGAAAGGCTGGAAGCGACTGGTGATTATGATAAGGCTATGAATGACTTTGTTAATAGGCAACCCATGGGAAGACTTGGATTGGCAGATGAAATTGCTGATCTAGCAGTTTATTTGGCATCTGATGAAAGTAAATTTGTTACGGGGCAAGAGCATATTATCGATGGAGGATGGTCCGCCAGTTGATTGGTNGTCATCTTGAGTAAAGAATTTTTAAGAAAGTAGGGAATAAAATGAAAAATAAATATAGGCGTATTTTTGAACCACTAATAGTCGGCAACCACATCATAAAAAATAGAATTATCATGGGATCCATGCATACAGGCTTAGAAGAGGGAGGGGAAGACGACTTTTCTAGAATGGGAGAATATTTTGCTGAAAGGGCATCCACAGGCGTTGGTCTTATAATAACNGGAGGTATTTCCCCCAANGAAGAAGGTGCTCTTGACGGAGCTATTTTTAACCANGAAAGTCAAGTCGCAAGACATAAGCTTGTAACAGATGCGGTGCACAATGCGAATGTAGACACAAAAATTTGTATGCAGATTTTACATTCAGGTCCTTTGGCAATTAGTAAGGAATTAGTTGCCGCTAGTCCAGTTCGATCTAGAATTGGTCGTCTTGTTCCTAACGAAATGTCGCTAGAGGTGCTCAGAAAGCAAATTAGTGATTTTATCAAGTGTGCAGAACTATGTAAAAAAGCTAATTATGATGGAGTGGAAATCATNGGTTCAGCTGGATATTTTATTTCTACTTTTTTCGTNAATAAAACAAATCTGAGAACCGANGAATANGGAGGAAGTTTCTCTAATAAAATAAGAATTGCNACAGAAATTGTGGAAGGAATTCGTAAATCNGTTGGTGANGATTTTCTGATTATATTCAGAATACCNGCAATGGATATGCTTGAGGGAGGAATGTCATGGGAAGAGATCTGTACCTTAGGGCAGGCCTTAGAAAATTCGGGTGTTTCGATAGTGTCTACCCATTTTTCATGGCATGAAAGCCCTGTTCCAACTATTGCAACAATGGTTCCTAGAGCAGCTTTTACATCAGTAACGAAGCGCCTGAAAAGTTTTATTAATGTTCCGGTAATTACATCAAACAGAATAAATATGCCGGATGTCGCTGAGAATGTTTTGGCGAATGGTGATGCGGACTTAGTTTCGATGGCAAGACCATTTCTTGCAGATAGTAAAATTTTTGAAAAAATTAAAGAAGGTAGGGAAGAAGAAATAAATACATGTATAGCTTGTAACCAAGCTTGCCTAGACCATGCCTTTGATAAAAAAGAAATATCTTGCCTAGTGAATCCGAGAGCATGTAATGAAACCAACCTGAACTATTTACCGACTTCGAATAAAAAAACCATTGCTGTTATTGGTGCTGGCCCAGCAGGGCTTGCTTTCTCTGAAATTGCAGCTTTGAGAGGACATCATGTTGAATTATTTGAGGCAAGTGATCAGATTGGGGGTCAGTTTAATCTGGCCAAACAAATACCCGGCAAAGAGGAGTTTCATGAAACAATCCGCTATTTTTCTACCATGCTTAAGAAAAATGGTGTTAAAGTACANTTAAANAAAAAGGTTCAACCNATTGATTTAATTGAATAAAAAATATGATGANNTCNTTGTATCNACNGGNGTATATCCAAGGNCTCTTGATATTCCTGGTTCNGATGAANAGATAGTNATTTCATATATAGATGCAATAAGNAACATAGATAAAATTGGNAAAAAGGTNGTTCTAATTGGAGCTGGGGGTATAGGGTTTGATATGGCTGAACTCTTNTCTCATGGTAAAAAGANCCCCTCTACCAATATAGANGACTTTGCTGAGCAATGGGGTATAGATTTTACCAATCATCCGAGAGGNGGTGTAACGGGTGTTANGGCTANAGNAAGTAAATCTGAGCGTGAAATCTATTTATTGCAAAGAAAAGTAACGCCATTAGGNATNGCNTTAGGTAAAACTACNGGATGGACNCACAGGTTAAGTTTGAGGAAAAAAGAAATAAAGATGCTNAAGGGAGTTACCTATAAAAAGATTGCAAAAAATGGTATTTACATCTCTATTAATGATCANGATCAGTTTATTGAATGCGATAACATTATTGTTTGTGCTGGACAGGAGCCAGACCGTTCATTTTTTAACTCGGCAAATAATACTGAATTTCGCATGCACCTGGTCGGGGGTGCTTATGAGGCTAGAGAATTAGATGCAAAGGTCGCAATTAAGCAAGCTTCGGAATTAGCAGCAGTTATTTAGTTTTTAAACTATAATTTTTATAATTATGAAAGGAAGCAGATGAGTAACGAACAAAATTTTGATGCTATCATTATTGGAGCTGGTGTTATTGGCAACGCNGTTGCCTTTGAATTATCTAAACAAGGTTTGAAGACTCTAAACATAGATAGAAATCACGTATCAGGTTATGGCTCTACTTCGGCTTCCTGTGCAATTATTAGAGTACATTACTCGACGTTTGATGGCTGTGCTCTTGCTTATGAGAGTTATCACTTTTGGAAAGATTGGATGGCATATTTAGAGGCATCAGAACAAGATAATCTGGCTAAGTTTATTGAGTGTGGGTGTATGATTTACCAAACTGAGCAAAATAACTATCTCGATAAAGTAATCAAAAGAGCTGAGGAACTGAATATACCTCATGAGCTATGGCATCCAAAAAAAATCAAAGAAAAATTAAGAATTGTTGATACGAATAAATATGGACCTGTAAAGTCAACAAGCGATAAAAGCTTTGGATCAAAAACTGGAGATGATTTAAAAGGGTCTGTTTTCTTTCCCACGGCGGGTTATATAAATGATCCTCAGCTTTCTGCGCAAAATCTACAAATGGCAGCTTCAAAGAAAGGAGCAAAATTTCTATTTAAATCAAGCGTTAAAGAGATAATTCAGAAAAAGGGGAGAGTTGGCGGTGTTGTTTTAGAAAATGGTGAGAAAATTAACGCAAAAATTGTTGTGAATGTAGCTGGGCCACACTCTATGAAGGTCAACCAGATGGCAGACGTAGAAAATGATATGAATATAAAAACGAAAGCTTTAAAGGTTGAGGTTTGTCATGTGCCTTCACCATCTGGATTTAATTATGAGAAAGAAGGTTTTGTAATTTCTGATAGCGATATCGGGTGTTATAGCCGACCTGAAATTGGAAACAATGTGCTTATCGGTAGTGAAGACCCAGAATGTGATGAAAGGTTGTTCGTAGATCCTGATATTTGGGACGAAAGCTTTTCTGAGCAATGGAGAACCCAAGTTTTAAGACAGGCACAGAGGTACCCAGATTTGCCAATACCATCAAATTCAAAGGGTGTGGTGGCTTTATATGACGTATCTGATGATTGGATCCCAATTTACGATAAATCCTCTTTGCCAGGATTTTATATGGCGGTTGGCTCAAGTGGAAATCAATATAAGAACGCTCCNATGGCTGGAAAGATTATGGCTGAATTGATAGTGNAGTGCGAAAATGGGCATGATCATGACAAGGATCCNATCAAACTTCANTTAAATTATATTGATAGAGAAATTGATCTNGGCTTTTATTCACGCAACCGCGTNATTAATGAAGAAAGCAGNATGTCCGTTTTNGGTTAAANACCGCTAAAAACGTTTTTTAAAGTNNCNTGTTTTTCCAAGAGACCTTTTGTATNCTNAAAGCCATCGAGCATTAATTCTCCATCTTTCCACAATGGCTTGTNATCGATTAGCACAGTATGATTAGGTATCATCCAGCATATCTCACCTGGTGCATAATTCCCGCAGGTATGGAAATGAAGATATTTGGGNTGTCCGAACACTGTATTNGACCATTTATCAGGGTCATTCTCATAAAATTTATTATCCTCNGCTCCTGGATGTATCCCCGGGTGCCACGAGTGTACCGCATGCATATCTATGTCAAACTTTTGGGAAACATACGAGTAATGGTTCTGGATATTGCTTATATCGTCAGATATTCCCTGAATATCAGCAATTCTACCATTCTCTATATGAATAGTTACTTCACTGTTTATTTNTATAAAATTTGGTTTATAAAATCTTGATCCTGTAGATGTCAGATAGTTGTTCAAAACAACTTTGCCCGAGAACGGCTTTGCNTCTATGGGTTTNGGAACAAGTATTGGAAATCTTAGTACTGATACTTCTTTAGTTTTAGAGTTATCTTGAGTTATCTCTCCAATCAAATTTGTTCCTAGTGGGCAATTAATTTTTATTACATTGGAGTTTTCTATCAACCGATCAATTGCGTTCTTTACAAGGACATTTAAGTTATAGTCCAGTGTCCCAAAGATAGACGCTAGGCTTTCGCAGTCTCTTACATAGCTCATAACTCGCTTTGTAGAAAAGCCTTTTTTCTCAAAACGATTTTGATCACCCAATCGCGCAAAAAAAATGACACAGCTATATTTATTAATTTTTTCATAAAAATTTTGATCTTGATTTATCTCGGGTGAACCAACTTCATCTAAAGAAGCGTGAATACCCCTTTCTTGGGCGTACTTTAAAATAAAGTCAGAAATNTCATTCTTATACCAGCCTAAACTTTCTTTTTCCCTNANAATCAATAAAGTGTCTGATTGCTTNAGTCTTGCNCATTCTATCAGAAGATTGTGCGCTCCTTTTGAAAGTTTTTTATCATTCATATGGTCTATTTTCTGTATGAAAATGCTTTGCCAAATCTCCATATAAGATAGTCGCCACATGTTATTGGGTCGCTAAGGCTTTTTTCGTTTTCACCAAATACATCAGCTGGATTAATATATGTCTCTGGATTTGGGTCGAAAGCTAGAACGATCGACAGACGTTCCTTTCCTGATTGATTGACAACTCGGTGGGGTGTGGATTTATATAAACCATTTGTCCATCTACTAAGAAGGTCTGCTACATTTACTACTAATGTGCCTTCTATAGGGGGTGCATGAAACCAATCACCTGATGAATCTTGTATTTGAAGTCCTCCAACAGAGTCTTGGCAAAGAACGGTTAAAACGCCAAAATCTGTATGAGCGCTTACGCCAAATTGATCATCACCCATTTTTTTTGGTTGATCAGGGTAATAAACGAGAGATGCGCGGCTTAAGGGTTGAGTAGCATTTCGTATAAAAAAATCTCTTTTTAAATCTAGGCCCAAAGCAAANCCTTCTAAGAGAGTTTTAGCCAAGTTGTCTGCTAAATCAAAATAATTAAGGGCATTTTCCTTGAAGCTTGGGATAAAGCTCGGCCATTTATTCGGACCCCTAATAGGGTGGTCGTCAATTTCCCCATCTTGGTATTCATAGCCCCAAATAAAGCTTTCTTTTAAGTCAGGTTTTGCGTCATCTTTCATTTTTGCACCGCCAAAACCGAGCCAACCTCTATGTCTTTTTGAAACCGTCACTAATTCTTTTTTTTCCTCGCTGGATCTAAAGAATTTGAGACCATCATCTCTTAGCGCATCAATTTTTTTTTGTGNAATACCGTGGTTTTTTATGTAAATAAAACCNAATCCNGTNCTNGCACTATAAAGTTCTGTTGCTACCGAAGTGGGATCCGAATTATCTCTAAGAGATCCAATGTCAATAATGGGAACTTTGTCTATGTCTAGCTCTTTTACTAATGAGGTGCTCATCATAATTCCTAATTTGATAGTTGATCAAAGGCCTCCAATGCCTTAGCACTGTATGTTACTGAGGGACCACCACCCATATATGAGCTCATGCTTAGAGCTTCAACTAATTCCTCTCTTGTTGCCCCTAAACGAACTAAATGTTCAACGTGTAGTCCTATGCAACTCTCACACCTGACAGCAACTGAGATACCAAGCGCGATAAATTCCTTGGTTTTTTCACTCAAGTGTCCATTCTTCTTTGCATCTTTACCCATAACTCCAAAACCTTCAAACGTAGCTGGGGTTTCCTTTTGAAATTTTGAAAACAATTGTTTGGTGTCGGCAGTTAATTTTTTCCAGTCCATATCTTATCTTTCTTTGCTAACTTTACTTAAAGTCTAAAATTTCTGACATTTTTTTCAATAGTTCATTACTTCCAAANTGGTCTTAGCTGTTGGCGCTTTCATTGGATCCAAGTTTTTTCTCCAAATATCTTACCCCAAAGCTAATAAGCAACACTAGAATTAGATACTCAAAAATCAAAAGTGTGTAGATCTCTAAAGGACGGTATTCTGTTACAACTATCTCGTTTGCTCTCCTTGTTAACTCTTGCATCCCAATAACAGAAGCGAATGCAGACATTTTTACAATATAGATGAATTGGTTTGCCAGTGGAGGTAGAATCCTTCTCAATGCCTGGGGCATGATTACATATCTCATGGTTTGGTAATAGTTTAGGCCAATAGTTTTTGCGGCTTCAGTTTGTCCTTTAGAAATGGATTGTATGCCAGCCCTATAAATTTCTGCGGTGAATGCACTATCCGAAATTGCTAATGTGATAATTGCGCCCCANAAAGCATCGATATTGGCATCTATGCCCATNGACTTTAAAATGACAGGAAGTCCATAAAANACCCAGAACAACATTGGTAACAAAGGAATAGACCTAATAAATTCTACATAGACTCTATTGAATAGTTTTAGCAGTTTATTGTCGGACATTGCTGGCAATGCTACAACAAGGCCTATAAAAATTGATAAAAAGGCAGCAATTATTGATAAAAGTATTGTTGAGTAAAACCCTCCAACCAAAAATTTTATATTTGTCCACCCAGCTTTAGTAGAAGGGTCAATTACATACCACCCCCAAGTGCCTTCGGGCGACGAGCAGCTGCTTAAAGTAAAAAAAAGTAAAAAATAATATTAAGATACGAAACATTGTTAAATCAGTGGTGCAGTATTTGTTTAAGAAATTTTTTGCATCTTGCAGTTTGGGGTTTTTTAAAAAACATTCCTGGGCTGTTCTGCTCAACAATTGATCCACCATCCATGAATATTATTCGATCGGCAACTTTTTTAGCAAAACCCATTTCATGGGTAACAACAACCATAGTCATTCCTTCTCGGGCTAAATCGACTATTACTTCTAAGACCTCTGAAATCATCTCTGGATCCAGAGCAGATGTCGGTTCGTCGAATAGCATAAGNTTTGGCTCCATGCAAAGCGCGCGGGCAATCGCAACTCTCTGTTGCTGACCTCCCGATAGCTGATTTGGCTTTTTTAACGCTTGTTCTGGTATTTTTACTCTTTCCAAAAGTTTTCTTGCACGAGTTTCTGCATCCTTTTCTGATAATCCTAGTGACTTCATTGGCCCTAGTTTTAAGTTTTCAATGACTGAGAGGTGAGGGAACAAATTAAATTGTTGAAAAACCATTCCTATATGAAAATCAGAAACAAAACTTTCTTTTGTAGGATTTTGAGNGTTGCCTGATATTGATATTTTCCCCTCATCAAAGTCTTCAAGGCCATTAATGCATCTTATAAGCGTNGATTTACCAGATCCTGAGGGGCCACAAATAACAACTTTTTCACCATGCTTGATATTAAGGTCTATGGTATCGAGGGCTTTAAAGTCTTTAAATGATTTTGTTAGTCCTTNTATTTCGACTGCAAATGTATTTTTCAATGTATGCCCGCTTCTGTATAAATCTTGCGTTTTGACTTGTTTAGCTTAACCGCATGACAATAGTTAAAGCAACTCCTTGTTCTTAGTTGCATATTTCTTGGTTGTACTTATAGTGTTANTGTCAAAAAAAGTTGTTTTTATAAACTAANAATATTGGTTTTAATACCTAAGGGAGATTTTTATGAAATTTTTAAGAATTATTTTTATTACACTGATGAGCATGGTTCTTGTAGTTGGTGGCGTAAGTGCGGAGTCAGCGCTTAACCAAATATTAAGTAGCGGCAAACTAAAAGCAGGGACCACAGGCGATTTTAACCCCTTCACGGTTAGGGATCCAGCGACTAATAAATACAAAGGTTATGACATTGACATAATGACCGAGTTAGCAAATGACCTNGGAGTAGAAATCGAATTTGTCCCAACAGACTGGAAGACAATAGTAAATGGCGTAGTCGCAGGGAAATACCATATAACAGGNTCAGCGTCTATNAANCCTTCAAGAATGAAAGCCGCAGGTTTTTCTGAAAGTTACATGGCTGTTAACTTCAAACCTTTTACTACATCTGATAAAGTAGGGCAGTTTAATGGTTGGGACTCCATCAATAAAGATGGAGTAAAGGTTGCCACCACTCTTGGAACCGCTATGGAGCCCTTAGTTAAGGGTTGGTTTCCAAATGCCAGCATCAAAAGCGTTGAGGCTCCTGCTAGAGGGTATCAGGAAGTNTTAGCAGGGAGAGCAGATGTGTTCGTTACATCTAACTTGGAAGGCTCTACTCTTAAGGCAAAGTATTCAAATGTTAAAGAAATTAGTATAGATGCACCGCGTTCACCAACTCCACTTGCTATGTTGCTTCCTCAAAATGACCAAGTGTGGATTAATTTTGTTAACCACTGGATAGAAATAAAGAAGGCAAAAGGCTTTTTTAAGAAAACTGCCGAAAAGTGGGGCCTGTAGTCTGATTTTTCTGAAGGGCGGTANAGCCGCCCTTCTATAAACGGAGCTTTNTAAAATGTCGTCTTGGATAAAGATGCTTTCTGATGAAATGGCTGACACTGAACTTAAGCAGGCTTTGGATGAAGCAAGAACCCCTCACGGAACAGTTGATAATGTTCTAAGGGTCCATTCATTAAGACCTAGTACTATGAAAGGCCATATGGCACTTTATAAAAGCTGTTTGCACGATGATACAAATACATTGCCAGAATGGTTACAAGAAACTATCAGCTCATATGTATCTATTTTAAATTCATGTGAATATTCTCTTCTAAATCATTGGAAAAACGCTGAATTTNTAATTCNTGATAAAGAAAAGAGTAATAAGATCTATTNTTCATTNAAAAAAAGAAAACCACAAGATTGTTTCNCAGGAGTTGAACTTGCTTTGATGCAGTANGCAGAAAAACTGACTTTAAGACCGAGCGATATNANAAGNGCTGATGTGGATAATTTAAGAACTGCGGGTTTAGATGATGGGCAGATATTAGAAGCTAATCAGATCATTTGTTATTTTAATTATGTGAATAGAAGTATAAATGGGCTAGGGGTTACCAATGAAGGCGACATTATAGGATATTACAAAGATGATTAACGCAATTACAATTATTAAGAAAAAACAAGGACTAACATATGAAAAGTTCCAGAATTACTGGAAAAATGAACATGCCGAAATTGTTACTAGATCNCCACTAGTGGGAACCTATNTTCAATCTCACCCAATCTATAATGACGAATTGACTTTTGAAGATACTATCGATGGTATTGCGGAAATATGGTTTGAAGACACAAATGCAATGCGTTCTTTAGCTGCCACTAATCAATATAAAGATATTCAGGACGATGAAAAAGTCTTTATTGATGGCAGTGCTGTAAGGTTAATCATTGCCGAGGATATAATAACTGTTGAAGGTGACGTTTCAGACTACAAGCTTATAATTTTTATGAATAAATCTAGTAATGTTGAATTAACGGACTTCAGGAAAGAATTAGTTGATATGGCATCTCAGTACTCAAAAAAAAATGTAAATAGGATGAAAGTAAGTTTGCCAAAAATAGCAGGTTATAAGGGCGATAAAAGCCCAGCTTGGGATGCTATTTTAACTTTTTGGTTAGACTTCAAAGTCGATCAACAGTACATAGACNACACAGTAAATTATTTTTCGTCTGTTTCTGGAAAAACGGTTGAAAAATTTTGTAATTCCGTAGTAGTTCAACACGCAAATTAGAAGCTTTACTCAGGTAAGCCTGCTATCTTCATACCTTCAATCATAATGCTTTTTATTTCGTTGTTAAAATCTGGGGCTACGTTTTTATAATCTTCAATGCTTTTGATTTCTGGACGCTCTTTTTGATATTTTAAAAGCCATTCTTTACTTTCNGANACTTTCCCTTGATGAGCTAACACNANTGCCTTGAAACCAAAATATCGACTATGNTTATTTTCTCTAATCTCACGATCTACAGACTGNATGGCATTTTCCCAATCACGATTTCCAAGATGGCAGAAAAATATAACAGTTTCNCCATAATCTTCTCCTAGTGGATCAACTTCAGCGGCTCTAGTAAAGGNGTCAATTGCTGCATTAAAGTCCTTGCCCTCNTCTAATAAATTCATACCTCTAGCCATTAAAGAACGAGAATGGTGAGGATTAACCTCTAAAGCTTTATTAACATAATCTGTAAATCTATTCTTATCTTCATCAAANAACGCCATGAACCCCATATTCATTATTGAGTCNGGATTTTGNGGATCTAGCTGAAATGCTTTTTCTGTATACTCTTTAAATTTTTTTTCATTTTCTGATCTNTTATCCTGTGCCGACGACTCAAATATTAGAAAATTATAACCTTGAGCTAGAAGATTAAACGCAGAACTATGATTTGGATCTAACGCCGTTGCTTTTTCTCCGTGTTCTATTGATTTTTGAAGGTGAAGCAGTTTTTCTTCAGTTGTCTTAGACGCATTCATTAGTGCATATGAGTTCACAGCTTGCAAATACTCATCCCAGCTGCTGAGAGCATTCATCTCACGATCTGATAATTTCTTTCTTTCATTAGTAATAATTGCTGGGCTGATTAACGCCGCAGATTTTTGTGAAACTTCATCCTGAACTTCAAAGACATCATCTAATGATCGATCCCAGGTTTGTGACCAGATTTGGGTNTCTTCAACAGCATCNGTTAGTTTTGCCATTATTCTAACTTTNTTNCCNCCTTTTCTTATGCTTCCTTGCACCAAATANCTAGCACCTAGNTCAGAGGCAATTTTTTGTGTAGGTTCTTTCGTANCTTTGTAAGGNATTACTGAATTTATAGATANAATCGGAAATGTCTTCAGTTTAGATAGATAGGAAATAATATCCTCAGTGATCCCATCAACAAAGAAATCTTGCTCNGAGTCATTACTTAAATTCAAGAAAGGAAGTACTGCTACTGATGGCGCTTTACTTGTTTTTGTAATTTTTTCAGCTGCAGCCTCTGCAAGTTTTTTGTCATTTTTTTCTCTAACTTGTAGATCGGGATCTGCAATATCGTAGGCATGAACTTCAGTGTTTTTTACCTTTTGTTCCCCAAGATCATTGAATAGCAGTTCTGTCTTTTTATTTACAAAGTCAACTATACTTTTTGATACACATATTCCATTGGCTTGTGAGAGAGCCTCAAGTCTCGCGGCTACATTTACACCTTCACCGTAGAGATTATCTCCTTCAATTATCACATCACCCATATTCAAACCTATTCTGAAGCTCATTTGGGATTCTTCAGAAACTGATTTATTTCTTTCCTTAATTAATTTTTGAAACTCGTTTGCACAAACCACTGCAGAGACAGCACTCTGAAATTCAGCTAATACAGAATCTCCTGCCGTATTAAAAATTCTGCCACCATGCTCTTCAAAAAGTTTATCTAGGATTTCCTGGCAAGCTCTAAAGCTACGTAAGGTTTCTTCTTCATTCACTTCCATAGATTTGCTGAAACCAACAACGTCAGTAACAAAAATAACTGCGATTTTTCTGTCTATGTCTTGCTGAG
>FUFK010045339.1_pt1 | contig 22013 bp, 22 predicted proteins | sample 1021851 | NCBI WGS metagenome assembly FUFK01 (sample SAMEA51879418, study PRJEB19060) | metagenome
TCATCATTTACCACAATAAATTGACGATTATGGGTCCAGTTTCCATGACTGATTCATGCAAAGTCAACGAGAAGGCACTTCTTCCCCAACTTTTCAAATCAGGTTTATTTTTTAAGGTACTTTGTAAGAGGAAAGTTTTTAATTTAATTCGCGTAAATGAAGAGCATCAACGAGAAACTTACTGCGAAGGCGATCAGGGTACGGATGTTGTTGAAATAATTCCAGCGCGTTTCAAATTTNTTGCGCTCCTTGCTTAAAGATTCCGGATCCATTTCATCGATTTCTAAACGCTGAAGACGATTATTTAAGGGAAGATGAACCCGAATCGTAATCCCCTGAACTCCCAGCAGATAAACAAAACCAATNGCGAAAACAGTCCAACGCTCAATTCCATGTAGTTCTATAAACCCCAGGATCATAGTGGCAACAACGGATACGATCGAGCCCACCCAGGCAAGCATGAAAAGAGGCTGGTTATTTTGTATTACTCCATCAGTCACCTGAAACGCACGAATAAAGTCCCGATCATCGAGTTTGGCAAAACCGGGCATCACTACAACGGCATAGGTGAAGATAAAACCTGTGACCAAAGCGCATAACAAAGTGGAAACAATTAAAAATCCAACAAATAAAGTCATCGTTCTTTAGAAACTTAGGTATTTATCTGAAATTTATTTATTTTTTTAATCAATGATCGAATAGGAGTTTATTGATCACCGCATGCACTCCTTGCGGTTAAAAAGGAACTCCAGCGAGTTCGAGACCCATCCCAGTGGTTCCCATGAGTTTTAACAAAATAGGAGCTTTGAAGTTTTCAGGCATGATTTTCCTGAATATTATTCAAAATAGGGTGGAAGTTGAGCGTTTTCGAGAAAATCAAAACCATAATTGATTCGTGGCTCATGNCCATCGCTTAATGGAGGAAGTTGATCTCTGTAAAACCAGCCAATTTCTTCTGCTTCATCGGTAGGGNTTCCAACCCCNCCAATGATTTCACCCATGAAGAAACAGTGAAGGTATTCTCTTCCTTTCCAGGGATAGTTGACCGATTCATATTTCAATGAACTGAAGACCCCGAGCAGGCGGTTTATTTTGATCTCGAATCCTGTTTCCTCTAAAACTTCCCGAACTCCGCATTCTTCNGGNGTTTCTCCNAAATCCTGAGATCCCCCCGGGGTGCACCAAAAACCATTGTCAGTCCGTTTGATGAGCAAAACACGCGATTCCGAATCAGGAATAAAAACATCGACACCGACCAGTGGGGTAACAGGTTTTTTCGTTAAGTTAAAATCCCGGTCCACTCTTTGAGTCTNATCAATNCTTTACAAGCTCATCCATCGCCGCACGCACACCTTCCGGTTNNAANGGAANTCCNNNGAGTTCNAGACCCATCTCAATCNCNCCCNNGGTTCCGAGGANCATCGGNNCATTGAAGTCTCCGAGGTGNCCGATACGAAAAACCTTCCCNTGAATTTTCCCAAGGCCGTTGCCCAGTGAGACATTGAAATTTTCGAGCACGACCTTTCTGAATTGATCGGCATCGTGACCTTCCGGCATCCTCACCGCGGTCAGGGAATCGCTGAATTCGTGGGAATGGAGGGCGTTCATTTCCAGGTTCCAACCCTGAACCGCTTTCCGTGTTGCTTCCGCCAGTTGGCGGTGGCGCGCAAACACCTGATCCAGTCCTTCCTCCTTGAGCAGGATCAGCGCCTCCTTCAATCCGTAGAGGAGGTTGGTCGCAGGGGTGTAGGGGAATACCGACTGCCCGTTGGCATTCAGCATTTCCTGCCAGTTCCAGTAGGCTCGTGGAAGTTGTGCCTTTTCCGAGGCTTCCAGGGCTTTGTCACTGACGGCATTGAAACTCAATCCGGGGGGAAGCATCAATCCCTTCTGCGAGCCAGCAACGGTCACATCCACCTTCCATTCATCATGCCGATAGTCCATCGATGCCAGGGAAGAGATGGTATCGACCATGAACAGGGCCGGATGGTCTGTGCGGTCCACTGCTTTTCGGATTGAGGAAATGTCGGAAGTCACTCCTGTTGCGGTCTCATTATGGACAACACAGACGGCACGAATCTGCTTCTCCCGGTCGGCATTCAGCAGTTCTTCCACTTTTTCNGGGTTGACCCCTTCCCGCCAGTTTCCCGGGATCCAATCGACCTGCAATCCCAGTTTTTCCGCGAGCTGTTTCCANAGGGTTCCGAAATGTCCGGTTTCGAACATCAATACCTTGTCCCCAGGCGAGAGGGTGTTCACCAANGCGGACTCCCATGCACCGGTTCCGGAGGCAGGGAAAATGATCACCGGATTCCGGGTTTTGAAAACTTCCTTCAATCCATCCAAAAGCTCACGGCATAGCCCCTTGAAGTCAGGTCCACGGTGATCTATGGTGGGTTGTTGCAAGGCTCTGAGGATCCGATCGGGCACGTTGGTCGGCCCGGGAATTTGGAGAAAATGTCTTCCGCTTGTGTTCATGGGATGATCCGTAACAATGGTGGTTTTAAAATCTCAGCATAACCAATCCGGAACCAGCTTGTAACCATCAATTTGAGTCAGGTTTGAAAAGNAAATCACCAACGAATTACAGACTCGCAGAACGGTTGAAGCGAGAAACCCGGGGAGAAGTGCTTTTCGACGACTTTTCCAGGGGGCTTTACAGCACCGATGCCTCGATCTACCAAATCATTCCCGCCGGGGTGTTGGTCCCTCAATCTGCAGATGATATCTCCACCGCATTTCAAATTGCACGCGAAGAGGGGATCAGCATCACTGCCCGTGGAGGCGGAACTTCCCAATGCGGACAAACCGTCGGCGAGGGGTTGATCATCGATGCCAGCAAAAATCTCAACCGTATCCTCGAAATCGATNANGAAAAGGGGGAAGCCCGGGTAGAACCGGGACTGGTGCTGGACCAACTGAATGCGCAACTGAAACGCCATGGGCTATTTTTCCCGGTCGATGTGTCGACCAGCAGNCGTGCAACCCTNGGGGGNATGACCGGTAACAACAGTTGTGGGGCAAGGTCGATCCGTTATGGAAAAATGGTGGACAATGTCCTCGGAGTCGAAGCCCTGCTCCAGAATGGTGAAAAGATTCAATTTGGGGAAGTGGATCCCAAATCCCTGAATGGGAAACACCCGTCCACCCGGGATCANCTGCTGCAACAGCTTTTTCAGATTGGTATCCGGGAAGCCGATGAAGTCCGCCAACGGTTTCCGGAAGTACAGCGTCGCGTCGGCGGATACAACATCGATGAACTGATTCCTCCTGATCATGGGGTGCTGAATCCNGCCAGACTGCTGGTCGGTTCNGAGGGAACCCTNGCCTTTTCCACCTCGATNCACCTTAAACTTCAACCGATTCCAACCCACAAAGTACTTGGTGTCTGTCATTTCCCCAGCTTTTATGAGGCAATGGATTCGACCCAGCATCTGGTCACCCTCAACCCGGACGCGGTGGAACTGGTGGACCGGACGATGATCGAACTGGCAAGGTCGATCCCCCAGTTTGCGGAAAAGCTTAAAAAGTTTGTNATNGGNGAACCTGATTCGTTGTTGCTCGTNGAGTTCACNGGAGANGAACTGAAGCCCCTTCAAGCCAAACTCTCTGAACTNAAGGCAATGATGGCATCTCTGGGATTCCAGGATGCCGTGGTCGAAGCAATCGATCCCGCATTCCAGAAAGAAGTCTGGGATGTGAGAAAATCAGGATTGAACATCATGATGTCGATGAAAGGAGACGACAAACCGGTTTCCTGCATCGAAGACTGCGCGGTTGAACTGAAGGATCTTGCCGAGTACACATCCAGGCTGAACCACCTCTTTGAAAAATATGGAACCACCGGCACCTGGTACGCCCATGCCTCGGTCGGTTGCCTGCATGTGCGTCCGGTCTTGAACATGAAGAAGGAACAGGGTGCCTCCGTGATGNGAAAAATCACCGANGAAGCCTTCGANATCGTGCGGGAATATGGCGGGTCTCATTCCGGAGAACACGGGGATGGACTGGTACGTTCCGAATTTCTGGAAACCATGTACGGGTCGCGGATGGTGAACACCTTTGCTGAGGTGAAGAAACTCTTCGATCCGGACAACCTGCTCAATCCCGGAAAGATCGTCCGTCCTGAAAAGATGGACGACCGCAGCCTTTTCCGCTATTCAACCGAATACCAGCATCCTGAAGTCGACACCTACCTGGACTGGTCTCCCTGGGGAGGATTCCAGCGTGCGGCGGAAATGTGCAACAACAACGGNGCNTGCCGAAAATCCAATCCGGATGTGATGTGCCCCTCCTACCGGGTGACCCANGATGAACAACATTTGACCCGGGGAAGAGCCAATGCCCTGCGCCTTGCTCTATCAGGACAACTCGGGACACGTGCCCTGACCTCCAAATCCATGTATGAGACGATGCGGCTTTGTGTGGGTTGTAAAGCCTGCGCCCGGGAATGCCCAACGGGGGTGGACATGACCCGGATGAAGAGCGAATTTCTGCACCATTACCAGCAGGAGCATGGAGTGAAACTTCGTGACCGTATTTTCGCCAATTTGCCGCGACACGCTCCGTTGCTTTCCAAGTTTGCTCCGCTGCTCCATCTGCGTGACCGGATTCCGGGTTTGGCACAGATCAGTGAAAACCTCCTGGGAATCCAGGGGAATCGAAAACTGCCGGAATGGTCTTCCAGTCCTTTTCGGGATGAGGAAGTTACATCCCAACCCGGTGACAAAACGGTGGTGCTTTTCACTGATACTTTCGGCACCTGGTTCGAACCCCAGGGGCTCAGGGATGCCGTGANGGTGCTGCAGAATTCCGGATACGAAGTNCAGGCCCTGGGAGCTTCATCTTCTTCCAGCCGACTCTGTTGCGGAAGAACCTACCTTTCTTCGGGTCTGCTCCGGGAGGCGCGCCAGGAAGCCCTCAAAGTTATCGGGAGACTCCACAAATTCGTCGAGTCAGGAATCCCGGTGGTCGGTCTCGAACCCTCATGCATGTTCACCATCCGGGATGATTACCCATCACTCGTTCCCGGTCCGGATTCCGAGGCATTGGCTTCCCATGTCCAGNTGCTGGACGAGTTCCTTTTCCAGGAACATCAAAAGGGCCAACTCAAACTTCCGCTACGGAAAATCTCCCAGGAAAAAATCTGGGTCCATGGACATTGCCACCAGAAAGCCGCGAATGCCACAGGCAGCACCCTGGGAATCTTGNAAACCATCCCGGGATTGGAAGTTGAATTGATTCCTTCCAGCTGCTGCGGAATGGCAGGCTCCTTCGGCTATGAAAGTGAAAACTATGAAATTTCGATGAAAATGGCAGAATTGAGTTTGCTTCCAAAGATCCGGACCCTGGATCAGAANCATGGCATCGTTGCCTGCGGAACGAGCTGCCGACAGCAGATTCAACACGGAAGCGGAAAACCTGCGATGCATACCGCACAGATCCTCAGACAGGCCATCAGTGATGCATCTTCAATAAACTGAAAGAAAAATCATGACACCGAAACGTACCGCCCTCATCACCGGTTCCGGGAAAAACATCGGACGCGCCATCGCCCTGAGACTCGCCAAAGACGGAATGAACCTGGTGATCCATGGAGGCAGCGACCTTGATGCCTGTGAGCAGACCGCACGTGAAGCAGAATCCCTGGGAGCCCAGACTCATGTCACGGTNGGGGACGTCTCNAATCGGTCCGAAGTGAAACGCATCTCTGAAGAAGCGCTTCAGACTTTTGGACGGGTTGATGTTTTGATCCACAATGCTGCGACCCGTCCCCATCAGAACCTGTTTGAAATATCGGATGAGGAGTGGGACCGGGTTCTTGAAGTCAATCTTGGAGCCGCGTTTCAGTTCTGCCGTCTGCTGATTCCCGGGATGCTTGAACAACAATGGGGAAGGATCCTCACCTTTGCCGGAGTCAATGCAATCCGGGGTTATCCCAACAGCCCCCATGTTTCGGTTTCGAAACACGGTGCCTGGGGACTGGTCAANGCTCTTTCACGGGATTTTGCCGGTCAGGGCATCACCGCCAACACGATTTCTCCAGGAGCCATTTTCACCAAACGCACCAGCGCCAGGGAGGAAGAATTCATCAACCGTCAGGCTTCGGAAGTTCCTGCAAAACGTCTTGGCACCCCGGAGGAAATTGCCTCCATGGTCGCACATCTGGTTTCCGAAGAAGGTGCTTACGTTACCGGGCAGTTGATTCAGATCAACGGTGGTGGAGCCATGTGAGGATGGTAAACTAATTCAAAANAANTTAAAAANACNGACCTAAAATAACGATGGAATCACAAAATAAGGCCGCCAGGCTTCGTGAATTGCTGGAACAGCCCGGAGTGCTCACGGTTCCCGGCTGTTACGATGCCTTTTCGGCACTGATGGTAGAAAAAAGCGGTTTTTCTGCAGCCTACATGACGGGTTTCGGCAGTTCCGCCTCGGTCATCGGTGAGCCCGATGCCGGATTGATGGACTTCACCCAGATGTCGACCCATGCCGGCAACCTGGCTTCCTGCATCGGGATTCCGCTGATTGCCGACGGAGACACCGGTTACGGAAACGCGATCAACGTTTACAGGACTGTGAAAACCTATGCCAAGCTCGGTGTGGCAGCCATCCATCTGGAAGACCAGCTTGCTCCGAAAAGATGCGGTCATGTCCAGGGGAAAGTCCTCATTCCCCTTGAAGAAATGGTAGGCAAACTCCATGCGGCCAAAGATGCGGCGGCAGAACAGGACATCGTCATCATCGCACGGACCGACGCCAGGGCTGTCGAAGGATTCCAGGCTGCTCTTGAACGCTGCAAGGCTTTCGAAGAAGCCGGGGCGGATGTGATTTTTCTGGAAGCGCCAAGATCCCTCGGGGAAATGCGTGCAGCAGTGGAACAGATCAACAAACCGATGCTTGCCAACATGGTCGAAGGGGGAGAAACGCCTTTCCTGGAAGAGGAGGACCTCCAGGAACTCGGGTTCAAAATCGGACTCTACCCTGTGACCCTTTTACTGAGTGTTGCCAATACGCTGGCACAACAGTTGTCCCTGATGAAAAAAAATGATCACAGCACGATCCAGAAACAGCAATGGACTTTCCAGCAATTGAAGGACATGGTGGGATTCCCCGGATACCATACAATGCAGGAGAAATATGGATCCGTTGAATAGTTTCCCGGGGTTCACTTTTAAACAGAATTCCTGCAATGCCTGATTACCGGGTCAGCCCACTGGTTCAGGAACTCCCTGCCACTGTGCCTTTCGTCGGGCCTGAAACCCAGGAAAGGAACCAGGGATACCTCTTCAAGGCAAGGATCGGTGCCAATGAAAGTGTCTTCGGACCTTCCCCCAATGCGATTCAGGCGATGGCCGATGCTGCTTCAGAAAGTTGGATGTACGGAGATCCGGAATTNCATGATTTACGGGAAGACCTTGCGGCTCATCACCAGGTTGAGTCGGGAAACATCATGGTCGGCGAGGGCATCGACGGAATGCTGGGTTATGTCGCCCGGATGTTCCTGCAGCCCGGGGATACGGTTGTCACTTCCGCAGGGGCCTACCCGACCTTCAACTACCACGTCAACGGTTACGGGGGGAAACTCGAATTCGTTCCTTACCGGGATGACCGTGAAGACCTGGATGCCCTGATTCAGAAGGCAACCCAACTTCAGGCGAGATTGATCTATGTTTCCAACCCGGACAATCCGATGGGAAGCTGGTGGGATGCACAAAGCATCGAATCCATCACCAAACAGATTCCGGAAAACTGCCTGCTCATTCTGGATGAAGCCTATGGAGAATTCGCCCCTCCGGGAACCCTCCCTCCGCTTGACCTGGATAACCAACGCTTGCTCCGCATGCGGACCTTTTCCAAAGCCTACGGTCTCGCCGGGATGCGTGTGGGGTACGCCATCGGAAATGCGGAACTGATCCTGGAATTCAACAAGATCCGCAATCATTTCGGGGTGGGACGCGTGGCCCAGGCAGCGGCGCGTGCTGCTTTGAAAGACCAGGCTCACCTGCAGCGTGTGCTGACACAGGTGAANNATTCGCTGGAGACCNTCAAAGAAATTGCGNTTGAAAACGGCCTCANNCCCCTGCCGACGGCATCNAACTTCCTCACCATCGACTGTGGAAAAGACGGGGCCTTTGCCGCGGCCCTGATGCAGTCACTGATCGGAAAGGGAATCTTTGTGCGGATGCCCGGGGTTTCGCCACTCAACCGCTGCATCCGCATCACCGCCGGTTTNCCTGAAGAACTGCAAATCCTNGCCGAAACCCTGCCCGAAGCCCTCGANGAAGTCCGNAAATCATTCTGAATGCTTCGATGATTCCGGATTTTCTTGAAATCGAAGAATGCCTCCGTCCCCCGAGATGAACNTGGAAACNTCNGGAAGTCTTGACNTCTCCGGGGAATTACCTCCNGTCATGCTGGAAGAACCGGTCCGTGGTTCCAGGGCATGGGCTGCAACAGATCTCGTTTCAGAGGATTGGACAATCCAACTCAGCGAAGACGCCCTGGAAGAAATTCATGCCATTGGGGAAACGATCCGCAATCATCCCCTTCCGGATTTCCTCAGGGGGCCCGAAGATTTTGAGATCCCCCACTTGAGAGAAATCGCCTCATCCGCAAAATCCATACTGGATCAAGGCTGCGGATTTTGTGTGATGGAACCATTCCCGTTGGACAGCCTGGATGATCAGGAACAGGTGGAGTGTTTCCGGATTTTTTCACAACTGTTGGGAAGGCCGGTTGCACAAAAATGGGACGGCACCATGATGTACGATGTGACCGATACCGGCCAACCCTACAGCTANGGAGTCCGGGGGTCGTANACAAATGTCGAACTTCCCTTTCACAATGACAATGCATTCGGNATCCGTCTTCCCGAATACGTCGGNCTGCTCTGTAAACGCCCNGCGCGGGAAGGCGGGGTCAGCCGTTTTTGCAGCCTCCATTCGGTGCATAACCGNATGCTGGAACAGCATCCGGGACCGTTAAAGAGACTCTACCAGCCGATGCTTTTCGACCGGCAGAAAGAACATGCNGAAAATGCTCCTCCCACGGTTTGGGCTCCTTGTTTCAGTTGGAATGGAAACCAGCTCAAAGCCAGGGTCAATGTCTCTCTCGTCCAGAAAGGTTATGAAATCTCAGGGAACAAGATGGACGATGAACTTCAAGAAGCCCTGGAGTGTCTGCAAAACGTGGTCGGTTCTGAAGACCTGTGGGTGGAGGCTCCCCTGGAACGGGGACAGATCCAGTTTCTCGACAATCAGAACCTGATCCATTACCGCAGCCGCTTCACTGACGACTCGGACCCGGAAAAGAAACGACACCTGTATCGAATCTGGCTCAGAGATTCAGGTGCCCAAAGTTATGATGGATTAATCTAAAAAACCAATTATGAAAATTGATCGAATTGAGGTTTATGGCTATGACCTGAGTTATCGTTATGGCAAATACGTCATGTCGGGCAACCAGGTGATCAACAGCATTCCCAGCACGGTGGTTCGTATCCTGACGGATTCCGGCATTGAAGGATGGGGAGAGGTCTGTCCGCTTGGCCCGCTCTACCTGGCCTCCCATGGTCTTGGTGCAAGAGCTGCCTTACAACAGATGCTGCCTGCCCTGAATGAATTGGATCCGACCAATCTTTCCGCCATCCATGCTGCAATGAATGCTTCCCTTCGCGGACANAGTTATGCCAAAAGCGCCATTGACATGGCCTGCTGGGATATCCTGGGAAAAGATTCGGGGAAAGATGTNGCGACGTTGCTGGGAGGCCGGCTGCAGGAAAGTTTTCCTTTGTATAAGGCGGTNCCCTTGGGACCTTCAGAAGAAATGCAGCAGTATGTGGTTGACCGGCGTTCTGAAGGAATCCACCGATTCCAACTAAAAATCGGGGCCAATCCCTACGANGATGCAGAACGGGTTCGGAAGGTCGTTGAAGTGACAACCAGTGAAGATGTGATTGTCGCAGATGCCAACGGAGGGTGGCTTTTACAGGATGCGATGATTGCTGCACGCCTGATAGAACCGTTGCATGGGGTTCTGTTCGAGGAGCCATGCAAAACCCTTGAGGAGTGTCTNTATGTTCGGCAGCACACCTCGCTGCCGATGATCCTTGATGAGGTGATTACCGATGTCAATACGATGGTTCGTGCNTTCAATGCCCAAGGCATGGAAGGAATTAACCTCAAAATTTCCAAATTTGCAGGTTTGACCGGCTCAAAACTGGTCCGCGACCTTGCCGATAGTCTGGGCTTAAGGGTGACGATTGAAGATACCTGGGGTGGTGATCTNGTTACGGCTGCAGTCAGTCACTTGGCCGCGAGCACTAGACCCGAACAGGTCATTACTGTTTCATTCATGAATGACTGGAACAACGAACACATTGCCGGTTATCAGCCTCGTTCCAAAAATGGAATCGGTTCTGTTCCTGCTGAACCAGGTCTGGGCGTCGATGTGGATGTAAAAAGCCTGGGAACTCCCCTATTTGTTTCAAAATAAATCGACTTCTCTTCTGTATTTTCAGCAGACTCACACCTGGGGAAAGCGTGACTTTTTTTCCAACTGGTAGATGGGCATGGTGTTGCGGATATAAGCGTCACCACCATTTTCGACGTGCTGATAATCCCAGCTTATAGATTGNTCACGCATNATATTTTTGAGAAAGCGGCGACGGCGTTGGCTTTCNAGCACCCGCTTGATCAAAGCTTCGTGATCGTATCGGTTTTCGATTTCACCGATCANATCGGTAACCTCAGCCTGGAAGTCAGCGTTTAGTGCGAGATTGTTCGTTTCCAGAGGATCTNTTGTAAGATCATAATANTGGGTCGGGTCATTCNCGGAGTAAATCAGTTTTTTTCCTCCACGCCGGATCATGTAAATTGGTTCCGTGGTTCCTTCCGCGAAATACTCACCAAACACCTCATCATGCCCTTTCGAGCCNGACAGATGCGGCAGCAGCGAACGTCCTTCAATCGGNGTCGGGTAGTCTCTCGCCAACCCGTCACGTGCAAATTCATCCAAAGTCGGTAATAAGTCCACCAGCGAAACCGCTGAATTGACACGACCNGATTTGAATCCGCTTGGACTACTTATNATCAGGGGAACACGTGAGGAATTTTCCAAAAACGACATTTTGAACCACATACCGCGCTCCCCCAGCATATCCCCATGGTCCGAGGTAAAAACAACAATCGTGTTATCCCTGAAACCTGCCCCTTCAAGTGCATTCAGGAGTTCCCCGACCCGGTCGTCAATATCCGAGATTGAACCATAGTACGCGTGACGGGCATCACGGATGGTTTCTTCCTCCAGATCCAGTTCGCTCGCACCGTAGCTGAAACGCAGTCTTGCCGAATGCGGATCCTCCTCAACGGACCCGAGTGGAACCCGTGGCAAGTCAATTTCATCATCGCGATAGAGATTCCAATGCTCCTCCCGGCACAGGTAGGGATCATGGGGTTGGATCATGGACACGGTCAGCAGGAAAGGACGTTCGGGATCCTCTCGAGCATGATCGAACAGGAATCGCTTGGCTCGAAAAATCACTTCATCGTCGTAATCCATGTACATCGCACGCGTGCATATCCCGGCTTTGGTGACCACCTCCATGTTGTGATACCAGTCCAATTTGGCATTGGGACGGTCCCATTCCGGATGCCAGGTGAAGTCTGCGGGGTAAACATCCGTTGTCAGGCGTTCTCCGAAACCATGCAATTGATCCGGCCCGATAAAATGCATCTTCCCGGAAAGACAAGTCCGGTATCCTTCTGCGGAAAGATAATGGGCAAAGGTTGGAATCTCGGAAGAAAACTCGACTGCATTGTCCCACGCCGCAATTCTGCTCGGCAGGCGTCCACTCATCATCACAAAACGGGAAGGAGCGCAAAGCGGAGCATTGGTGTAGGCTGCATCAAAAACCACCCCCTGCTCAGCCAACCGGTCAATGTTTGGGGTTTTCACCAGGGGATGACCATACGCAGCAAGGAATTGCGGAGCGAGTTGATCCGCCTGAATCAGTAAAAGGTTCGGTTTACGGGTTGCCATGATCGAATACTAGGCAGGGTTCATGGGTGAAGTAACGGTCTTNCCTCCGTCCAGGTTGAATTTCGGAANATTCTATTTTTTGAATGACCGTCCTGGANCANCTTAAATTGGTGCATCAAACCCGGGTGAAAGTCCAGAAAATTTCCGGAGATTCTATCAGAACTCAATGAAAAACCTCTTTCTGTCAAAAATAGAGCAAAACTCTCTCTTTTCAACCTGCAGTGACAAAAGCATGTTATGGCNCGATTTTCAGTACAGTTGAAAAGTTCGAGGTGAAGCGCCGGGTCTTCCTAAGAACGAATNGGTAACCATGAAACCTCAGGGTATGGATCNATAGCATCAGTCCATTGACCCCAGATCAAAATTTGGCAAAGATTGAGTTTTCCAAAACGCTCAATGGGGAATTTTATGAATCCAACCTTTTTCCTGAACCTTCTCATCCTGTCAATGATTTTACATTCAGGGTGTTCTTCCAAATTGAAATGCAGTGATTTCAAGGAGAAAGGAAAAGGAACCATAACCCAATGCGAGGAGTATGATCGATCTTCTCTTGAGGACCTTGAAGAGCAGACGAAGAATATTCCAAACCAATAATCTCAATCAAAGGATCGTTTATGAAATCCATCGACTTCAAAAGTCTGCTTATCGGCATTCTCGGAACTGCTCTGGTGATGATGTTGATGGGGAAATCCGTATTCCAAGCGGAACCCTATCAAATCCAATGTGTTCATTTGGAAGATACGATCGGAATGGGTTATGTCGCTTGCCGGTTATTTGATATGAATAATATTTCCAAACAAATTAAATCCTCAAAACCTGATTTTTTGTACACGGAACGAGAATTCTGGGAATTTTACCCGGAAAGGGATTTGAACTGATCCATTCGAAAGGCTACGGAAAGCCTTCAGAAATCAATTGGGGAAGTGATCTAGTACTCCTGAACAAGGAATAGGGGATGGATGGGAACCTTCCATACGTTAGTAAATCCGGTACCAGAGCAATGGGGATTGGATTCCTTAGGAGGAATGAAGCGGGCCGTCATCAGAAGTGCCGAGTGACGGCCCGAAAGGAGATGAAGCATGTTAAAGCTTCTAGCGAAGATGAAGAACCTCTAAACACCTCGCTATTTTTTATGAAAGCGATTTTTGAAGAAGCTGAAAAAGAAGNATCACTTTCACTGCGGATGTTTTGAGCCACCGTCCGCTGGGCTGAANAATGAGTCTTGAAAAGCAATACATCATAGCCCTTCATCGATGTCAATATAAAAAATATAATNATATGGAGTCTGATGTATAAGCATAAAAATGCAGAGCCTCTTCCACCTCATTGACTTTCGGCTTAGATGAAGACTCAAAGATTTAATCTGAATTCTTAACGAATGATCTGACTAGATTCAAAAATCTCAACTATCAATCAACTGCCGCTAAAGCTTCAATTTCAACTTTGACTTCAGGTTTAAAAAGTTTTGATACGTAAATCCAGGTTTTTGCAGGCGGGGGTTGATTCAGGTATTTTTCATTAGCATCTTTGATTTTTGACCAATCAGAAGGTTCTTCGGTCAAAAAAACAGTGATTCTTGCAATATCGTGCTTGGAACCCCCTTGTGAAGTCACCAAGGCATGAATATTTTTCAGTGTCTGTTCATACTGTGCTTCCAAACCCTCAACCATACTCCCATCAATCAGATTTCCAATTTGTCCCGCAATAACAGGATTCTCTTCCCTGGAGGTAGGATTGCCAGATTACTGTAGGAAGCCGCAGGTGCGGGCGCTTCTTCAGGATTTAAAAATTCTATTGTCATCAGTATTCAATCATTTTCTAACGGAAAGAACGTGCTCGGAGACGATATTAAGCATCTAATACAACAGAAGTCAGTATTTTTATTGGTTCAGAATTTTGGGAAGGTCTCATTCCTGAAGAAGAACTTCCTGACTTATTGATCATGTTCTTGTGGAAGCTATTGGTTTTTGGGCTATTTTATGTAACAAAAGGCGGGTTTATTGGGTGCATTTTTTTTCTAAAAAGAAGATATGAATGATTTTGATGTAATCGTGGTTGGAGGCGGAAACGCCGCTTTTTGTGCGGCACTTGCGGCCCGGGAATGCGGAAGCCGTGTTCTGGTGCTGGAACGTGCTCCCCTGGAAGTCAGCGGCGGTAACAGNCGTTACACNGCAGGCGCGTTTCGCTTTGCGTATGACGATGTCGGGCACATCCGGGAACTTTGCCCGGAACTCACCGAGGAACAGTTGGATATCACCGATTTCGGAAGTTATTCAACCGACCAGTTTTTTGATGACATGTATCGTCTGACGCGTTTCCGGACGGACCCTGATCTCTGTGAAACCCTGGTCACCCAATCCAGGGAAACCATGATCTGGCTTCAGAAAAACGGAATCCGTTTCATGCCGATCTATGGAAGGCAGGCTTTCAAGCATGAAGGACGTTTCAAGTTTTGGGGCGGACTGACCCTCGAATCCTGGGGAGGCGGCCCNGGATTGGTGGATGGAGAAACAGACCTCGCCCAAAAAGCAGGGATTGAGATCCGCTACAGTGCCAGGGTGCTTTCCCTGATCCATTCCGAATCAGGAGTGAATGGGGTGAAGGTGAAGATGGAAGGAAAAACCCATGAAATCAAGAGCCGTGCGGTGGTCCTTGCCTGCGGGGGTTTTGAATCAAACACCGAATGGCGCACCCGATATCTGGGACCGGGTTGGGAAATGGCCAAGGTCCGGGGAACTTGCTTCAACACCGGAGACGGGATCCGCATGGCCCTTGAGGTCGGAGCCTCCCCTTACGGAAACTGGTCCGGCTGCCATGCCGTCGGCTGGGATTACAATGCTCCGGAATTCGGGGATCTCGCCGTGGGAGACGGATTCCAGAAACATTCCTANCCNTTTGGAATCATGGTCAATGCCACCGGCAGGCGCTTCGTGGACGAAGGCGCAGATTTCCGNAATTACACTTATGCCAAATATGGACGGGTGATTTTGGAGCAGCCTGACCAGTTCGCCTGGCAGGTTTTTGATCAAAAAGTGACCCACCTGCTGCGTGATGAATACCGGATCCGCCGTGTCTCCAAAGTGACCGGACAAACCCTCGCGGATCTCGCCGACAAAATGGAAGGGGTCGACAAACAGGGATTTCTGGACGAAATCCAGCATTACAACAATGCGGTTCAGCNGGGCATAAAATTCGATCCCAACGTGAAAGATGGAAGAGGNACNNNGGGACTGGAAATCAATAAATCCAACTGGGCCAATACCCTCGACGAAGGTCCCTTCGAGGCCTACCACATCACCTGCGGCATCACCTTCACCTTNGGGGGAATCCGTGTTGATCCCAAAACAAGCCANGTGATCAACGANGACCTGGAACCGATTCAGGGNCTCTATGCTGCNGGAGAATTGGTNGGTGGGCTTTTTTACTTNAATTATCCNGGAGGCACAGGCCTCATGTCCGGTTCGGTCTTCGGCCGCCAGGCAGGAAACTCTGCNGGGAAGCTTTGANNGTTTAAGGTTTCTTCACGCGTTTCGTTCTTTGAGGAGCCTGAAAAAGAATGATCCTCTTTTTTTTCTCCCAGATGGAAAAGCAAGGAACGACTCACTATTCATCCTTGACCGGCTTTTGAAATCGCAATCAGGACCAATCCGACACCGACACAGACCGTTCCGATGGCGATGCTCCAGGTGAGGGGTTCATGGAGCAGCCAGGCGGACAACAGCACGCCGCAGACCGGGGAAATGAAACCGAAGCTGGAAACCAGGGTCGGGCTGTAGAATTTGTAAAGCAGTCCCATCGCCATGAACCCGAATCCGGCGATCACCACCCCCTGGTAGAGAATTCCGGCAAGGGGAGGCCAGTCCAGGTTCTCCCAACGGATTTCCTCGAAGATTAATCCACCCAGCATAAAAGCCCAGAGGGCAAGAATCATCATCCAGACCACCACCCGGGTCGGCTCGGTCTGCCGGACCATCTGTGCGGAGAGGATCAGCCGGAACCCAAGCAGCATCGCACTGAGCAGGACGATTGATGCTCCCCACACCGAAAATTCCTCAACACTGAGCCCTCCCCGACGCATCACGATCAGACTGGTTCCTGAAAACGCAATCGCCAGTCCCAGGGTTCGCAGCAGCGTCAGCTGATCTCCCTTGATCATCACATGTGAGAAAAAAGCGGCAAACAGAGGAAAGGTCGAAATCAGAACCGAGGAAATGGCTCCTGAAGAAATTTCAAAACCCGCGTTCATGAGCCAGATCTGTATGAAAAAAATGAAACTGAGGATGGAAAAAGGCCTCAGCTCCTCGCGCTTAAGCATCATCGGAATGCCCTTGAACCGGGCCCAAACCAGAATGCAGAGAATGGCAATGGAAAAACGAAGGAAACCGCTCCACAACGGGGGAAAAACCTGAAGCCCGAATTTGACTGCCACCGGGTTTCCTCCCCAAAGCGCGTGGATCAGCGAAATCACTATTGCCGAACGGAAAGTAATTGCCATTCCTTCCTAAATGCTCAATTCCTGAAATTTATTTGATACTATCAAATAAATAGTTTAGGATGGTTTCATCATTAACATTGAACCCACATCAAGGAGATCATGATGGAACATTTAACCAAAGAAAGCTTCAAGAATAAGGTTTTTGATTTTGAATCAAATCAGGAGTGGAGTTTTGCCGGAGACAAGCCCTGCATCATCGATTTTTACGCGGACTGGTGCAATCCCTGTAAGGTCGTCGCACCCATCCTGGAGAATCTGGCAGAGGAGTACGAAGGAAAAGTCGACATCTACAAGGTCGACACGGAGAAGGAGCAGGAACTTGCCTCGATGTTCAACATCCGCAGCATCCCGTCGATTCTTTTTGTCCCCAAGGATGGAAAACCTCAGATGTCCATGGGAGCTTTGCCCAAAGAAAATTTCGTCCAGGCGATCAAGGATGTTCTCCAGGTTCCCGAGCAGACCGTTTCCTGAACGGTACCTGGGATGAATTCAAATCCGTTGGCGGATGCAACCGGATCATTGAAGAAACATCCGGATTTTCCAGGACTGGCCGAATCGCTCTTCAGCCTGATCCATTACCGGAGCAGTGTTCAGAAAAAATGTGCACAGCTCGGAGAGATGGAATGCAGGCTTTTGAACCTTTTGGCCGACGAACTGGAAGCGGTAAGGATGAATGAATTGGCGGAACGCCTCGGAGTTTCTGAAAGCCGGATCACAAGATTGGTGGAACGGATGGTGAAGAAAGGCCTGGTGACCAAACACCGTTCCACCCGGGACCGGCGNAGCTGGGAAGTCGGTATTTCCCGGCAGGGGATAGATGCCAATGTGAACGTTTCCGCCGTTTCCAGTGAAGTCCAGGCCGAGTTGATGGCCCGCTTGCCGGANGCAGAACACGATTTGATTTACCGNAATGTCAAAACCTACATCGAAACCTTCCATCAAGTCCTGGAAAATAAAGACNCTGAACTGGAATCTTCCCAGGACCCATTGACGTANATCCTGNAAAATGTNNTTNAATNCTCAANGCNAGNCTTGNACTTNAGNCTAAGGATTTACTTTTTCTTCCGTTTCCAATGCATTATTTTAAGACTCACTGCATTGAATCCTCAAAAATNGATGAAATTTATTCTTAAATTATCATTGGCCATCCTGGTTTTGGCCCCGGTTTCCTGGNNAACGACNCAGGCATCCAGCGATGTCATCCTGGTCAAGCAGGAGCGGATACTGAAGGAGGAATACCAGATGGTGCGTCAAATGAGGCACAGGCTGCGTTATCTGCTCGAGCAGCAGGACATGGAAAACACCCTTCAGGAAGGGGAGGATGTTTTCCAGGATCTCCAGCAATTGGAGCAGTGGTTGGAGGAGATGAAGCGCAACCCTGAAAATGCCAATATGGAAGCTCTGATGCAGATGATGCAGCAGCTGGAACAAAGGATGAATGAAAGCCTCTCTGAACAGGAGCAGACCCAGCAATGGCTGAATTCCCAGAATTCCCAAACCCCGCAGCAGCAACAGCAGCAGATTCCGCTATCTTCGCTGATGGAGACGATGCGTGAATTGATCCGCCAGCAACGGTTNGATGAAGCCCAACAGCTTCTGGACCAGTTGATGACGGCCCTCAACCGCCAGCAACAAGATCTTCAGCAGTCCCTGGCTCAAAACAACCAGCAGCGTTTTTCCCAGACCAACCGGGATCTTCAGCAGATGATGTCCCAGGCCCAGCAGGCCCTGTCCCGGGAGAATCAGGTGCGAAAGATGCTGGAACCCCACAACGCCTCCCAAAAACTTCCTGAGGACGTGGCCAAACAGGCGGCTGAATTGCAGCGGCAAATCAGCGAACTGATCCGAAAAATGCAGTCCGGGTTAATGCAGCTTCCGGAATCATCGATGCTCAACACACGCACTCCCCGGAGGGAACTTCAGCTGGGCATGCAGGCATCCAGCGACACGGAAGGTAACCTGAAAAATTCCATGCCGATGCCTTCCTTCCAGTCCGCAGGGGATGCCAAGAACAGCCTCGAACGCCTGACTCAAAACCTGAACCAGCTTCAACAGCAGGCGCAGCAGATGTCAAACAACCAAATGATGGCCCAGAGAGAAGGGGGAGGAAGACGTTACTGGTCGGAAAAAAGCGTCAGGCCGATGAAATTCGAATATGAATTCCAGGCAAATCCACTCTTTCGGGAAAAAATCCAGAATCAGCAGGGACAGGATTCCCAGCGAAGAACCAAACTTCAGCAGCANTATCTGCAGGAAGTGATGCGCTGATTCAGNAAATGGGTCGGGGTGAAGGGTNTGTGAGGGNAAATCAGACCTGCATCCTCATCACCTCCTCGTAGGCGGAGACGAGTTTGTTACGGATCTGAAGCATGAGCCTCATGGAAATGTCAGCCTTTTCCAGGGCGATCATGGTCCCGTGAATGTCCTTGTTTTCGGCGGTCAGCAACTCGACCTGCTTGGCCTCGGCGGTCAGCTGCTGCTGNTTGACCTGTTGGAGCAGTTTTTCAAAATTCTGTCCGATTCCTCCACCGGATCCGGAACCGTCTTCACGGGTCTGTCGGGCAAGNGCTTCCTGGGGACCGGTCGGTGAAACCGGGGGAAGTTTAAGATTCATGTGTTCTCCATCTGTTTTTACGCTGCATCGAAAACTTCACTTCATTCAAGAACCACTAAGTTAACCCATACCTCGTCCCAAATCCAGCGCTGACTGCCACATGCTCTTGGAGGCATTGAAAGCGGCCACATTCGCTTCGTAGGACCGTGAGGCTTCCATCAGGTTCACCATCTCCTGCATGGTGTTGATGTTCGGCATTGCCACATAGCCCTCCTCATTCGCATCGGGGTGTCCCGGTTCATACCTGAGGATCGGCGGTTTGGTATCCTGAACGATGCCCACCACCTTGACCTGGGTCGCGGTGTCCAGGGACCGTTCCTGGGCACGGAGTTCGTCTTCGAATTTACGGTCGTTGGCCACGGCGGCAAAGATCACTTCACGCCGACGGTAGGGACCGCCCTGAGGGGTCCTCGTCGTGTTGGCGTTGGCCAGGTTTTCAGAAATGGTATTAACCCGCTGGCGTTGGGCGGTCATGCCCGAAACGCTAACGGAAAGAGAATCAATGATGCTCATGAACGTCCTTCTGCAATGGCGGATTTCAATCCGCGGAATTTGTGGGCCAGCATCCTTAAGGTGGCATTGTACATCAGCTGGTTTTCGGCAATTTTTGCCATCTCACGGTCCAGATCGACGGTGTTGCCGTCAAAATCCGGGTAAGGTGAAGCGCTTAAAATGCGCTGTGCCTCGACTTCATTTAAAGGCGGAGTGTTCCTNCCGTCAAAATGCCGGGAATCGGTCTGCTTCAGCGGTCCGGGTTGTTCCGCCTGCAACGCCTTTTCCAGACTCGCCCTGAAGACGAGGTCCTCTGCCTGATAACCCGGGGTGTCTTTGTTCGCCACATTGGATGCCAGCAGATCATGGCGGCTGGTACGAAAATCCAAGGATTTCTGGGCGATGGTGAAGATGTTGTTGCCGAATAGCCCTGACATACGTTATTGATTTTTCTTATGATTAATCAAACAAATCGGTTATGCTTTTGCCTCATGAAAATGCAATCAAGGGGCCATAGCATCCTTCGTTTTGAAGGGATATCAGACCTGGGTTCATGCAAGAAAAATGAAATGGGAAAATGCCGATTTCCATTAATTGGTTTTTGAAAAAATGAACGACGAGCGGAAAACCCTCTGGGGGGGCCATCTGATCCAGAATCCCGCGCAGCAGAACGTCCAATTCTGTGCAGGACGCGACGTCCGTGAAGTGCCGATGGCGGATNAGATCCTTCTNCCTTTCGACATTTGGACCAACCGCGCCCATTGCATCATGCTGGAACAATGCGGGCTGATCCAAGGCACGCATCTGACCGGCATCCTGAACGGATTGCGGGAACTCGAAGATTCGATCGAGAAAGGAACCTTCAGGCTGAAACCGGAGTTGGAAGACGTTCATACCAACGTTGAGGTATTTGTCAGCGAAGCCCAGGGAGCGGANGCNGGAGGACGGATGCACATCGGCAGAAGCCGTAACGACCAGTCAGCCTGCGATATGCGGCTTTATCTTCGCAACCGGGCTATCGGGCTGTTCGGGGAGGTAAAAAGTTTTGCTGAAACCCTGCTNGGTCTCGCTGAAGAACATACCGGGACGGTGATGCCGGGTTTTACCCATTACCAGCCTGCCATGATCACCAGTTGGGGGCACTGGCTCTGTGCTTATGTTCAGGGGCTTTGCAGGGATCTGGAACGGCTNGGTTTTACCCTCAGGCTGGTCAACCGTAACCCGTTGGGAGCGGCTGCCGGATTCGGAAGTTCCTGGCCTCTCAACCGNGAANTGACCACCGAGTTATTGGGGTTTGATCGTGTGGAAAGCAACTCGCTGGACTGCATCGTTTCCCGTTGGGAAAACGAAGCCCAGCTGGCCCATGCCTTCAGCATGTTGATGAACCGCCTCAGCGTCATCTCCCAGGACCTGATCATTCTCAGTCTGCCCTACCTGAAGATGGTCCGNATCGATGACGGATTCGTCACCGGGTCCTCGATCATGCCGCAGAAAAAGAATCCGGATTTTGCAGAAGTGATCCGTTCCAAGGCGGCTTTTGTCCAGGGACAGCTGCAGAGCCTGCTGGGAATCCAGAAAGGCGCCCTGAGCGGCTATAACCGGGATACCCAATGGACCAAATACTTGATCATGGACGTGGTACGGGAATGTGAAGATGCTCCCGGAATCCTCCGTGAAGTTTANCGGACCCTGGAAGTCGACATGGATGCAATGCGGCGGCATTGTCAAAGCGGATTCATGAATGCCGTTGACCTGGCAGATTTGCTCTGTCGNGAAAATGGTCTCGCCTTCCGCGAAGCCCACAACATCATTGCCCGAGCCGTCAAGTTGAGTTCAGAATCCGGCTCCATTTCCGCGGATTCCCTGAAAAAGGCTTTTCAGGAATCGGGACGAGATCCGCAAGAACTTCCTGAAAACATCGAAGCNTACCAAAATCCCTCGACTCTGATCGAAGCCAGGAAACACACGGGATCACCCTCGCCGGAACAGGTTCGGAGTCAGATTGGAGCATTGCATGAAGAACTCGAATCCATCTCNAAACCGATGATTGAGATCAGCAGCAGGGCAGAAAACGCCTGGCAGCGATGCCGGAATGTAAACCCCGGTTGAGCCAAGTTCAAACATCGAAAGTCGGGACAAACTTCGCTAAAACTTGTTTTGGAAGTCTATTTTTGGAAGTATGTGGGTTTGATTGAAATGATTGAATTGGGATTCTGCAATCCATAGAATAGGCAGAATCATTATCGGAGAACCCATGGCAAACGAAAAAGTTATACACCTGAACGATCCTGCAACTTTTGAAGAACAAACCAAAGAAGGNTACGCCCTGGTCGATTTTTGGGCAGGCTGGTGCGGACCCTGTCTGGC
>FUFK010040038.1_pt1 | contig 22000 bp, 18 predicted proteins | sample 1021851 | NCBI WGS metagenome assembly FUFK01 (sample SAMEA51879418, study PRJEB19060) | metagenome
ATATATCCTGCTTTTGGTCTAGCTGCTGAAGCAGGTGAAGTTGCAAACAAAGTAAAAAAGATCTTACGTGATGGTGACTTTGATCGTAAAGCCATAGCTGATGAGATTGGAGATTGCCTGTGGTACATTGCTGCATTGTGCAGAGATCTAAATGTTAATATGAATGATGTAGCTCGTGCCAATCTTAGCAAGCTGCAAGACAGAAAGAAACGTGGTGTAATATCTGGATCAGGAGACAACAGATGAATAACTATTTACCAACTGACTATCAAGCTTTCATACATACTTCACGGTATGCTCGTTGGCTTGAGGATGAGGGAAGACGAGAGTCTTGGTCAGAAACAGTAGATCGCTACATGGGTAACGTTGTAGGCTACGACATAGATCACGACACTTACAACGAAATAAGAGAGGCCATACTTGGACTAGAAGTAATGCCTTCTATGCGAGCCATGATGACTGCAGGTCCAGCTCTAGAAAGAGATAACACCGCAGGATATAACTGCAGCTACTTACCTGTAGATGATCCAAAGTCCTTCGATGAGGCTATGTTCATTCTCCTCTGTGGTACTGGTGTCGGATTCAGTGTCGAGAGGCAGTTCATTAGCAAGCTTCCCGAAGTGCCTGAATTGTTCGAGAGTGATACTACCATTGTGGTAAAGGACAGCAAGGAAGGGTGGGCTAAGGCGTTTAGACAATTGCTAGCTCTTCTATGGGCAGGAGAGATTCCCAAGTGGGATGTCTCTAAAGTTCGTCCTGCAGGTGCAAGACTAAAAACCTTTGGTGGTAGAGCATCAGGTCCAGCACCATTGGTTGACTTATTTAACTTTGCAGTTACAATATTCAAGGAGGCACAAGGACGTAGGCTATCATCAATTGAGTGTCACGATCTGATGTGTAAAATTGGTGAAGTTGTTGTTGTCGGTGGTGTTCGAAGATCTGCAATGATAAGTTTATCTAACTTGTCAGATGACAGAATGCGTCATGCTAAATCAGGCAACTGGTGGGACAACAATCCACAAAGAGCCTTAGCAAATAATTCTGTAGCTTATACAGAGAAACCAGACAGTGTATCATTCATGCGTGAGTGGATGGCACTGGTAGAATCAGGAAGTGGAGAACGAGGTGTATTCAATAGGGAAGCATCTAAAAATCAAGCTGCAAAAAATGGGAGACGTGATCCTGACTATGACTTTGGAACTAATCCCTGTAGTGAAATCATTCTTAGGCCGTATCAGTTCTGCAATCTTACGGAAGTTGTTGTCAGGGCTACTGACGATGTGGATTCTATTGCGAGAAAAGTTAGGCTTGCAACAATACTTGGAACGATTCAGTCCCAATATACTAAGTTCCCATATCTGCGAAAGGTGTGGCAGCGAAATACCGAAGAAGAACGATTGCTCGGTGTGTCTCTCACAGGGATAATGGATAACTCATTACTAACTACCAAAAACAAAGGATTGGAGGAGACTCTTGAACATTTACGAGAAGTTGCTGTTCGCACTAATTCTGATTGGGCTGACAGCCTTGGCATTCCAACAAGTGCAGCAATCACCTGTGTGAAGCCAAGTGGGACTGTATCACAGCTTGTTGATTCAGCATCAGGTATACATCCACGTCACTCACCACACTACATAAGAACTGTACGAGGTGATAACAAAGATCCACTTACTACCTTTATGAAAGATCAAGGTATACCAAGTGAGCCTGATGTNTTTAAACCAGATCAAACAACTGTGTTNTCATTTCCAGTTAAAGCTCCTCAAGGAGCANTNGTCACTGACAATGTCTCAGCTATNGAACAANTAAANACATGGNTNNTNTATCAAAGACATTGGTGTGAGCATAAACCNAGNGTAACAATTAATGTAAGAAAGGATGAATGGTTTGAAGTAGGTGCATTTGTTTACGAGCATTTTGATGAGATGTCTGGAGTAAGTTTCTTACCTTACAACGAACATACTTATCAACAGGCTCCATACCAGAGTTGCACAAAAGACGATTATAAAAAATTATCAAAAATAATGCCAAAAAGTATTGACTGGGCAAAGCTTTCAGAGTATGAAAAAGAAGACACTACTGCGAGCAGCCAGACCTTTGCTTGTACTGGTGACGTTTGTGAAATAGTAGATATAGGAGCATAATATGCAAGTTCACGTTAGACCTTTTAGAAAAGATATTTATGATCTGGTGGATGAACCATCAAAGAAAACTTTATCAGATTATCTAATATCAAAAGGCCATACCATCGTTAAGGACAAAGAAACTTTTGATGCTGATATAGTTTCTACAAAAGATGGGTTTACCTATTTTAATGAAGTAGAAGTTAAATCATCTTGGAAAGACGAATGGCCTGAGCACTGGGCTGAGATTAGAATCCCAGGAAGAAAAAGGAGACTTGTTGAAAAATATAAAGATCAAAACGGAGTGTTAAACTTTTACGTCTTAAATAAATTTATGGACAAAGCATGGCGTATAAAAGATACTCTTATGACAGATGACACACTCAAGGTTGCTGTTGGTAGGAGAATCCCAAAAGGTGAAACATTCTTTCACATTCCATATCAAGAAGCGGAGTTAATAAACTTATGATAAATTTTGATGATGCAATAGCAGAGTTATCTAAAGATACTATAACTATAACTGACGATAGTCCTACGACACTAACTATGGGTAATGACTATGACCCAGTAAAAAAGCCTCAACACTACGGTCAAGGCACAATAGAGTGTATTAAATATATAGAAGACTTTTTAACAGATGAAGAGTTGATAGGTTATTATAGAGGTAATATTGCAAAGTATCTTCACCGTTGGAGATATAAAAATGGTGTTCAAGATTTGGAGAAAGCACAATGGTATCTAAGCGCACTGGTCCAACTACAAAAGCGAAAGTAGCCAAGCCGTTTAATCAAGGCTACAGAGGTTTCTTAGTAGGAAACCTAACTAACCCCTATCCTCAAAATACAAAAGATTATAGGGACTGGGAGTTTGGCTTTAACAAAGCCTACTTCAAAAACAAGGAGCAAGTACTTGACAAAGAGTCTCGAAGAAGAAGCTAAAAAATTTGCTCGACAAAAACGTAAACCTGTTAAGATAAAAGAACTAACACCTCGATTATACTTAGCAGGTCAAGCTATGTGTGGCTTCATTGCAACAGGTAGACAACCTTGGCGAATGGAAGAAATACGAAAAGCATCTTTCGATTGGGCAGATTACATGTTAGAAGATGACACATAAAAAGAGGGGGCGTTTAGCCCCCTTTGTTTTAACCTCCGAATCTCTGCATCTCTATCGAAAGATCTTGTAAATCTTTCTGTGTCTCTAAGAACCTCTCCAATATAAATAATTCTTCGTATTCTAACTCATCAAAGTTATCTAGATTTAATTCTTTTAAACCTTTTGTAATATCTTTTTTATTATACTTACTAGCTATTTCAAACTGTTGGTTTGTAACATCATCAGGTCCAGAAGATTGAAGTCTTAAAAAAGATTTAGATAAATCTCTTGCTCTAGGTAAAACTTCTGATTTCCAATGCCTAAGCTTTTCTTCTGGAGATAAACTCTCAAACCAAGTAGACTCTAGTAACAAACTAGACTCAGCTTCTATTACATCGTGAAAGATACCATGATAAGCATTAGCTGCAGCTGGAGCTAGATCTTTTACTTTCTTATCTAGATCTAATGTGAAGTCTCTCAGACCCATCCTAGCCATAACTCTTTTAGTGTCGGTTAAACTAATAGTTCTTGCACCTAACACTTTTGTAGTTTGTATATCAGCTTTACCACCTGCAGCAGTCTGTTTAGGTTCTGCTAAACGCTCTCCTGTAAATAAAGGTATGATGTTGTCTATATATCTAAATGCATTATTGATAAGTTTATTATTTTGTTTCCTATCTATGGGAGCTGCGTCTGGTCCTGCTACAATTCCAACAGCAATATTTAAAGGTTCTAAAGGTCTTGTTAGTGGATTTATAAACTGACTCGCAAGAGTTATACTAGCAATCTCTGCTCCTTTAACTATGTCACGTCTTTCAGGATCAACCATAAATTTTATAGCCTCTAGTGTATCTCTCTGAGCTGTATCTAAGTTTCTTAATAAACCAGAGGCACCAAAGTCCTGACTGAACTGACCAAACATAGACATTGCCTGTTGGCTTTCTCCCATACGACTTAACGCAACAATTCTAGCACCCATTCTGTATGCTGATACTGGAAAGTCATACTTCTGATCTACTAGCTGTCCTGATATTGGATCTACAGCAGTATAAACAGGAAGCCCTTGCTTAACATTTTCTATCTCTTGATCAGATAGTGTATATAAAATACCTGCGGTAACTAGACTCCTAGAAAATGCTTCACCTTTTGGCATACTATCGTAGTATCCAGCTCCTCTTAATACCATGTTTAAACCAGAAGTATTCTTTCCCATAAAAGCTATAGTATTATTAAAAAATCTACCAAAGGGTATAGCCATACCTAATCCAGGTATGTTTCTAGCATCTTCTAAATATCCTGCTAGAGTTCCTATTGTGTCTCTTCCTTTATAAGATTTAGAAAAGATAGCTTCTAGTGTATCGTCAACTGCACTGGCTTCAATGTTACGATACTCTTTAGTAGCCATATATTGAGCAGCATCAGGTGATCTATAAAACTTATTCCAACCTTTACCTGTAGCCACCCTAAGTTTTTTATCCATCTGAAACAAAAATTCTTGTGACTTAGTATAAAGATCTTGAGCTTGTACGAGAGTTAGCTTCTGTATAAAATCAATCTTTGCATCAGTCTTCATACCTAGAAGTTTTTGATCAACACTAAATTTACCATCTGTTAATAATCTATTAGTCCCTTCCACACCTCCAGGAAGAACACTGTTTAATCTTTCTAAAGCAGCAGAGTTTCTTTGTAGGGCAGACTCAAAAGCTGTATAAGTCATATCAGGATCAAACAAAAAAGAAACTCTTTGTGCATTTGACTTAATTAAATTTGCAGCTAACTTTTGTGTCTTAGCACCTTTTTCTACATCACCTAAAAGTTTTTGTATAGTTCCCCTACCTGCTAACAATAAAGATAAAGTTATATCAGACATGCTCTGCAATGTTGTATTAGCACCCCAACCAATAACGTTTAGAGCACTGGTAGATGGGTGAGAAACTAAAAGTCTAATCAGTCTGTTTTGATTTTTTGCAAACGACTCAGATACTATACTTGGTTCTGTAGGTTTCTTTTTATCTTTTACAAAACCTGCATCAATAGCAGACTCGTACAAATCTTTTAACTCTAGGTCACTTATAGATAGCCCCAGTTGTTTTGCTGACTGTCCTGCTGCTCCAAGTGTTGCACCTGCTTCAGACATTTTGTATGCAAGTATATCTCCTATGTCTTTACCAGTAACTTTATTACGAGGTATAACTTTACCTGCATCATCCTTTACAATAATTTTATTTCCAGTTGCTTTTTCTATAGCTTTTAAATAAGCTCTAGCTTCTTTATCACTTACACTTGAAATTATATCAGCCATCCAGTTGGTAAACCGATCACCTTCAAAACGTCTTGCCCAAACAAAACCTCTCTCATAGGCAATCTGTGTCATACCTTTAAAAACAACCTTATCATCTTTTGTATGACCTAACAACAATGTCTTAAAAAAATCAGTGCTAAAATCTAAGCTATCTTTAGATAATACTGCACCACCTTTTATCTTTGTTTTCCAATCTCTAGAAATAGGCACAATGTCTTGCTCAAGATATTTACCTATAGCTTGTGATGCCTCAGAAAGAAAACCTTCAGTTTCTGGTTCAGGTATTTCTGCTGTTTGTACTGCGGTATCTGATTTACCACGTCTTGCAATAAAACCTACCTGTAATCCACCAAGAACTATACCACCAAGTGCAGCTATACCAACTGCAAAATAGTTTATATCGTCTTGTGCATCAACATCAACAAGACCATCTTGGTATAGATACTCCATACCAGTTCCTATTACAGCATCTACAGATGCAACAGTAACTACCTCTGCGATTGCTGACTTAGTTAGTAAACGTTGTTTGGCAGTTTTACCTAAAGTTTTTTGAGCATAGTCGTTTACTTTTTGTCTAGCTGCCTTACGTGCAGTTTCTAAACCGTCAGCAAATACTTTTTTACCAACCTTTTTTTCTAGCTGTTTAGTGGGCTGCTTCTTCATTTCGTTTAAAGCATTTCTTTTAGCTACCTCTGTACCAACACGAAGAGAGCCACCTGCAGCAGCTCTACCTAAAAACCCAGCTAATAAATTTGATGGATCAAGTATAGCACTTCTTATAAAATCTACAGTGCCTTCTACTCTTTCACCTATATCAGTTTCTTTACTATACAAACCTGCCATGTTTTCATACAGTTGATAAGCAGCAGCAGCTCTGGCTACTTTATCTTTATCTTCTTGTATGTTATTTATATAGTCCATCTCAGATAGACCACGTACAGTATTTCCTACAGACACACCTCTTCGATTGTTAAGATACATATCTACAACATCTTCTCTTGATCTATCTTCTATAGACTGAGTTCCATATCTGTCTAACATATAATTTTCAATAATTGGATAGATAGAGTCATCGACCATATCATTTTGAGAATATGTTCCAGCTTCAGGTAGCAGACCTTGAGCTGTAGTTATCTCAGAGTCAGGAAACATAACCTGTATACCAGTCTTTGCAGAATACTTTTCTGCTAACTGATCGTCTGTTAGATCTATATATTGAGGATAATTATCTCTCAGATCTTGTATTGTAACTTGAGCCATTTACTACTCTTCTAATCTAAATCTGGAAATAATTCAGGTATGCCTGATAAAAATGGATTTGTTTCCCAACCTACAAAATCCATTGGGAATACTCTTACAAGTTCATCAAAAGAATCTTTATCATACTGAACAGTTTCTAATAGCTGCCTTAATGCAGCTTCTGCTCCAGATCCACCTTTTTTAACTTCATTTATAAGTCTTGTTAGTCTTTGTACTTCAGGGTCTGATGTACCCCTCTCTGTTAATAAATTTCCTCGCATAGTTCTAGCCATAGGCATTACTTGAGCTTCAACTTTCTTAACCATCTCTTTATTGTAGGCATCTCTGTTCTTTACGTTTATATTCATACCTGGTTTTGGGCTAATAAGAAGTGTTGATTGAATCTCAGTTGGAGCAGAGACTATTTCTGTTGCCAACTTTCTATAAAGTTCTTTACCTTCTTTTCCTGTAAGATCTGCTCCTGTAATTCTTTCTATAAAATCTATCTTCTCAGTTTCAGGTGCATCAGACGATACAACGTTTAACATACTAGGTATCATAGAGTATGATATATCTAAACCTTGCTCTGCACGTTCTGCTATAAAATCTTCTACAAACTTTGAAGCAAAAGGATCTTCTAGTATAGGCTCATAGAAAGCTAAATCTTCTGGAGTTAAATCAGCATTCATAAGATTACTACGTAAAGTTTTATTTGCACTTATAGCTGAAGTATATTTTTCACCAGTACGATATTTATTTCTAGCTTTCATACTTTCAAGAGTTAGAGCAAACAATGCGTTTTCTCTTTCTAGTGCTCTTTCTTCTTCTTTCTCTCTTCTAAGATCTCGATCTTTTAAAAAGTTAAGTGCTCCTTGAGAGTTCCAACCCATGATTACATCCTCGCCATTAGACCAGTTTTAGCTTCTGGCTCTTCTTTTATTTCCATAGGTTCTTCTTTTTCTTCTACAACCTCTGGTTTAGGATCTAATTGACCCAACATTCTCTTTGCACGTTCTACATCACGTCTATAGTTTAAAACTTTTTCACCTTCTTTGTCTTCAAAACCTTCTTCGTACTCTACTCCAGAAGCATCTAATATACCTTTGATATGCTCATGTAAAACAGGTGCAATTATTAAACTTACATCAATACTATGTATACCTTCCATAACAGCACTTCTAAGTATACCTTGAACTAAGGTAACTAGATCTACACCAAACTCAGCAAAATAAATTAAATCTTCTACTGCACCTTTGTTAGAAAGGTTATCTATGTGTGCGTCTATAGCTTCTATAGGATCAACTATTTCAGAGGGTCTTTCAAAAGGCTGACTTCTTGGTTCAGCTGTTAAAGATTGACCTGGTATTGGTCTCTCAGTTATCTTCATCTTTATCCCCTTCATCTTTTAATTCTACTTCAGCTTTAATTCTTTCTACTAGTCTTTCACTAGACTCTTTGACCTCATTAAACTTTTGTAGTATTCGGATATCATCAGAAGAATCGTCTTCTACCATCTCTTCTATTTTATCTGCTCTAGAACTCATCAAGCCTTGCCTTGACTCTCGCACATTCTTAGAAGCTTTTAATGCAGTTAAACCCCCTGCTTTAATAGCTTCGTGTAAATCTGCATACGCTTTACTGTAATTAAAACTCATATCTATATATCCTTAATTAAAAACTTGGAAGAAAACTAAAAAAACCACCAAAGTCCTTTTTATCACCAAATAAAAATCTAGTGAAAAGTTCTGTATCAGCTATATCTTCTTTAGCTGCTAGCTGTAATCTAACAGACTCTAAAGATTTATCTCCTAAAATAATTTGTAGTGCTCTATCCATTGCTGACTCAGAAGAAATAAAAGCATTGCTCATTATATCACGTTCTCTTTGCCATATCTCATCTAAATTTTTAGCTGATAAAGCATTTATAGTTTTAGCAAAATCCATGTTGCTTTCATTTTGAGCAGCAGTATTTAAAGTTGCAATATTCTGTCTCCATTTAGCATTAGCCTGAGCTATTACTAAACCATTTTGAGCATTAAATAAATCTCGTTGTTGCTGCACCTCAGAGTTAAATTTTCTCAAAGAGTTAACGTTGTTTAAATTAAACTGATCCATAGCATTTGACTGAGACGCATTGAACTGCGACACAATAGACGACAAGTTAGAAAAGAACTGATTTCTTTGATTTTCACTCTGTGCATTAAACTGCTCTGCAGCATTTTCAGCAGCAGCATCACTAAGTACTGAGGCTATGTTTTGTTGCGTTTTAAATATCTCAGTTTGTTGACTGTTATTTAAATTAGCCATATCCATCTGCAAAAAGTTTTGTGCATTCTGTACTTGAGCTTGTTGTAAGTTGCTTAAATTTGCCATATCTAGATTAGCAAGTGCAGCAGCTTCAGATAATAGTAAAGCTTGTCTATTATTTAAGTTAGTAAGATTTACAGTATTTGCAGCTCTTGAGTTCTCTAATGCAATCTGTTGATCTGCATTAAAATTCATGTTAGCTATCTCAGATACTCTTGCTGCATTTATAACTTTAGCTTGAAAAGCTTGATCAAAATCTATCTGTAAAAACTTGGCTCTTTGTTCAGCTTTAAACAAAGCTACCTGTTGTTTGTTACTTGCATCAATTTGTGCAATAGGTAGTGCAGCTTCCATAGCTGCTTGCACAATAGCCTGACCTGCCATAGATGAAGCACCAAGTCCTCTCTGTGCCATTACTGCAGTAGCTCTACGCATAGACCCTGCAGCCCACGCAGGAGTTTGACCATCATCAAACTGAGACATAAGATTTGCTAGTTCAGTTTGCACAGATGCAGCTTGTATTTCACCAGTACCAAAAGCTTGACCTACTCTAGCTTGATCAACACCAGTACCTCTTACAAGTTCTTCAGCACCTGGGGTAAGATCTACAGTTCTTGTAGGAACAGGATCTCCTGCCTGTGCCGCAACGCTTTGAACTGTTTGAGCTGCACCTGTTACTGGACCTAATCCTGAAACAGAACTTGTATCTCTAGTTTGACCAGTAATATCTCTTGTTAAAGTACCTAGAGTTTGAGCTGTTAAAGCATCAGTTTGTTGTTCAACAGCAGGTTGAGTTGCAGTTGTAGCAGCAGTTTGTACATTAGGTAAGATAGGCTGACCTGCTACAGATGTTGTACCTGCAGTAGCAGCTTCTGCAAATGGTGCTTGTGGCACAGTCATTCCTGCATCTACAGGTATAAAATCAAATGCATTAGGTATTATACCTGATACTCCAGCTTGTCTTGGTTGCATAGTCTGAGTAATAAGACCTTGCTGCATAGCTCTAAACTGATCTTGATTTACAGCTGCAGGAGAGGGCGGTGGAGCTTGAGTTTGACCTGTTGGAATTTGTATACCCCCAGTTGTACCACCACTTTCTCCTGTGCTTAATGTTATATCATAAGAAGTTCCATTCCAAGTATATTTAGTCCCTGTGGTTGGATCTGTTATAACTGACCCTACTTTTGGTGGATCATTAGGGTTATGTATTAAACTAAAGTATGCAGGTATTCCTCCAAAAGAAGGTTGTCCTGAACCACCTGCATTTTTTAACATTTGTTCTTCTTGAGGATTTACATAAGCAAGTCTATGGGGTTGTCCTGCTATGGTAGCTTGTTTAGGAACTATATTTGTATTCATACTATTCATAGCATCTTTATATAAATTCATACGAGCAGATGCATTTGGATTTTCTTCTAGGAATTTTTCTAGCTCATTAGGTTGTCCTTCAAAACCTAATAATCTTGTAGCTAACATAGCGTCTTTATTTACATCACCACCTTCAGCCATATTAGTTACACCAGTTATGTTTTCATCTGTTGATGTTGCCTGAGTAGAAGATGTTTTTCTAGGAAACTTTCTAACAAATCCTGGTGGTACATATGTAACAGGCTGACCGTTAAACTCTGTTACCATTATTTCTTGAGTAGTCTGTCTATTTATGTATGGATGCTGTTCATAACCTATTTGTATATTTTGACCAGTTCCAGGAGCAGTTGCAACAGTGCCTTGCGGTACAGCACCTTGTGTACCTGCATACTGTGTTTTGTACATTATAGATCCTGGTACTGCAGACATTCCTGCAGTTGCTGCAGGTTGTGTAAATGTACCAGTAACGTTTGCTTGAGGTGATACATTACCTCCAACATATCCTGTGGTAGGAGAAACAATAGAACCTGGGGTGCCAGTAGTTTGAGTAACGGTAAAATCACCAGGAGTTATCGGTTGATAATTAACACCACCAACAGCTTGGTTTACTGTTTGAGAAACATTAGGATCTATTGGAGCAACTTCACCTACACCTACATTTATTACATCAGTGGGAGGAGTTACAGGTGTAAAGTCTGCACCTGAAAAAGTAGGATCTAAATCAATATCTCCAGCTGGTGCTCCACCTACACCTACTCCTACACCTACACCAGTTCCTGTAATATCAGTTCCTGTAATTTTATCATCATCATCATCGTCATCGTCATCATCATCGTCTTTCTTAATTGTAGAAAGATAACCTTTATTTATATTTACGATCTCATCAGCCAAAGTTTTAGCTGCCTGCGTTTCAAATGCATCACTACCTACATTAGTTCCAACAGTTCCTATGATATTTCCTGCACCATCAGTTAATGTTACGGTAGAAGCTTTATCTCTTTGAAGAAAACCAGATCCACCTGTAGTCACATTAGCATCAGTATACCCTACAGTTTCTGTCGAACTAGCCGCAGCCTCTGCCGCAGATTTAAAGTTTGCAAACTCTGATTGTAGTTTATTTGCATTATAGCTAAGTCTTTTTTTAGCAGGGTTTCTAAATTTACCTGTTTTTATATTTCTTGCACCTTTTCTCTGTCCTTTTTGAGCATTTAATACTGTTTGAGTAGTAGTGCCATCTGCATTAGTTACCGTTTTAATTATACCAGTACCACTAGCAGAAGCTACAGCTTCATAAAGTGTGCCGTCAGGTGCTGTAAAAGAGTCTACGACTTGAGCAGAACCTGTTGTAACTACATAATCTAATTCAGACATATCCTATTCCTTATTTACCCATTGTCATCCACACTGCACCTGCAATAAATGTCAACAGTGCGACAGTGGTTACTTTTACTATTGTTGACCAGACAGATTTACGTGTATCTCTCCATGCTTCCAGAAGACTACGCATCTCTATAATATCTCTAGCTGCATCATCATCAAGTAACCCGATAGAACGCAATGCCTCTTTAGCACCACGCCTAGCTGCATTGTCTAGCATCTCTTCTAGATCTTCTGGGGTAAGTTTGATGTCACTCATTTATATTCTCTAGTGATTTAGATAGCATACTTATAAATGCTTCTCGTCCTACGTTAAGTTGATCAACATTAAACTTAGCACTTTTTAATTTACGGTCCAAGTCTTGTATATGGTTTAACATACTCTTCTGTTGATCTGTTAAGTCTTCTGCAAAATATTCTTTGTTGTTAATAACTATTGGGGTCTTTTTTTGTTTTCCCATTTTATTTCTCCTTTGTTTTATCCTCCAACTGAGGTGTATTAGTTAAAGATGTTTTATCTAATATGTTAAATCCACGACTGTTAGCAAAGTCANCNGGACANTGCGCCCACTTGTCTGCACAAGCCTCTAGCCACTGTACTGTGTGGTGATGCTCTGGTGCTTTACCTTCCTGTATTATCTTGTTTTCCCACTCTAAGTAAGCAAACACTTCAGCTTGTGCCTGTGCTGCATTGATACCAAGATCAAACAAGTAGATCATGTTACCTTCATCAATGACACCGTTACGTGGTCTTGCACTGTTGAGTGCTTGCTTCATGCAGGTCATGATGTGGTACTTAATTTCTTCTAGCTCGTAGTCTTCTTCTGTCAGTTCGTCTTTACCTATCTTCTCCATCAGGTTGTCGTACTGGTTCGTAAAGAAGTTTAGTTTACGTACTGCACCTTCGACATAACCACGAGAGCTTGCAGCCTGTGCTTGCTTCTCGTTTATTTTAATCTCTAGCATCTCTCGTTCTAGTGGATCAGTTTCTTTTAATAGCTTACGTTCTAGCTTCTTTAGTTTTACTTCATCCTTCTTCATACGAAAGTAAGACTCTTGTAGTGCAGATTTAGTTTTCTCTATCTCAGCTAGACTGTGTTTGATAGAACGTATAGGTGTGATAGCTGTAACGTCCAATGTTACACTCATCATCTGTGAGTGAGACTTATAGAAGTTGCTTGATGCTTGTCTTATAGCAGGAGCATGTTCTTTAATGTTAGCCAACATAGATTTATATTCAGGCTTTGACATTGGTAGCTGAATGTCTATGTCTTGTGTGACCAGTTGTGTCTGATCCTCGTTATAATTTTTTGATAAGTCTTTTAACATTTTAATCCTTTATGTTACGATGGGTCAGTAGCGATTGCGTAGAAAATGTATGTAGCTTGATCTAAAACCCCTGCCACAGTAAATCCTGATGAAAGAGGATCAATAACATCATAAGTGGTATATTGAGAACTAGTATCGTTGAGCACTATAAAAGGATCATTTCCTGACACAATGCCTTGTGTTGTATCAAAAATTAGCCAATCACCTGCGCTGCTACTTTCTTTTATTAGTATAAATTTTGCACCATTGCTAAATCCACAATCTACATTTAAAGGTGATCCTGCATATGTAAAGCTTCCCACCTTGGATACACCTGCTACGGTAGCAAAAAGGTAGGCTATATAGGTTTCACCACTTGTATTTACATCACCATCTGTTCCTACACTAAAGACGGAAGATGTTGGTTGAGTGTCATTCCAATATGTATTATCATCCACTGTTGCACCATTCTCATTTAAACGTAGGCGATCAGTCGCAGGTTCTGATGTATTATTTGCATGATAAACAGCCCAATTTTGAGTTCTACCTCTATCCTTCACCCACATCATCTCAGGTGCTACACCTAGATTATGGCTTATAGTTCTATTGGTGTCGTTGCCTGTGTAAGTAACTATATCGAAATAACCTCTAGCTCTTTTCCAAGACCAACTAATAACATTTGATGCTGTTCCCCAAAAATTTGTATTTAAATCTATAGTTCCAGAAGGATTACCAAAAAAACTACTGCTGTGGGTAGAAAATGCTGAGTCGGCATTTGCTTTAAGACTACCATTACCAAGTAATCTAGTCACAAGATATCTTTGATTACCATTAGTTTGTGTATTAAGACTCAGGTCTGGATCAAAACCAACAGTAAAATTGTTGTTAGGTGAGTCATTAGTGCCTGTCGTGTTAATGGCAAATACATCAGATGGTGTAGATGGGGTTTGCATACCACCACGTCTTATTGCCATGTAGATATATTTGGCACTAGAGCCATTAAAAGCAGTAGAAGTTGATTTTAGTTGAAAACCTGTAGGTGTTACTTCTATTGCATTACCTGCAACTTCTGCAGCAGTTGTATTCCAATACAAATATGGATCATCACCACCAGTAGCAATCCCACGCATATCATCAAACACAAACCAATTAGCATTAGTATTACTATCTGTTCTTTTAAGCATTATAAATTGTGGCTCAAACCCAAGAGTAACAATTGGACCAGTTGAACTACCATTACCAGTGTAAGTATCACACTTAATAATATCCTGATCTCCAGGTTCACCAAAGCCACCGTCATCATTATTGTTTGCGAACAGATAGGCTACGTATGTGCCACTTTCATTAGCTATATGTTGAACTTTAAACTCAGATGAATCTGGAGAATAACCATTTGGCCCCCAAATATTATCATAATTTTGTTCAGCATCGGTTTCATTAAGGTGTAAATACTTGTCGTGTGTATTAGTTAAATCTTTATGCCAGACTAACCAATTTCCAGAGCCACTAATTTTTTTAACAATCATCATGCCAGGAGCAGAACCTAAGTTATGACTTATAGTTTTAACACCTGATCCCGATCCAGAATACGTCACAAAATCAAAAAACTTAGGTTGTTTTCGCCAACTCCATGCTACATAACCTCCATTACCATTAAAGTTTGCCGTACCTAAAGAAGCATCTGCACCTAAAGTAAATCCGTCAGAGTTAAATGAAGTTATAAGATCTGATCTAGTTTGTTGAGCATTACTGTTATTACTTTGAAGATATTTAGTTACACCATTTACAGTGTCTTGTAGGTTGTGATTGTTAGTTGCTCCAGATTCTCTAGTTTTAGTCCAAACTAATCCACCACTACCACTAAGATCAAGATTATTTGTAATTTGTTGAGAGCTACCTGTTCCAGCGTACAGATCAATTGAAAACAAACCATCAACAAAAGACTCTGGAGGAAAATTAGCTGCGTTAGGCCAGTTACNACCTTTNATAAGATCTAGTNCCTCATTNATATCCCACACACCTGATGCTTTNCTATNTTTAAAGTTACCATCAGGNACTACTTTANTAGCAGATATAACGTTAGCTGTGAAGTCTCTAGTTGTCACTACTGAAGTCCCCCATGAGAAGTAGAAGTTGAAGCTAACTGTTTTCTACCAACAGTTAAATCCCCAAAGTCAGAAGCGTTACCAGTAGAGGCAATTGTAATAAAGTCTATAGTATTAACTCTATTTTCACCTATTGTTATAACTGCTCTTTCTGGTGAAGAAGTTGCTGTTCCTGCTGCAGCAGCCGTAGATAAGTCACCAAAATCAGAAGCATTGCCTGTACTTGCTATAGTGACATAATCAATCACATTACTAGCAGAAGCACCTGCAGGATCACCCCCTCCAAACACTGCTCTTGTTCCACTAGAAGCTGCAGTTGGGTACTGTCTAGCTACAGTAAGATTACCAAAGTCTGTAACATTTCCTGTTGAACCTATAGTTATGTACTCTATTGTATCTTCTTCTGGACTACCAGAACCATTATTTCCACCTGCAAATAAACCCCTAGTAGGAGAGCTTGTTCCTGCCAACCTATAGTTAGCCGCACTTAAATCCCCAAAGTCAGTACCGTTACCAGTGTTTGCTATGGTAATATATTCCATTACATTTGTAGTATTTCCTACGATACTTCCTCCTCCAAACACTGCTCTTGTATCATTTGATAAAGCTCCCATCCACTCTTTAGATTCAGTTAAGTTACCAAAGGTAGCATTAGTACCTGCAGTCGGTATTGTTACATAATAAATGGTAGTTGCTTTGCCATAGTTACCGCCCATAACTGCTCTAGTTGCAGAGCCTGCACCTGCCCAACGTTCTCCTGCTGCACTTGTATCTCCATAATCAGTAGCGTTACCTGCACTATTTATATTAACAGTATCTATAATATTTGTAGTAGCAGAGTCATCTGACCCACCTATAAAAAAACCAAAAACAGGTGGTGGGTTATCTGCACTCCAATCTGCAGCATATTGAAACTGTGTTGTGAGTGACCACACGCCATTATAGTTAGGCATTACTAAAGTCCTCCATGTGCGTTAGAACATGCACCAAGTGAAAATGTATTGCCAAGCAAGTCTCCAAAATCTGTAGCGTTACCAGTAGAATCAATGGTAACGTATTGTATTACATTACCTGACGAATCTCCACCACCAAACACGCCACGAGTGGATGAAGAACAACCTGCAAACTTTCGTCTTGTTGCTAACAAATTACCAAAATCTGTAGCATTACCTGTAGACGCTATAGTGATATAATCAATTACATCTGAGGTTCCACCAGAGGAAGTTCCACCTGCAAATAATCCTCTTGTTGATGAAGAACAACTCGCAAGTTCCCCTCTAGCTACACTTAAATTACCAAAGTCTGTAGCGTTACCTGTTGAGGCTATTGTGACATATTGTATTACGTCTGTTATTGCAGCACCTTCAGCCCCACCAAAAATACCACGAGTATTAGAAGAACAACCTGCATGAAGACGAGTAGTTGCAAGAAGATTTCCAAAATCTGTAGCATTACCAGTTGATGCAATAGTAATATATTGTATTACATCAACAGTGCCTCCAGATGTGTCACCTCCAGAAAATAATCCTCTTGTTGATGAAGAACATGCTGCTAGTTGAAGAGTACCAGTTAAAAGATTACCAAAATCTGTGGCATTTCCAGATGATGTAATAGTAACATAATCCATTACATCAGAGTTTGAACCAGAATAGCCACCACCAAATACTCCTCTTGAAGCAGACGAACATCCTGCGAGTTGATCTCTAGTAACACTTAAATCACCAAAATCAGTTGAGTCACCAGTAGTACCTATTGTTATTTGTTGAATAACATTTATTCTGTCTCCCCCAATCTTTCCTCCCCCAAACAAACCTGTTGGAGCAGCAGGTGCAACACTACTACTAGCATCACTAGGGGCAGATGTACCGTAAGCATTAATAGCCCACACTTTAGCTGTGTAAGATGTACCGTTAGATAAACTACTAACAACAATAGGAGAAGATGTACCTGTGTTAGAACCTGCACTATAGTTATCACCACTTGAAGCAACCTGTGCAACAAATCCTGTGATAGCAGATGTACCTGTATCAGTAGGGGCAGTAAATGCCACACTTACCTGTGCATCACCTGCTGTAACAGAATCTATTGTAGGTGCATCAGGTGCATCTAATCCATCAGTGCCTATAAAACCACCGTTGTATCTGGGCATTATTAATTACCTTTAGTCTACTAGAAGTTCGTAACTAACCAAGTATGTTAGATCACTGTTAGCAGAAGCTGTAACAGCGAGTAGATCTGTTTCGTCTAAATAAAATCCGTTGTCTTTACCTACAACAACTAGAGTTGCATCAGCAGGTACAGATATTGTGTTAGCTATCTTAACATAGTTTGATCCGTTATCTACACTTACCTCAACGGTAATGTCAGCAGCATTTGTACCATCTATGTTTGATATCATTAATGTGTTTATCTTTGCACAGTTTTCTGCAGGTACATCAACGATGTCTGCTCTACTTGTTGTTACCGCACCAACTGCTACCTTTGGAGTAATAGTTGCTACATTAATTATATTTGGGGTTGCCATTTACTTTTACCTTTCTATCCAAATACTATTGCCATAGCAATGGCAAATCCTTTAGTGGCAGCACTACCTGCAGCGTAAGTTTTTACATCTGACGCAGGAATAGTTTTCATTGTTCCACCATCATTAACTACAAAACCGTCAGCGTCTGCCAATGTTATTGAACCACCAACAGAAGTATCACCGTCTAACAAGTTTAATTCTGATGTAGTTGCTGTAACACCGTCAAGTATGTTTAGTTCTGCTGTTGTAGAAGTTACACCGTCAAGTATATTTAATTCAGCAGTAGTAGATGTTACACCGTCAAGTATATTTAATTCTGCAGCAGTAGAAGTTACAGCAGTTCCATTTATTGCTAGTTTATCTGTGACAACGTTGAATGTACCATTGTCTTCTATCCTAGCTACTTCTGTTCCATCTCTTTGTTGAAAGATAAGATCTTTAGCATCTACAACAGGTCTAATAATTACGTCACTAGATGAGTTAGTGATTCTAAGTATCTCAGTTCCGTCATCCTGAAACTTAAAGTCACCACCATTTGCGTCAAGGATTATATCACCCTCAACATCAATTGTCAAGTCTCCAGATGATAAATCTATTTCTGTTCCGTCAATAGTAATATTATCTGCAACTAAACCACCATTAGCAGTAAGCTTATCTACTTGTAAATCTTCGTGACTAGAACCTAGCTTTAACTCAAACTTTGGTCCTGAAGTATTATAGGTAAATGTAGCATCATCACCACTACCACCCTCTATCGTAATACCTGCACCGTTAATTACAGCAGATGTACTGTTGCCACTGTCAAGAACAATATTGTGATCATTAAGATTTACTGTTGTAGAGTTTACCGTAGTGGTTGTGCCTGATACAGTCAAATCACCTGTAACTGTAAGNTTGTCTGCTACTGTAACCTCTGAGGTACTGTGNCCTAANGTAATAGCTGTACCAGATATACCTGTACCGATAGANACAGACTCACTGCTGTTAGCTGTNTCAATTATAAGATANGCATCTGAGCCTTGTTTAATTGTAAANGCAGTAGCTGAGTTATCNGANACNGCCACNTTAATATCTGTGNCNTCAGCACTGATAGAGTCTAGAGCAATATCACCAACNTTNGTAATGTCGTTNTCACCAAANCTAGTAGCACCCATTGTTTTATTTGTAAGTGTTTGTGTTGCTGTAGTACCAACAATCTCTTGATCACCACCAGGAGGTAAAGTTAGTACGTTAGTAACAGAAGCTGAGTGTGGTTGTGACTTAACTGTTTGACCATGAGAGTTAGACTCACAGTTAAATACTACAGTACCAGGATTAGTATTACCCTTTACGACTACTTTACCTGTACCGTTAGGTGCTAGATCAATATCAGCATTTGATGTAGTAACAATATCGTTACCGTTCATATCAAGGTTGCCGCCTAACTGTGGAGTGCTATCCTCTACTACATTAGATATAGCAGCACCAGATACAGCAAGACCAGAAACTATAGTGCTACGTGTAATCTTTTTAAGACCACCGCCAGAGGTATCTACAGCAAGAAACACATCATCATTAGCAACTGTACTAATTTCAGATAAATCACCTACAGCAGTAGGATTAAAGTTTGTACCATCTGCAATCATAAGATGTCCTGCAGTATTGGTAGCCATAGTAAGATCATCACCACCAATAGTAAGATCACCTGTAAGTGTAAGATTTCTTATACCAGTGTAATCTTTGTTAGCATCTAATACAACTGCTTTGGAGTTAATAGCTGTGCCTGTTCCTGTAGAACCTAGATCAAGAGCATTAATCTCTCCTACAACTACTGTAGCACCATCTAGTATATTTAGCTCTGCTGCAGTAGCAGTGACACCATCCATAATGTTAAGTTCAGCAGCAGTTGCTGTAATAGCTGTACCATTAAAGTTTATTGCATCTGCATGAAGTGTACCGTCAAAGTAACCATCCTTAAATTCAAAAGAACTAGAACCTAAGTCTACATCATCATCTGTTGTAGGAAGTATTGATCCGTTATTAAATGTTACCTGTGTTTCACCACCTGCAGTAATTGTGATTACATCGGAACCACTAAAAGCTATGCTTGTGTTAGAGTCAGCATCACCTGCGATACTATCTAGTTGCACTGCACCTACATTTGATAAAGCAGCATCACCAAAGTCTACAGCACCTGCAACTGTAAGTGTTCCTGATACATCTACGTTACCATTTATATCAACAGTGGTAGCAGCAATCTGTATTTCTGTATCTGCAACAAGATCAAGCTGACCATCAGCACTAGAGTTAATGTAAATAGCTGTATCACGAAACTGTATCTTTTCTGTAGAGGCAACGAGGATATCATCAGAAAACTCAAAATAATCTTCATCTTCCATCCATTTAAGTTCACCATCATTAGTCTCACCATCAAAGGTTACAGTGATGTCTGTACCTGCTGTGCCATCACCAATGGTAATACCTGTACCTAATAGTTTAGTAATAGGACCACCTTCTGCAGCAGTGCCATCGTGAGTGTGTCCTGTGCTTGCTGCAAAGGCAGCTAAAAGTTGATCGTATTCGTTGTTAAACAGATCGGCAGTAATAACATCACCGTCTGTAAAACTAGATTGTCTCGTGTATGTATTACCCATCTAACGTCTTGCTCCTACTAAATATTCTAATTGAAACCCTTTTAGGGAATATGGTGCTGTCTCTCCACCATCTTTAATTCTTAACGCTACAGAAAAACCTGATCCCTCTACTGATTGTCTTACAAGTGGCTGTGATGGACCACCAAAAACAAACTGTGCAGCACTACTAGATGTACTAAAAGTTGCAGTACCAAACTGTGCTGCAACCTGAGAACTGTCTAAAGGATACGCTGCAGGTCTTGCAGAGTCAGATGCCTCGTTGTCATAACGAACAAATAAATCTGCATCTATAGCTGACTCAGGTTTAAAGTTAAGGATAACTCTTTGCATGTGTTTTCTAACACCAGTNTCTCCAAAACTTAAATCAGGACTTCTATACCTTGCTAGTATTGCTGTTCCATCAAAGGTATTACCTGCCTCTTGTCTGTGAACGTATCCTGAAAAGTCACCATGTATTACTCTTACATCTCCGTCAACAACTAGAGCATCTGTAGTAGACGGTTTTACACCACGTATTTCCGAAAACTCAAATCGATCTGCTCTCCTAACACAAATAATACCTCTTGTTAAATTTTCACCTTGTCCTGCTTTAGAAAAGAATATTCTGTATTGTGTTTTATCTGGTATAACTACACTTTCAAATACTGTAGAGTCTTTAATATTAGCATCAAATATAGACTGAACGTTTTGTGTAATAGCACCAAGAGCCGTATCACCAATTCTTTCAGTAGCAGCAACAGTTCTCAGTCCATCAGGTCCAAGGAATAACAAATCACCTGCAAATTCCTGTATAGTATCTCTATTTACACAACCGATGTCTCTAGTAACTGGTTGTATGGCAAAGTCACTGAGAGTAGATCCTGTCATTTTAAATATTCTGTTTTCACAAAATATAAATAAAGAATCCCTAAATACTTTTAATCCAACAATATTATCGTCTACTTTAATAGTACCTGCACCATCAGCAGATTGAAAACCATCTTCGTCAAAAGGTTCACTAAATACCAGTGTTTGTGGTGTGCTAGACTTACCTGCATAAAACATGTGGTTTTTAAAAGCTGCAACTATTGTAGAACCTGCTACGGAGCTTTCACTAACATCTGTTGCTGATAAAGAAGAGTTAAAAATAGTTGGAGCATTTGCACCATCAACAACTATAATCTTTTCATTACCATCAAAGTTATATCTTTCAAAACTGTACTTACCTGCACTTGTTCTACCAGTATCTCTTTCAGTCCAAGACTCTGATACTACATCATCAACAGCATGATTGGCAGCGGTTGTGCTTGTAGCAGCACGAGTTACACCTGTAAAACTAGTAGAGGTAACTCCAGTATAAGTAAATATCTCATCATTAATCTGCAGTGTTCCACTAGATGAAAATCCTGTTGTAGAGTCTACAGTTATAGTTCCAGAACCTGTCATACCTGTGCTAGAAACAATTTTAGTTGCAAGCTCAGTAGATGAAGAGCTAAATATCTTTTCACCTCTGGCTGCTAATACTTTATCTGCAAAAGTAGCAACCATTAAAACTTTTTCACCAGAGTCAGATGTTTGAGGTATTTGATGATTTACATATTTACGAAAACCATTTATTCTTCTGTAACCACCCTCAATGT
>FUFK010061257.1_pt2 | contig 21985 bp, 23 predicted proteins | sample 1021851 | NCBI WGS metagenome assembly FUFK01 (sample SAMEA51879418, study PRJEB19060) | metagenome
GANCGNTGTGTTCGCCGGTTTGCTGGGCGGCGCTCTGGGTCTGGGTGGCGGCGTGGTGATCGTGCCGCCGCTGATCTATCTTTTCCAGGCGCTGGGTTTCGATGACGCCGTGGTGGCGCAGATGGCGGTGGGCACGTCCCTGGCGACCATTATCGTCACCGCGGGCAGTTCCGTGCGCGCCCATCACCGCGCCGGCTATGTGCGCTGGCCGCTGGCCTGGCGGCTCGCCGTGGGCATCGTGGTCGGCGCGCTGATCGGCGCGGTGATCGCCGACAGGCTGTCCGGCGAGATGCTGACCCGTCTGTTCGGTATTTTCGCGATACTGATCGCCGCGCAGATGTTGTTCAGCCGCCGGCGCGCGGTGCACACCGGCGGGGGCGTGCCCGAGCGCCTGCCCGGCGGCTTCGGCCTGGCCGGCGTCGGCACCGTGATCGGCGGTATTTCCAGTTTATTCGGTATCGGCGGCGGTTCGCTCACGGTACCCTTTCTGTCCTGGTGCCGCCTGCCGATGCAGAACGCGGTGGCGGTGTCGGCGGCCTGCGGCCTGCCCATCGCCCTGGCCGGCAGCGCCGGCTTCGTGGCCACCGGTTGGGGGCGGCCCGAGCTGCCCGCCTGGAGTTTCGGTTACGTCTACCTGCCGGCGGCGTTGGCCATCGTGGTCACCAGTTTCCCCATGGCGCGGGTGGGCGCGCGTCTCAGCCACCGGCTGCCCTCCGATACGCTCGGGCGCGTTTTCGCCGGCGTGCTGATCGTGATCGGCGTGGAATTGATACTGAACTGACGCGACCCAGCCCCGGGCCGCGCTGACGGAGTATTGGCATGGAGTTTCCCCAGATCGATCCGGTGGCGATAGCCCTGGGTCCCTTACAGGTTCATTGGTACGGCCTGATGTACCTGATCGGCTTCGTCGGCGGCTGGTGCCTGCTGATCTGGCGGGCCGGGCGTCCGGACAGCGGCTGGACCCGCGATCAGGTCAGCGACCTGGTGTTCTATGTGGCGCTGGGCGTGATTCTGGGCGGCCGGGTCGGCTATGTGCTGTTCTATAACTTCGGCAAGTTCCTGGACGACCCGCTCTGGTTGTTCGCCATCTGGACCGGCGGCATGAGCTTCCACGGCGGCGCCCTGGGCGTGCTGTTCGCCTTCTGGCTGCTGGCCCGTAAATTCGGCAAGCGCTACTTCTCGGTGGCCGATTTCGCCGTGCCGGTGGTGCCCATCGGTCTGGGCGCCGGCCGCTTCGGTAATTTCATCAACGGCGAACTGTGGGGCCGGCCCTCGGACGCGCCCTGGGCCATGGTGTTTCCGTCCGATCCCATGGGCGTGGCGCGCCATCCGTCCCAGCTCTACGAATTCTTCCTGGAAGGCATCGTGCTGTTCCTGGTGCTGTGGCTTTACTCGGCGCGGCCGCGCCCGGCCGGGGCGGTGACCGGCCTGTTCGGGGTCGGCTATGGCCTGTCGCGGACCTTCGTGGAGTTCTTCCGCGAGCCGGACGCGCATATCGGCTATCTGGCCGGCGGCTGGCTGACCATGGGCATGCTGCTGAGCATCCCCATGATCGTGATCGGCGCCGCCATGATCGCCTGGGCCTACAAGCACGACGACCGCCCGGCAATGGGCCGCGATTAAGGAGGGGCTGACGCCATGAAGCAATACCTGGAACTGCTGCGCCGGGCCCGGCACGAAGGCACCTACAAGGGCGACCGCACCGGCACCGGCACCTGGTCGCTGTTCGGCCACCAGATGCGGTTCGATCTGGCCGAGGGCTTTCCCCTGGTGACCACCAAGAAGGTGCACCTGAAATCGATCATCCATGAACTGCTCTGGTTTCTGGCCGGCGACACCAACATCCGCTATCTGAAGGACAACGGCGTCAGCATCTGGGACGAATGGGCCACGCCGGAAGGGGATCTGGGGCCGGTCTACGGCGAGCAGTGGCGCTGCTGGCCCACCGTGGACGGCGGTGTCATCGACCAGATCGACGAGGTGGTGGCGGAGATCCGCCGCAACCCGGATTCCCGCCGGCTGGTGGTGAGCGCCTGGAACCCGGCGGTGCTGCCGGACCCGCGCCTGTCGCCGCAGCAGAACGCGGCCAACGGCCGCCAGGCGCTGCCGCCGTGCCACTGCCTGTTCCAGTTCTACGTGGCCGACGGCAAGCTGAGCTGCCAGCTCTACCAGCGCAGCGGCGATATCTTCCTGGGCGTGCCCTTCAATATCGCCTCCTACGCGCTGCTGACCCTGATGATCGCCCAGGTTTGCGATCTGCAACCGGGCGAGTTCGTGCACACCCTGGGCGACGCCCACCTCTACAGCAACCATGTGGAACAGGCGGACACGCAACTGGCGCGCGCGCCGCGCCCTCTGCCGACCATGACCCTGAACCCGGCGGTCCGTGATCTCTATGCGTTCCGGTTCGAGGACTTCACCCTCGAGGGTTACGACCCGCATCCCGGCATCAAGGCGCCGATCGCGGTATAACACCCGCCGCCGCGCAATAAGGAACCACCATGACGTTTCGTCTGGCGATGATGGCCGCCAAGGCCGCCAACAATGTGATCGGGCGCAACAACGCCTTGCCCTGGTACCTGCCCAACGACCTGAAGTACTTCAAGAAGGTCACGTTCGGCAAGCCGATCATCATGGGGCGCAATACCTGGGAGTCCCTCAAGGGGCCGCTGCCCGGCCGCACCAACATCGTGATTACCCGCCAGCCGGACTATGCGGCGCCGGGCGCCAAGGTGGTGGCGGACCTGGACCAGGCCCTGGAGCTGGCCGGGCATCTGGTGGTGGTGGAAGGGCATGACGAGGTGGTGGTGATCGGCGGCGCCCAGATCTACCGGTTGGCGCTGCCCCGGGCGGACCGTCTCTATCTCACCCAGGTGCACGCGGACGTGGAGGGCGACACCCGCTTCCCGGATTTCGATGCCGGCGAATGGCGTGAGGTGGCGCGGGAGGACTACGCGGCGGAAGGCCCCAACCCCTACGATTACTCGTTTATCGTTTACGACCGGGCTTAGGGCCAGGGCTTAATAGAGCCCTTTGGTCTCGGCGAGGCGGGCGGCCAGGTCCACCAGCAGACGGCGCCCGTTAGTGTTGAGTTTGTCGGACAGCTCGATCAATTGGCGGGTGTCCTTGTCGAAGGCGCTGGCCGGATCGCGAAGGTGCGGTGTCTTGGCCTTGCCTTCCAGTTCCTCGAACAGTTCGGTGAGCGACATTTCCAGGGCGTCGCAGAGACGCCCGAGGCGCTGCACCGACACGTCCTGCCGGTTGCGTTCGATGCGCGACAGGTTGCCCGCGTCGGTGCCCGCCCGAAACGCCACGTCCTCGAGGGTTTCATCCCTGCGCACGCGTCTTGCTTTGAGAATGCCGCCGATATCCATGACGCCCAGTATTCGGAATGCGCTCTTGCCTCCTCAATGTGTTAATTGCAATAGCGCAAATTACCGGTATTGCGTATTAGCAAATAGCGGGGCGTTGATGTTGAATCGGCGCAAGTCGTAACGCCGTTGTGGCGTTTCAATAACGCCGGGTGTGCGGGCCGCCGGCGTCAGGCTCGCCGGCGGTCGCCGTTCAGCATCGGCAGGCTCAGGGTGAGGTACCGCCGGCCGGCATCGTACTGGCCGCCGGGGTCGCGAACCCGGCGCGGTTTGATCCGCACCGCGTCCAGCCGCCGGGCAAATTCGTCCAGCGGCAGCCNCAGGGCGTCGCAAAGCCGTACCAGCTGCACCACGGTCAGTTGCTGCTTGTTGCGTTCGATACGCGACAGGTTCCCGGCGTCGGTGTGAGCGCGGGCNGCCACCACCTGCAGCGTTTCGTTCCGGCTCCGACGCTGTTCTCTCAGAATGCTGCCTACATCCATCATTGCAATTCCCTCTGCGCTTTCGGGTTTTTATACTTTGCGGTTTGCGCATAAGCAATCAATGTTCGTTGCTTATGCGCTAATTGCTATGTTTATACTTTGCGCGGAGGGGTTCTGCAAGGGCATGAATAGGGAATGGATGAGCAACAATGGCGGGACGCCGTGGAGACGCTGGCATTGCAGGACCCGGGAGAGAAGGGTCGCCGGGACGCGGGGGGCGTCGAGGCCTACGGGCTCGGCTGGCCGGGCAAGGCGGCGATGCTGGCGGCGCTGCGAAGCCCGCCGACCGAGGTGCTCAAGCCCTGTCCGGAGGCGGGCCTGCAGGCTGCCCGGATGCCCCACGGCGTGATCGAGGGCGACAACCTGCCGGTGCTCAAGCGTTTGCGAAAACGCTATCTGAAGCGGGTCAAAATGATCTACATCGACCCGCCCTACAATACCGGCGGCGACTTCCTCTACGCGGATAATTTCCGCGCCCGGCGCGGCGCGGACGGCAGCGCCGACGGCGATGACGAAGGGCGCCGGCACGGACCCTGGCTGAACATGATCTACCCCCGCCTGGTGCTGGCCCGGGAGCTGCTGCGCGACGACGGCGTGCTGTTCGTGAGCATCGACGACAACGAGGTGCACACCCTGCGGCTGGTGCTCGACGAAATTTTCGGCGCCGCCAACTTCGTCGCCATGTTCGCCTGGCAGTCGCGCACCTCGCGCCAGAACGACACCGACCTCTGCGTGCAGCACGAATACGTGGTCGCCTACGCGCGGCGGCGGCGTCAGGCGCAGCGCCGGCTCACCGCCGCCAACGAGACGCTGTGGCGCTCCCTGCCGGGCTTCGCCGCCTATCCGGTTGCGGTGCGGGCGGGGCGCTACCACAATCCGGACAACGACCCGCGCGGACCCTGGAAGGCGGATCCGTTCGACGCCCCCAACGTGCGCCCGGCGCTCACCTATCCGATCACCAATCCGCTCACCGGCAAGGTGTTCCTGCCGCCGCCGGGCCGTTGCTGGCGGACCGGGCCGGAGCGTTTCGCGGAATTGCAGGCCCAGGGCCGCATCCTGTTCGGCCGGAGCGGACGCGCCCGGCCGCAGTTGAAGGTGTTTCTGAACGAAAAGCAGCCCTACGGGGAGGTGGCCACCACCTGGCTGGACGGCGCCGCCTTCGGTACCGCCCGCGGCGGCACCCGGGAGCTGCAGGCGCTGTTCGGCGCGCGGGTGCCGTTCACCTACCCCAAGCCCACCGCCTTGCTGCGCTTCCTGTTGCGGCTGGCCACCGGCCCCGGTGATCTGGTGCTGGATTTCTTCGCCGGCAGCGGCACCACCGGCCACGCGGTGCTCGCCGAGAATCTCGCCGACGGCGGCGGTCGTCGCTTCCTGCTGGTGCAAAGGGGCGACCCCACCGGCGAGCCGCGCTGGCCGACCATCGCGGACGTTACCCGCGAGCGGTTGCGCCGGGCGGCGCGGGCGCTGGGCAGTGAGGAAGGGTTCCGGGCCTGGCGGCTGGTCACTCCTGGTCGTGCAGGGTCCAGAAGCGGAACGCCACCACGTTGACCAGGGTGGCGGCGAGGCTCACCACCAGGCTGGCCACCAGCAGCGCACCCGGGTGGTCGCCGATCATGCCCACCAGCAGGCTGTTGGTGACACCGGCCACGGCGAACACCAGGGTGCCGGCCAGCAGAATCGCCGCCAGCAAGTGCCATTGGCAGGGCCCGCTGAGGGTAAAGGAGGTGCGCAGGGCGTTGAGCGGCGTGTCACCGCGCAACATCACCCGGAACGGCGCGAAGCAGAGCCGGGCGTAGATCCAGAAGGCGGGGAAGAACAGCAGCATCCAGCCCACCGACACCGCCAGGGCCATGAGAAAGTAGGTGGCCAGCAGATAGGGAAAGCGCAGAAAGGCGGCCAGGATACTGTGCCAGGGGCCCTGGCCGTCACCGCGCTGAATGATCGACAGCTGGAAGATCAGCGCGCCCTCGGCCAGCGGCCGCAGCATCATCAGGAACAGCATGCTGGCCGCGTTGAAACCCACCACCTGGCCGCCGGCGTCGTTGACGATCACCGGACCCACCAGCCATTGAAACGCCTCGCCGATCAGCGCGAAGGGTGCGCTGATAACGAACAGCGCCGCCAGATGGCGGCGCCAGAAGTAGAGCGATTCTTTCAGGCGTTGAAGGATCAAGAGTGGTTTACCACCAGTACTTACCCCAACGCTCCGGGTTGGCCCAGAAGCGCGGATTGTTCCATTGGCGGCGGAAATTATAGTCGTCCAGATCGTAGCTGTAGATATCCAGCTCGCGGCCGTCCTGGGCGAAGTGGCCTTCCTCGCGGCAGCCCAGGGCGAGGAAGCCGTTGTGCGGCCAGCGCAGTTTTTCCGGCGCCAGGCGCGGCTGGTACACCGCCACCATGGAATCGGTGTGCAGGTTGCGCAGCAGGCCGAGCAGGGCTTCGCCGTCCTTCTGGCTCATGTATTCGAGCTGGTCGGCGACCACCGCCATATCCACCCGGCGCACGGCGTCCAGCTGTTTGAACGGGTCCAGNTCCTGGATGCTGATCAATTCGCAGTCGTGGTCGTCGCACCAGTGTTGGGCCACGGGCACGGGATTGAGACTGACGGTCAGCAGACTGCGCGGCTGATGGCTGTCGAGGATCGCCGCCAGCTTTTCCTGGGGCGTTTCGATGGCTTTTGAGNCGATAGCTGTATTCATAGGGTCAGTCTAGGCGGTTAAGACGTTNAGCTCCAGCGCCGCCGGTCGCCGNAGCGGGGCCATTGGGCGGCGCGCTGTTAAAAAGTGTTGGATACCGGCGCGGGGAGGCTTGACGGTATTATATTACTTAATGATAATCATTCTCATATTCTTTCGAGCCACGAAACTCAAGGAGAAGCGTCATGACCCAAGGAACCGTTGCACCCCGCAAGGCGAACGCGCCCGCCGTGGCCAAGCAAGGCCGCAGCATCGCCATCAGTGACGACAGCGTGGCGACCAGCGTGGCGCTGCTCAACCGTGACGGCAAGCTGTGGATCGAGCACGGCGGCGAACGCTATCTGCTGCGCCGCACCGCCAACAACCGGTTGATTCTCACCAAGTAGGCGAAGATTCCCCCGTTCTCCCTGACTGTGGAACGCCAGCCGACGCCAGCTGCCCACACCCTGTTACCCCAGGAGGTCCGCTGTGACGGTCACCACCCTGGCGTCCGCCAACGACGTCTCCACCACGTTCCATCACTGCCGCGCCGCCCTTGGCGACCGGGTTCTGCGCCTGCAGGACGAGCCTCTGGCCATCCTCAAGGGGCTCTACCGGCTCGGCGCGCTGGTGGTCACCACCTTCGCCGACGGGGCCCGGGTGTCCCAGTCGATGCGCTATCCCACCCTGCTGGACGATGAAGCCTGCCTGGAATCCCGCGGCGAGCAGTCCCGCCTCAGCCAGCAGCTGAACCTGCCGCTGTGGCATTCGGTCATGGCGGTGCTGGCGCCGGTGGCCGATCTGCCGGCGCGCAGCCTGCTGTTCTTCGATCGCTACGGGGCGCCGGTGCAGCAGATGGCGGTGGCACCGGAAACCGGCGGGCTGGCGTTCGAGGAGCTGGTCTGCGCCATGCTGCATCCGGACCAGCGCCAGCTGGGCGCGCCGCCACCGCGCCGCGACCGCCGGGCCGCCTCACCGGCGGTGGCCGAGCTGGAGCGGCAGTGGTCGCAGCTCGATGACGACGGCTTCCGTGATTTGATGGCCGGCCTCGGCGACCGCCGCCAGGTGCTCTACCAGGCGGTGCGCGACAAGTTCGCCTGCCCGGTGCGCATGGAAACGGTGCCGGCGCTGCTGGCGCTGGCCGGTCAGCGCCGGCATGCGTATACCGTATGCACCGGCAACAACGGCGTGCGCCTGTGTCTGAGCGCGCCCTGGTCGCCGCCACGCTGGCAGAAGGGCCACTGCCATCTGGCCCACAACGGTGTCCTGGTGTCGCTGGATATGGGCCGGGTGGCCAGTGTCTGGCGGCTGCGCCGGCCCGGGCCCGGCCGCGTGGTCACCGCCCTGGAAGGGCTCGACGCCCAGGGCCGCTGGCTGTGGACCCTGTCCGCCGGCGACGACGAGGACGCCTGGCTGGCGCTGCTCGCCGACAGCCTGATCCGGGAAGGCGCCCCCGGCCAGCGGATGGCTTAGAAGTGGTCGTCGAACTCGGCCAGCAGGGCCACCAGGTTGTCGGTGTCCTGGGGGAGCTCCTTGAGGGCTTCCTCGGCCATGGGGGCCACGTCGCACTGCGCCGGTAGCGGGTGCTGCTCGGCGAGCAGGGCTCGGAAGCGGGCGATGAACACCCACTGCAGCCACTGGCTGAAATCCATGCGGTCGGCAAAGAACGGCGTACTGCTTTCGAACGCCTCCGGTTCCGGGGGGTGGCCTTCCCACAGTCCCAGGGTTTGCAGTTCGCTCTGCATGTCGTCGAGCAGGCTCTTGAGTTGGCCGCGGGTATCGGTCATGGGTCTCGGCTTCGGTTGTCGGCTTCAGTCATCAAACAGGGGCAGCAGGTCGGTCAGCTCGCGTAGATGGTGAATATGGTGCTCCGGCTTGTCCAGGTCGCCGGGCCAGCGCAGGTCGATCAGGTTGGCCCACACCGCGTGGAAGCCGTGCTGGCGCGCCGCGTCCACGTCTTCCACCGGGTGGTCGCCCACGTGCAGCGCCTGCTCGGGCCGCACGCCGGCGCTCAGCAGGGCGGCCTGGAACATGTCCGGGTCCGGCTTGCGCCGGCCGATGCTTTCGGCGGAATGGTGAAAGCCGAACAGCTCGCGGATGCCGATCCGCTTGAGGTCGGCGTTGCCGTTGCTGAGCGCCCCCAGGGTGTAGCTGTCCGCCAGGGTCTCCAGCACTTCCAGCGCGCCGGGGAAGAACGTCACCTGGTTGCGGGCGTCGTGGAACACCTGAAAGGCATCGGCGGCGATATGGCGCGCTTCCTTCTCCTTAAAACCGGCGTCGATGAAGGCCTGGGCCATGGCGTCGCGGCGCAGGCGGGTCAGGTTGTTCAGGTAATCGGGATGCTCGCGCACCAGTTGGTCGCGCACCATGCGCACCCGCTCCGCGGTGAGCGCGGCGGCGGCCGAGGGGTGGTTTTCGGCGATCCAGTCGCTGCAGGTCTTTTCCGCCTGCCGTATCACCTCGTCCACCGGCCACAGGGTGTTATCCAGGTCGAAGGTGATCAGTTTCAGTCCGGTCATGGGCTCGATAATAAGGGGTTGCGGGTCAGTCGTCTTCCTCGCGCCGCTGGGCGCGGGGGTGGGCGCCGTCGTAGATCCTGGCCAGGTGCTGGAAATCCAGATGGGTGTAGACCTGGGTGGTGCTCAGGTTGGCGTGGCCGAGCAGTTCCTGCACCGCGCGCAGGTCGCCGGAGGACTCCAGCACATGGGTGGCGAAGGAGTGACGCAGCTTGTGCGGATGCAGGTTGTCGTCCAGGCCCCGGGTCAGCGCCGCCCGGCGCAGCCGCTGCTGCACGCTGGAGGGGCTGATGCGGCGGCCGCGCCGGCTCAGGAACAGGGCCGGTTCGTCGGCGTCGGCGGTGAACAGGGGGCGGGCCTTCAGCCAGGCGCGCACCGCGTTCAGCGCCGGGGTGCCCACCGGCAGCCAGCGGGTCTTGTTGCCCTTGCCGGTGACCACCAGCTGGGCGCCGGCCAGGTCGATGCTGTCCAGGTTGAGGCTGATCAGTTCCGCCAGACGCAGGCCGCAGGCGTACAGCAGTTCCAGCATCGCCTGATCGCGCAGGCCCAGCGGGCCTTCGCCGCCTTCCGCGTCGAGCAGCTGGCGGGTCTGGTCCGCGTCCAGGGCCTTGGGCAGGCGCCGACCGCTTTTCGGCGCGCGCACGTCCAGCGCCGGATTGTCCCGGGCCAGGCCTTCGCGGTTCATCCAGGTGTAGAAGGTACGCAGGGTGGAGAGCAGGCGCTGCAGGCTGCGTCCGCCCAGACCCTGGCGGTGCAGCCGCGCCACCAGGGCGCGCACGTCGTGCACCGTGACCCGGGTCCAGGGCGGCAGATGGGGCGCCGCCCGTTCCAGGTCACGCCGGTAGTGTTTGACGGTATGCGGGGACAGCCGCCGTTCGCTGGCCAGGTGGCGCACGAAGGCGGTGAGGGTGTCGTCGCCGCGCTCAGGCACGTTGCGCCTGGCGCGGCGAGGCCGGCCGGCTCACGTCCACCAGCCGGCGGCTGAGCACCTGACCGATATGGGTGATGAACAGGGTGCCCATGGAGCTGCGGAAGTGCATGGCGTCGCGGCTGCCGATGGCGAGAATGCCGAGCCGACCGTTGTGCTCCAGCGGCACCACGGCGGCGGAGCGCACCTGCTCGGCCTGGTCCTGGAACAGGGCCTTCAGCTCCTCGCCGCGCAGCACGCCGCACACCGCCTTGCCGGTGCGCAGCAGCGGCGCCAGCGGCTGCGGCAGGTCGTCCGGGTCGACGAAGCGCACCTGCTTGCGCACCTCGCCGAGCAGCTTGGCTTCCCGGTCGTGCAGCAGCAGCGCCACGGTGTCGCAGCGGAATTCCTCTTCCAGGCTGCGCAGCAGCTGGCGCAGCAGCTTGTCGGTGCTGCGCGCTTCCAGCAGCGCCAGGGTCAGGCGGCGGGTGTGCTCGAACAGCTGGTCGTTTTCCCGGGCCACGTCGATCAGGCCGTTGAGCCGCTCGCGCAGCTCCTGGTTGCGCTCGCGCAGGATCGCCGCCTGGCGCTCCAGCAGCGAAACCGCCGGGCCGCGCGGGTCCGGCAGGCGCATCAGCTCCAGCAGGTCGGAGCGCTGCTGGAAGAATTCCGGGTTCTGGCGCAGAAAGGCGGCCACCTTGTCGGCGCTCAGCTTGGTGTCGTCGGTCATGCCGAAGGCTCCGTGGTGGGGCCCTGGTCCGAGGGCGGGCCCGCTACGTCGATTTCGCCATCATAGACACGGCTGGCGGGGCCTGTCATCCGGACGCCGCCGCTGCCGTTGTAGTGGACCTGCAGATCGCCGCCGGCCAGATGCACGGTGACGGTGTCGTCGAGCAGACCCCGGCGCTGGCCGCACACCACCGCGGCGCAGGCGCCGGAGCCGCAGGCCAGGGTCTCGCCGGCGCCGCGCTCGAACACCCGCAGGCGGATTTCCCGGCGGCTGACGATCTGCATGAAGCCCACGTTGACCCGCTCGGGAAACTGCTCGTGGTGTTCCAGCTCCGGGCCCAGGGTGGCCACCGGGGCGTTGTCCACGTTCTCGGTGAGCATCACCAGGTGCGGGTTGCCCAGGCCCACCGCCGAGATCTCGTAGGCGTTGTTGCCCGACACCAGCACGTAGGTGTCCGCTTCCTGTTTGGCGAGGAAGGGAATCGACTCCGGCGCCCACAGCGGCGCGCCCATGTCCACGGTGACCAGGCCGTCGTCGGTGACGTTCAGGGTCATCTCGCCGGCGGCGGTCTCCACCCGGATGCGGTGCTTGTCGGTGAGCCCCTCGTCGCGCACGAAGCGGGCGAAGCAGCGCGCGCCGTTGCCGCACTGGCTCACTTCCGAGCCGTCGGCATTGAAGATCCGGTAGCGGAAATCCACGCCCTCGTGGCGGGGCGGTTGCACCACCAGCATCTGGTCGAAGCCGACCCCGAAGTGCCGGTCACCCAGGCGGCGCAGCTCCGCCACCGATAACGGCGGGCCGTCCTCGGGCAGCGGCTGGTCGCAGCCGTTGAGCACCAGGAAGTCGTTGCCCAGGCCGTGCATTTTGGTAAAGCGCAGTCGCATGGCGGCGTCCGGAGTCGGTTAAGGAAAGCGTTATTGTAAGGGGGCAGGCCGGTTAGGAACAGCGGCGGCTGCGGCCTTGCTCACGAAGCTCGGTCTGTGGGAGCTTGCCTGCAAGCGAAAGGGTGGCTTTAGCCACCCGGCAGGATCCCAGGGAGGTTGTTTGTGCTGCCGTTAGAGAGGTCTCTGGCATCCTGCCGGGAGCTTCGCTCCCTTTCGCGGGCAAGGCCCGCTCGCACAAGAGGTGCTGTCGCCGTGTATCCTGCAGCTTGCAGCTTGCAGCTCGTCTACAATGCACGCTCCCAACCGTCGGATGTTCCCATGCTTTCCTATCGTCACAGCTACCACGCGGGTAATTTCGCCGATGTGCTCAAGCACCTGGTGCAGGTGTCGGTGCTCGACCATCTGCTGCTCAAGGACAAGCCGTTCGTGGTGCACGACACCCACGGTGGCGCCGGGGTCTATGAGGTGGCGTCCGAGCACATGCAGAAGACCGGGGAGTACCAGGAGGGCATCGCGCGGCTGTACGGCGCCAGCACCGGCCTGCCGGTGATCAACCGCTACCTGAATCTGGTCGGCCGCTTCAGCCGGCCCGGCGGGCTCAGCCATTACCCCGGCTCGCCGGCGATCAGCGCCGCGCTGCTGCGCGACCAGGACCGGCTGCAGGTCACCGAGCTGCACAGCACCGACGCGGCCCTGCTGGAGGCCCATTTTCGCGGCGACCGCCGGGTGCGGGTCTACAAACAGGACGCCTGGGCGGGGGTCAAGGCGCTGCTGCCGGCGGCGCACAAGCGCGGCCTGGTGCTGGTGGACCCGTCCTACGAGCTGAGCGGCGACGACCGCGCCACCGTGGCCGGCGTGCGGGAGGCGGTGAAACGGTTCAACACCGGTTGCTTCGTGGTCTGGTACCCGATGCTGCAGCGCCGCCGGGCGGACCAGTTGGCGCGCGGCCTGATGGCGCTGGCCGATAAGCACCTGCGGCTGGAATTGAATGTGCTCAATGACGGCGCCGCCCGGGGCATGACCGGGTCCGGGCTGGTGGTGCTCAATCCGCCCTGGACCCTGGCGGGGCAGATGGAAGCGGCGTTGCCGTTCCTGCACGGCAAGCTGAGCCAGGGTGGCGGGGGGTATCGGTTGGAGAGCGAGGGCGGCGTGCTGCTGGAGCACGCCGCCCGCTAACCGCCTGCTAGGGCAGCAGGGTTTCCAGCCGCAGTTGCTCGTCCACGGTTTCCCGGGCGCGCACCAGGAAGGCCTGGTCGCCGTCCACCATCACTTCGGCGGGCCGGTTGCGGCTGTTGTAGTTGCTCGCCATCACGAAGCCGTAGGCGCCGGCGGAACGCACCGCCAGGTAGTCTCCGGCTTCCAGCGCCAGCGCCCGGTCCTTGCCCAGGAAGTCGCCGGTTTCGCACACCGGGCCGACGATGTCCCAGTCGCGGCAGTCCGCGTCGTGGGGGGTCACCGGTACGATCTCCTGCCAGGCGGAGTACAGGCTGGGGCGGATCAGATCGTTCATGGCGCCGTCCACCACCGCGAAGTTGCGGTGCTCGGTGGGCTTGAGGAACAGCACCTGGGTGATGAACAGACCGGCGTTGGCGGCGATCGAGCGGCCCGGCTCGATGTGCACCGGCAGATCGCCGGGAATGTGCTTGAGCAGGGCCTGCACGTAGTCGGAGCGGGCCGGCGGTGTCTCGTCCTGGTAGGTGACGCCCAGGCCGCCGCCCAGATCCAGATGGTGAATCTCGATGCCCAGGGCCTGCAGGTCGCCGAGCAGTTTCAGCACCCGCTCCAGGGCGTCCTCGAACGGCGCCAGACGGGTCAGCTGGCTGCCGATGTGGCAGTCGATGCCCAGCACCTTGATGTGCGGCAGCTCGGCGGCGCGCTGGTAGAGCGCCGGCGCTTTCTGAATGTCGACGCCGAACTTGTTCTCTTTCAGGCCGGTGGAGATATAGGGGTGGGTCTGGGCGTCCACGTCCGGGTTCACGCGGATGGCGATCGGCGCCACCCGGTCCAGCTCGCCGGCCACCAGGTTGAGCAGCTCCAGCTCGGCGGCGGATTCCACGTTGAAACAGTGAATGCCCACCTTCAGCGCGTCGGCCATCTCGCCGGCGGTTTTGCCGACCCCGGAGAAGACGATGTTGCGCGGCTCGCCGCCGGCGCGCAGCACCCGCTCCAGCTCGCCGCCGGAGACGATATCGAAGCCGGCGCCGGCCTGGGCCAGCACCTGCAGCACCGCCAGGTTGCTGTTCGCCTTGACCGCGTAGCAGACCCGGTGCGGATGCTCGCCGAAGGCGTCATCGAAGGCGTGGTAGTGGGTCTCCAGGGCGTCCCGGGAATACAGATACAGCGGCGTGCCGAAGCGTTCCGCCAGTTGCGTCACGGGCAGCTCTTCGGCGAACAGTTCGCCGTCGCGGTAGGAGAAGGGATCCATGGTCATTCCTGGTCGTCGTCCTTGGATGAGTCTTCGTTTTCGGTGTCGCCGTCCAGGCGGTCGCCGCCCAGCGGCTGGGCCGACTCGGGGCGGTCGTCGGCCATGTAGAGCGGGCCCTTCTGGCCGCAGCCGGCGAGCAGGGCCGTCATCACTATCAGCAGATAAACCGCGCGCATGCGCTGTACTCCGGCGTAATGGATGCAATGGCGTGCAGTATAGCCGCTTCTATCCGGTGACACGATGCGGCGGCCACCGGCACGCGCCGCTCAGCGCAGCGCGTCGCGGCCACGCTTGACGGCCGCGCGCACCTGATCCGGGGCGGTGCCGCCGATGTGATCGCGGGCGCTCACCGAGCCTTCCAGGGTGAGCACCTCGAACACGTCGTCGTCGATCTGATCGCTGAACTGGCGCAGCTCGGCCAGGCTCATGTCGCTCAGGTCCTTCTTTTTCTCGATGCCCAGCGCCACCGCCTTGCCGACGATTTCGTGGGCGTCGCGGAAGGCCACGCCCTTGCGCACCAGGTAGTCCGCCAGATCGGTGGCGGTGGCGAAGCCGCGGCGGGCCGCTTCGCGCATCACTTCCCGGTTGGGTTCGATGGCGGGAATCATGTCGGCGAAGGCACGCAGGCAACCGGCCAGGGTGTCCACCGCGTCGAACAGCGGTTCCTTGTCTTCCTGGTTGTCCTTGTTGTAGGCCAGCGGCTGGCTCTTCATCAGGGTGAGCAGGGCGATCAGATGGCCGTTGAGGCGGCCGGTCTTGCCGCGCACCAGCTCCGGCACGTCCGGGTTTTTCTTCTGCGGCATGATCGAGCTGCCGGTGCAGAAGCGGTCGGGCAGGTCGATGAAGTTGAACTGGGCGCTGGTCCACAGCACCAGCTCCTCGCTGATGCGCGACAGGTGGGTCACGCACAGCGCCGCCAGGGCGCAGAATTCAATCGCGAAATCCCGGTCGCTGACCGCGTCCAGGGAGTTTTCGCAGACCTCGTCGAAGCCCAGCAGCTCGCGGGTGCGCTCGCGGATGATCGGGTAGGTGGTGCCGGCCAGGGCGGCGGCGCCCAGCGGCATGCGGTTGACCCGCTTGCGGCAGTCGGCGAGCCGTTCCCGGTCGCGCTTGAGCATCTCGAACCAGGCCAGCAGATGGTGGCCGAAGGTCACCGGCTGGGCGGTCTGCAGGTGGGTGAAGCCGGGCATGATGGTGGCCGCCTCGCGCTCCGCCTGGTCCAGCAGGCCGGTCATCAGCCGTTCCATTTCGCCGTCGATCAGGTCGATCTCGTCGCGCAGCCACAGGCGGATGTCGGTGGCCACCTGGTCGTTGCGCGAGCGGCCGGTGTGCAGCTTCTTGCCGGTGATGCCGATCTTGTCGGTGAGGCGCGCCTCGATGTTCATGTGCACGTCTTCCAGCGCCACCGACCATTCGAATTCGCCGGCCTCGATCTCGGCGCGGATCTCGTCCAGCCCCTGGATGATGGCGTCACGTTCCTCGCCGGTGAGCACGCCGGCTTCCGCGAGCATGGTGGCGTGGGCCTGGGAGCCCCGGATGTCCTGGCGGTACATGCGGCGGTCAAAGCCGACGCTGGCGGTGAACGCCTGCACGAAGGCGTCGGTGGACTCGCTGAAGCGGCCGCCCCAGAGTTGGTTTTGCTGGTTGTCGCTCATCTTGCTGCTCACGTCCGGCTTGCGGGAATACGGGAATTGACAGGGCGCGCAGTATAGCATCGCCGGACGGTGGTATCGTACCCGAAAGCGTCGAGCCCCTTCCGACAACAAGAGCGCCCATGTCCGAACCGCGAAACAACGTCTTTCTGCCCGACCTGTGTACCACCCGCGCCGTGCTGGTGGTGGTGGTGGCGTCGGAATTGATGGCCATCGTGATCAGCCTGGTGGCCGGCTACTTCGAGCCCTTCGGGTTCGAACGGCTGGCGCTGACGTCGCTGTTTATTCAGTGGATCGCGCTGACCTCGGCGGCGCTGGTCTGCCAGCTGCGCGGCCGTCTCAACCGCCTGCCGCAGGCCTGGGCGGCGCTGGCGGTGGTCGCCCTGGTGGCCTTCGATACGCTGCTGTTCAGCCTGCTGGCGCGGGCGCTGATGTCCTGGGTGTTCGCCGCCGCCATGCCGTCGCTGTGGCACTGGGATATCCTCGCCAACGTGCTGATCGCGGCGATCATCTCCGGCCTGGTGATGCGCTACTTCTATGTGCAGGAGCAGCTGCGGGTCAAGGACCGGGCGGAGCTGAAGTCCCGTATCCAGGCACTGCAGTCGCGCATCCGGCCGCATTTCCTGTTCAACTCCATGAACATCATCGCCACCCTGATCCGCATTGATCCGGACGCCGCCGAGCAGGCGGTGGAAGACCTGTCCTCCCTGTTCCGTGCCAGCCTCAAGGACAGCGGCAGCGAGGTCTCCCTGGCCGAGGAGCTGGCCCTGTGCGAGCGCTATATCCGCATCGAGCAGCTGCGCCTGGGCGAGCGCCTGGGTGTGGAATGGCGCATTGAACTGGAGCCCGACTCCGTGGCGTTGCCGCTTTTGACGTTGCAACCGCTGCTGGAAAATGCCATCTATCATGGCATTCAGCCGCTTGCCGGCGGCGGGGTGGTGCGCATCGCCGCCGCCATCGAGCAGGGCCGGGTGGTGCTGCGCGTCAGCAACCCCAAACAGGATGGCACCAGCGCGCACCAGGGCAACCGCATGGCGCTGGACAACATCCGCCACCGGCTGGAGGCCCTGCACGGCCCCAGTGTGTCGGTGTCGGCCCGTTCGCAACCACAACACTACGAGATTGAAATCAGCTACCCGCTCCAATAAAAGAACCGGGTGAATAAGAAAAAAGGGGAACCCATGGACGACATCGCGAAAATGCAGGTCCTGGTCTGCGACGACGAGGCCCTGGCCAGAATGCGCCTGAAACGTCTGGTGGAGATGGCCAACATGGAAGTGAGCGCGGAAGCCGCCAGCGGTCGGGAAGCGGTGGAAAGCGCCGGGCGGCTGCGCCCGGACGTGGTGCTGATGGACATCCGCATGCCGGACATGGACGGGCTGGAAGCCGCCGCCCATCTCGACAAGATGGAGAACCCGCCGGCGGTGATCTTCTGCACCGCCTACGAAGAGCACGCCCTGCAGGCGTTCCGCGTGCACGCGGTGGACTATCTGCTCAAGCCGGTGGGCGCCCAGGACCTCAAGCGCGCGCTGGATAAGGCCCGCGCCCTCAACCGGGTGCAGATCGCCGAGCTCAGCCACAAGATGGCCGCCAACCAGAGCGGCCGGCGCCGCCATCTCAGTGCCCGTACCCACCGGGGGCTGGAGCTGGTGCCGGTGGAGGAAGTGCGCTACTTCCAGGCCGACCAGAAATACGTGGCGGTGCACCACGCCGGCGGCTACGTGCTGATCGACGAACCGCTCAAGGCGCTGGAAGACGAATTCGGCGACCTGTTCGTGCGCATCCACCGCAGCACCCTGGCCTCTCTGCATTTCATCGAAAGCCTGGAGTGCTCCAGCCAGGGCCGCTTCGAAGTCCGCCTGCGCGGCGTCGACCAGCCCCTCAACGTCAGCCGCCGCCACATGCCCGGCCTCCGCCGCGCCCTCGTNAAACGCGGATGAAAAACAGTTNANAGTNNANAGTGNANAGTTNATAGNTCGCGANNGGGNGCCNTGCCGGCTNNCCGGTGGGTGCCCGCGACGNNNCNACGGNNCNGGCCGCTACNCNTAAACCTCNCTANTCGGTGTTTTCGCTNTTANCTNTNNACTGTNAACTATCCACTGTCAACTGNCNCCGCTGTGTTCGGCGCCGCCCGGCTCTTTCCGTTACACTAGGCGCCATCNATTCCCCGCCCAGGAGCTTCCATGTCCCGCGAGATATTGCGCATCGCCACCCGTTCCAGCCCGCTGGCCATCTGGCAGGCGGAGTACGTTCAGAAACGGCTTGAGGGGCTGCATCCCGGGTTGCGCGTGGAGCTGGTGCGGATCAAGACCCAGGGCGACAAGATTCTGGATACGCCGCTGGCGAAAATCGGCGGCAAGGGCCTGTTCGTCAAGGAGCTGGAAGAGGCGATGATCGACGGGCGCGCGGACATCGCCGTGCACTCCATGAAGGACGTGCCCATGGAGCTGCCCGAGGGCATGGCGCTGCCGGTGATCTGCGAGCGCGAGGACCCCCGCGACGCCTTTGTCTCCAACCACTACGACAGCCTGATGGGCCTGCCCGAGGGCGCCACGCTGGGCACCTCCAGCCTGCGCCGCCAGTCCCAGGTGCTGGCCAACCGGCCGGACCTGAAGGTGTCCAGTCTGCGCGGCAACGTGCAGACCCGCCTGGGCAAGCTGGATGGCGGTGAGTTCGACGCGATTATCCTCGCTTCCGCCGGTCTCAAGCGCCTGGAAATGCACGAGCGCATCCGTTACGACATGCCGCCGGAGGAGTCCCTGCCGGCGGTGGGGCAGGGCGCCGTGGGCATCGAGTGCCGCGCGGACGACGCCGAGACCCAGGCGTTGCTGGCCCCCCTCGGCGACCCCCTGACCTGGGACCGGGTCACCGCCGAGCGGGCCATGAACCGCCGTCTGGAAGGCGGTTGTCAGGTGCCGATCGCCGGCTTCGCCCTGCTTGAGCATGACGGCCGGCTGTGGCTGCGTGGCCTGGTGGCCAGCGAGGACGGCACCACGGTGCTGCGCGCCGAAGGCCGTGCGCCCCGCGCCGACGCCCGCGAGCTGGGCATCGGCATCGCCGAATCGCTGTTGGCGCAGGGCGCCGACCGGATCCTGCGCGAGCTGTACGACCGCGCATGAGCCGTGCCGTGGTGGTGACCCGGCCCGCCGGCCAGGGCGCCCCCCTGGCGGCGCGGCTGGTGGACAGCGGCCATCGGGCCTGGGCGGTGCCGGCGCTGACCATCGAGCCGCTGCCGCTGGCCGACGCCCACCGGCGGCTGCTGTTCGATCTGGACCTCTACCACGCGGTGTTTTTCGTCAGCGCCAACGCCGCCCACCACGCCCTGGACGCCTTCGCCGATCTCTGGCCGCAGTGGCCGGTGGGGGTGCACTGGCTGGCGGTGGGAGAGTCCACCGCCGCGGTGATCCGCGACGCCGGGCTCACCCCGGAGTACCCGCGCAGCGGCTTTAATTCCGAGGCGGTGCTGGCGCTGCCCTGCCTGGCTTCGGTGACGGAAAAACGTATTCTGATCTGCCGGGGCGACAGCGGCCGCGACTGGCTGGCGGCGCGGCTGCGGGAAAAAGGGGCGAGCGTGGACGTGGTGCCGTTTTACCGGCGCCTGCCCGCGCCCGGCCGCCACTGGCCCGAGGGCGCCGACACGGTGATGATCACCAGCGTCGAGGGCTGGCGGGCGATGGCCGCCCTGGTGCCCGCCGGCGCCACGGTGATCGCCGCCGGCGAGCGGGTGGCCGCCGCCGTGGCCGNGNATCATCCGGGGCCGCTGGTGGTGGCCGCCAGCGCCCANGACAGCGACATGCTGGCGGCCGTGCCGCCGTCTTGACGGGGCCTTCCGGCGCGAACGTGTGACGATAAGNGGTTGGACGGCGCCGGTCGGTCTCTTTATCGTTTACCCATTCCGCCACCAGNTTTTNTTAGGGAACGACCGGGATCGTCCGCCGNCGGCGGCAACAACAANAGGGAGACCCCATGACGCACCGCGCTTTTCNCCGCCANCAGGGCTTGAGCCTCTGGCCGCTGCTTATCGTGCTTATTGTCCTCGCCGCTCTGGCCGCCGCCGGCTGGTGGGGCTGGCAACANTGGCGGGTGCTGGAGCAGGACCGCCGGGCCAGCCAGNGCGAGATCAGCGACCTGCGCAGTGAACTGAACCGGGANTCCCAGCGNCGCGACCGGGCGCTNCAGGAAATACGCGAATCCCAGGACCGNATCGAAGCGGCCCGCGCCCGCGACCGGGAGGCCCTGGCCGATGTGCGCCAGGGCGGGCAGCGTCTNTGGCTGATCAANGAAGCGGAATCCCTGGCCGCNCTGGCCGGNCAGCGNNTGATGCTCACCGGCGACGCCGAGGCCGCNCGCCGNCTGCTGCAGGCCGCCGACCAGACCCTGGCGCGTCTNGACGACCCCCAGGCGCTGCCGGCNCGCAAGGCNCTGGCGGTGGACATNGAAAANCTCAACGGCGCCCGCCAGGTGGACGTCGAGGCCATGGTNCTNCGNCTCGGCGCGCTGCAGGCGCTGATCCCGGAGCTGGCGGTGCCGGAGCGCCAGGCGCCGCCCGCCGAGGANACCGANCAGGANGCCGGCTGGTGGCAGCGGCTGCTCAACCATCTGCCGGTGACGGTGCGNCGCCACGAAGGCGAGGTGCCGCTNCCGCTCACCGAAACCCAGGCGTCCACCGTGCGCCTGACCCTGGANGCCAGCCTGCAGCAGGCGCANCTGGCGCTGATGCAGCGGCGCGTGCAGGCCTACCGNCAGGCGCTGGANAACGCCGCCGCCATGCTCAACCAGTGGTTCCAGGAAGATCAGGGCCGGGTGCGCCAGATGCGCGCCGCCCTGGAGGAANTGGGCGGCCAGCAGGTGGAGCAGGCGTTGCCGGAAATCGGNGCCGGCCTGGACGCGGTNCGCGGCCTCAAGCGNGANCTGCTGAAAAGCGGCGGTGACGGCNCGGCCGGGGAGGCCGGCCGATGAAAAAAGCGCTGCTGCTGATTGTCGTCGTNCTGCTGGCGGCCACCTTCCTGGGCCGCTGGATGGCCGCCGATTCCGGNTANCTGCTGGTNATNCGCGACCANTGGCGNCTGGAGTCCACGCTNGGCTTCGCGCTGCTGGCGCTGATCCTGGGCGCGGTGGCCCTGNTTNTTCTGACCCTGCTGGGCAACCTGGCCTGGAANCTGGCGGAGCCGGTGCGCGCCACCCGGCGNTTCCGCCGCGGNGTGGCCCGCCGCCGCCTGAAAAGCGGCTTTATNCTGCTNATGGACGGCGANCTGGATAAGGCCGAACGGCTGCTCACCGCCGCCGGNCGCGACGGGGACTGGCCNCTGGNNGCCTGGNTGNTGGCGGCGGAATGCGCCCGCCAGCGCGGCGANGGCGAGGCCCTGGAAGAGTACCTGCANAACGCCGCCAAGAGCCGCCGGGGCGACAGCTTCAGNGGCCTGATGCGGGCCCGCTTNGCCCTNGACGACGGCCGCCCGGCCGNCGCCCACCGGGAGCTGAANGGNCTGGTGGANNAGGCGCCCGGCAACAAACGCATNCTGGCGCTNTACGCCGACGTGCTGGAACGCGAGCGCGACTGGCCGGCGCTGTGCGCCCTGGCGCCGCGNCTGCGCCGCGCCCTCGGNGACGCCTACGCGGCCCGCCGCGAGCGCCGCGCCTGGCTGGCCCGTGTCCAGCAACTGGCGCAGAAACCGGGCTTCAACGATGGCGACAGCCGCGCCCGGGAATTGCGCGACCTGTGGAAGCAGGTGCCCAGCGCGCTCAAGCAGGATCCGGCCATGGTGGCCCGTTACGCCGGCTTCCTGGCGCAGCTCGGTGAAGGCAGCCGCGCCCTGTCGTTGGTCAAGGAGCAGCTGGAACGGGACTGGGACGACCGCCTGCCGCCGGTGCTGGAAGCCATCGACGATGTGTCCCCGGACGAACTGCTGCAGAACCTGGAAAAGTGGCTGGTGGACCGCCCCGGCAACGCGGCGGTGCTGGTCACCGCCGGGCGGGTGGCGCTCAAGGCGCGGCTGTGGGGTAAGGCGCAGAACTTCTTCGAGGCGGCGGCCAATTCCAGCCAGAGCGCCACCGCCCTGGCGGAGCTGTCGCGGCTCTACCTGGCGCTGGGCGATCAGGTCAAAGCCGCCAAGGTCCTGGAACGCCGCGTCGCCGAACTCGACGGCCAGCTCCCCGACCTGCCGCTGCCCTGACTCGCCGCCACGCGGTGCCACGGAGCCGGAGTTGTGGGAGCGGGCCGTGCCCGCGAAAGGGTGGCGCTAGCCACCCGGTAGGATTCCAGAGACCTGGTTCTTCAGGTGTCCGGTGCTCCGTATCGGAGACGCGGTGCAATGGTGGTGCCTTCCGGGACCGCTCAAGCCAT
>FUFK010060966.1_pt1 | contig 21969 bp, 18 predicted proteins | sample 1021851 | NCBI WGS metagenome assembly FUFK01 (sample SAMEA51879418, study PRJEB19060) | metagenome
GCCCGCCGCGCCGCCGGCGACGGCCGCGCCCGCCACGGAGCAGGACACGGCGTCCGAAACGCCGCCGGTCGCCCCGGTGGACGGCGATGCGCCGGCCCCGGATGGCGTGTCCGTGGAGCTGCGTCTGAGCGTGGTCAACTTCGATCATTTCCAGCAGCGCTACACCCGCTCGGCGCTGGAAGCGTTGCTGGCGGATTACCACCATCTGCTTCGCGAAGTGGCGGCGCTGTACGGTGGCGAGGTGATCACCGCCATCGGCGACCGGGCGCGCATCCGCTTTACCGGCGAGCCGCTGTCGCACACCGCCTTTTCCGCGCTATGCGCCGGCCTGCTGTTCCTGCGCGTGGCCCGCCTGCAGGCGCCGCGGCGCAAAGCCGGCCAGTCGCCGGCGCTGGAGTTCAAGGCCCTGGTCAGCAACCAGTTCAACGAGGCGGACAGCTGGGCCCTGTGCCTGGCCGGGGTGCCGGGCCGGCTCAACGTGCCCGAGGCGGAACTGACCCGCGCCGAACTGGACGTCAAAGCCCTCTACCAGACCGAGCGGGCGCAGCTGGTTCAGGCCGGCGACCGGCAGATTCGCCTGCAGCCGGTGGAGCAGCTGGCGCACCGATATCAGACCCTGCTGCGCACTCAGGCGGAAAAGGTCATGGGCGGTTCCGGCGTGTCCGGCGAGGCCTCGCCGAGCAAGTAACCGCGCATCGCCGCGCCGATCAACTGCGGCAGCTCCGGCATGCCCCGGTTGCCGAACAGACGGTTGAATTCCAGCACGTAGGGGCGGCCCTCCACCCAGGCCACGTCGAACCCGGCGTGGTCGATGTCCAGCTCGCGGGCGAGCCGGGTGACCAGCGCCAGGGCCGGCTCCGGCACCGGCAGGTCGGTGCGCACCCGCGCCCCGCGCGCCAGATTGTTGTGGAAGCTGGTGCCCTCGCGCCAGTAGCTGGCGATCACCTCGCGGCCCACCACCACCACGCGCAGATCGCGCACGATCGGCAGCAACTTCTGGATATACAGCACCTCGCTCTGGGCGGCGTAGTCCAGCAGTTGCTGGCGGCTCTCGATCAGAAACACGCCGCTGCCCTGGCTGGAGCGGATCTGCTTGGCCACGAACGGGAAACGCCAGGTATCCAGCACCTGACTGATGCCGTGCGGCCCCGACGGCAGGATGTCGGTCTCGGGCAGATACTCCGGGCATGCCAGCTTCAGCGCCCGGGTCATTTCCACCTTGTCGTGGCCCAGGTGGTAACTGGCCAGGCTGGGAAAAATGGGGCGGCCGAGCACATAGTGCAGGCTGTGCAGTTGCCAGTAGGCGGGAAACAGCAACCAGTCGGCGTCGAGCAGCCGCTCGCGCTGGTCGTTCATGTGTTCCGGCTTAATGTAGTGCACACCCGGCAGGCCCAGGGTGCGGAAAGGGTCGAAGGTGATCAGTTTCAAAGGCCGACGGACCTCAGGCTAAAAGCCCGCGCACCGTCGCGCGGGCGAACCGCGAATTTATAGGGCTAAACGGGCCCCTCGGCAAGCGGATTTGTCATGGCCAGCACGGGCCGCACCGGCTAGGCTTTGGCGCACAACGACACTCGGGAGAACGCTGTGAATTTACCCCCTTTGCAAAGCGGTGAGGTGCTGGCGGCCGAAGACGGCGCGGTGCTCACCCTGACCCTGAACCGCCCGGACAAACTCAACGCCCTGACCGGCGCCATGTACCGCGATCTCGTCGACCTGCTGGCCTTCGCCGGCGACAGCGATGACGTGCGCGCGGTGCTGATCCTGGGAGCCGGCAAATCCTTCAGCGCCGGCAACGACCTGGCCGACTTCCTGGCCGCCGGCGAGGGCACCGAAGGCGGCGCCGCGCCCTTTATCCGCGCCGTGAGCCGCTTCGAAAAGCCGCTGGTGATCGGCGTCCAGGGCCACGCCGTGGGCGTGGGCACCACCATGCTGCTGCACGCCGACCTGGTGGTGGCCGCCGACGACGCCAAATTCCTGACCCCGTTCGTGGACCTGGGCGCGGTGCCGGAGGCGGGCTCCGCCAAGCTGCTGCCGGCCTGGCTGGGCTACCAGCGCGCCGCGCGCATGCTGCTCGCCGGCGAGCCGCTGCTGGCCCCGGAAGCGCTGCAGGCCGGCCTGGTCGCCAAAATGGTCAGCCCCGCCGAACTGGCGGGCACCGCCGCGGCCTACGCCCGCACCCTGGCCGCCAAGCCGCCCCGCGCCATGCGCGAAAGCAAGCGCCTGATGCGCCAGGCCGCGCAGATGGACCTCCACGACCTGATCGACCACGACCTGGCGCTTTTCGCCGAACTGCTGCAAGGCGACGAAGCCAAAGCGATCCTCGCCGCCAAGGTCGGCAAGAAATAAATCAGCGCGCACGAACCTTGTGGGAGCGGGCCCAGCCCGCGAAAGGGTGGCTTTATTAGCCACCCGGCAGGATCCCAGAGAGCTTTATCGTTCCGGTGTTCGGTGCTCCGTATCGGAGACGCGGGGCAATGGTGGTGCCTTCCGGGACCGCTCAAGCCATCCCTGGCCGCTGTTAGTTTGGCCCTCCCTGGCCAAACAGCTCCCTCCAGGCACCACCATTGCCCCGCTCACTGGGCAGCGTAACCGCCACGGGCCATAACACTGCCGAACCCTCCAGAGAGGGGAAGTTTGGAATTTTCCAAGGAGCGCCGGGATCGGGTGGGCCCGTCCAGGACCGTGTTTGGCCAGGGATGGCCAAACGCCGAGCCTACAAGGATGTACTCGTGGCGTGTCCTGGACGGGCCCACCCGATCCCGGCGCGGGCTTTCTGGAGAGGAAAAGTCTCCGGCATCCCGCCGGCAGCTTCGCTCCCTTTCGCGGGCTGGGCCCGCTCCCACAAGCCAAGCCCCGGCGAACACGGGTCTCTACTGGCGCACCGACCCGAAGGCCTCGCCCATCCGCACTGCGGCGCCGGCGGTCAGCTCCGAGCCGAACTCGGCGGCGCCTTCCGGAAACAGTACGATCACCGTGGAGCCGAGCAGAAAACGACCCAGCTCGTCGCCCTTGCGCAGGGTCACCGGCGCCGGATTGCGGTAATCCACGCGGGTCACGGTGGTGGACTGCGGCGTCACCTGACCGGCGAACACGGTCTCGATGCCGGCCACGATCATCGCGCCCACCAGCACCACCGCCATCGGCCCCACCTCGGTATCGAACACGCACACCAGCCGCTCGTTGCGCGCGAACAGGCGCGGCACCCGCTCGGTGGTGGTCTGGTTCACCGAGAACAGGCGCCCGGGCACGTAGCAGGTTTCGCGCAGGGTGCCGGTGAACGGCATGTGCACGCGGTGATAATCCTTCGGCGACAAATAGACGGTGGCGAAGTGGCCGTTCTGGAACTCCGCCGCCAGCGCGCCGTCGCCGCCCAGCAGCTCGAACGCGGAATAGTGATGGCCCTTGGCCTGGAACAGGTCGCCGCCGCGCAGCGGGCCAAGCTGGCTGACGGTGCCGTCCGCCGGGCAGGCCAGCACCCGCTCGCCGTCGGCGATGGGGCGCGCGCCGTCTTTCAACGCGCGGGTGAAGAAGGCGTTGAAATTCTCGAAGCGGTCCGGGTCTTCAATTTCCGCTTCGCTGAGGTCCACCCCGAAGTGCTGGATGAAGCGGTTGATGAAGGTGGTTTTGATCCAGGGAATCTCGCTGCGCGCCACCCAGCCCACCAGGCGGGACAGGAGATGCTGGGGGACGACGTGCTGAAGCGCGATAAACAGCTTTTCTTTTAGAGCGTGCAAAGAGTGAGCCTCAAGGTGATTACTCGGACTTTTCCGTGGGGGTGTCGGGGTGGTTGCCCCATTCGGCCCAGGAGCCGGGGTAGCCGCGAATGCGCTCGAAACCGAGGATTTTGCCCACCAGCCAGGTGAAGCTGGAGCGGTGGTGGGTCTGGCAGTGCGTGATCACTTCCTTGTTGCTCTGGATGCCGCGCTCGGCCAGCTCCCGGCGTATCTCTTCCAGATCGCGCAGGCGCAGGTTGTTGTGCTTGTCCATGGCGTCGGTCCACTCGTAGTGGGTGGCGCCGGGAATATGGCCGGCCTTCTGGGCGAAGGCGCGCACGCCGGCGAATTCCTCCTCCGAGCGGGCGTCCCAGATCACCACGTCCGGGTCGGTGTGGTGCTTGAGCACGTAGTCCAGATCGACACTGGTGGCCGGGTCGTGCTCGCCGACCCGGTAGTCGCTGGGCTCCGGCCGGGTGCGGTCGCTGCTGGTGCTCAGTTCCGCCGCCAGCCAGCCGTGGATGCCGCCATTGAGGTAGGAATATTTCTTATGGCCGATCACATCCAGGGTCCACAGCAGGCGCCCGGCCCAGCCGCCGCCTTCGTCGTCGTAGGCGACCACCTGGGTGTCCGGGGTCAGGCCCAGTTCGGAAAACAGCGCGGACAGGGCGTCGTCGCTGGGCAGCAGCCCGGGGGCCGGCTGGGTGCCGGCGAGCAGGCGCTTGAAGTCCAGGTGCACGGCACCGGGCACATGGGCCTGGTCGTAAACCTGATCCTTGCTCAGATCCACGATCAGCAGATTGTCATCGTCCAAATGGGCCGCCAGATCGGCGGGCTCCAGCAGTAGCGGCAGTTGAGCGGTCATGGCTAATCGTCTTCGCTGCGGAATGGGGTGCGTGAAAACAGACCTGATTGTAATGGAGGGACCCCATGGCTGTCAGATGTGTTCCCCGAAGGTCTATCGATAACGCTCGCGGCCTTCCTCATCCAGGGTGTCGGCGATCTGGAAGAAATTGTGCAGCCGCTCCTCGCTCACCTCGCCGTTCTCCGCCGCCTCGCGCAGGGCGCAGCCCGGTTCGTGGCGGTGGGTGCAGTTGCGGAAGCGGCAGTGGCCGGCCCGTTCGGAGAGCTCCCGGTAGCCGTGCAGCAGCTCCTCTTCGCTGATGTGCCAGAGCCCGAACTCGCGGATCCCCGGCGAATCGATCAGCCGGCCACCGTCCGGCAGGCGGAACAGGCGCGCGGTGGTGGTGGTGTGCTGGCCCAGGCCGGACACCCCGGACAGGTCGCCCACCGCCAGCTCGGCGCCGGGCAGCACCGCGTTCACCAGCGACGACTTGCCGACCCCGGACTGGCCCACGAACGCGCAGGTGTGCCCGGTCAGCGCGGTTTTAAGTGCCTCCAGGCCGGCGCCGTCCTCGGCGGACGCTTCGATCACCGGGTAGCCCAGATCGCGGTAAATATCGGTGATGTGGTCCAGGGCGTCGCGGCTCTCCGCGTCGATCAGGTCCGCCTTGTTCAGCACCAGGGTGGCGGGAATCCCGGACAGCTCCGCCGCCACCAGGTAGCGGTCGAGCAGGGCGGTGGAGGGCACCGGCATGGGCGCGAACACCACCAGCAGGCGGTCCACGTTGGCAGCCACCGGCTTCAGGTTGCCGTAGTTGTCCGGTCGCTTGAGCACGCTCTGGCGCGGTTCGATGGCGGTGACCACGCCGTCGCCTTCGCCCTCCACCCGGGGGGGCTGCCAGATCACCCGGTCGCCCACTACAAGCTGCTCCAGGTTGGCGCGGAAGTGGCAGCGCGCCGGAACCCCGGCCTCGTCTTCCACCAGCACCTGGCCGCCGAAGTGGGCCACCACGGTGCCCAATTGTTCCTCGCCCAGGGCGGTGGCCACCGGGTTTTCCTGGCCGGCCCGGTGCTGGGCCCGCTGGCGCCGTTCCGCCTGGATTTTCTCGATCCGCCACTTCTGGCGCCGGTTCAGTTTGCGTTTCGCCATAAATCACTGGGCGGCCGTACCGCCGTTAGCTGGGGATGCAGGCTGCAGGATACAGGAGCGCGCCCCGATCCGTTATCCTGCAACCTGCATCGCATTGATCATTCGGGAGCCCCATGACGCAATCACGAGACAACCTGATCTGGATCGACCTGGAAATGACCGGGCTGGACCCGGCCAATGACCGCATCATCGAGATCGCCACCATTGTCACCGACGCCCATTTGAACGTCCTCGCGGAGGGGCCCGTGATGGCGGTGCATCAGAGCGACGCGCTGCTCAACGGCATGGACGAATGGAACACCGAGCACCACAACAATTCCGGGCTGGTGGAGCGGGTCCGCGAAAGCGATCTGGACGACGCCGAGGCGGAGCGCCGCACCCTGGCGTTTCTGGAGCAGTACGTGGAAGCGGGCATGTCGCCCATGTGCGGCAACAGCATCTGTCAGGACCGCCGTTTCCTGGCCAACTACATGCCGCGCCTGGAAGCGTTTTTCCACTACCGCAACCTGGATGTGTCCACCCTCAAGGAGCTGGCGCGGCGCTGGAAGCCGGATATTCTGCCCGGCTTCAAGAAGGAGAATAAGCACCTGGCGCTGGACGACATCCGCGAGTCGATCGAGGAGCTGGCCTACTACCGCGAGCACCTGATCCGCTTGTAACGCCGGGCTTATTTTTCGCGAAGGCGCCGCAGCGCCCAAGAGGCGTGCTCCCGGACCAAATCGCTGGGATCGTTGATCGCCGCTTCCAGGGCCGCCAGAGCCTCCGGCGAGGCGGGGCCGTTACCCAGCGCCACCGCCAGGTTGCGCCGCCAGCGCTCGAAGCCGGCGCGGCGGATCGGCGAGCCTTCGGTGCGGCGCAGAAACGTCTCTTCGTCCCACTGAAACAGCGTCACCAGCTCGCTGTCCGCCAGGCCGTGGCGGGGCTGGAAATCGGTTTCCTTGCTGTGCGAGGCGAAACGGTTCCAGGGGCACATCAGCTGACAGTCGTCGCAGCCGAACACCCGGTTGCCGATGCCGCGGCGCAGGTCCTCCGGAATCGATCCGGGATGCTCGATGGTCAGGTAGGAGATGCAGCGCCGGGCGTCCAGCTGGTAGGGCGCCACAATGGCGTCGGTGGGGCACACGGTCATGCAGGCGGAGCACTTGCCGCAGTGTTCCTCGGCGGGCTCGTCCACCGGCAGCGGCAGGTCGGTGTAAATCTCACCGAGGAAAAACCAGCTGCCCGCGTGGCGATTGAGAATCAGGGTGTGCTTGCCCTGCCAGCCGAGGCCGGCTTTCTCGGCGAGGGGTTTTTCCATCACCGGTGCGCTGTCCACGAAGGCCCGGGCCAGGCGGGTGTCGGCCACTTCCTCGCGGATCAGTGCCGCCAGCCGCGCCAGCCGTTTGCGCACCAGCTTGTGGTAGTCGCGGCCCAGGGCGTAGCGGGACACATAGGCTTTTTCCTTTTGCTGCAGCACCTTGACCGGCTGGGTGTCCGGCGGCAGGTAGTCCATGCGCAGCGACAGCACACGCACGGTGTCCGGCTCCAGCTCCGCGGGCCGCGAGCGCTTGTTGCCGTGGGCGGCCATCCAGCCCATCTCGCCGTGGCGGCCGGCGGCCAGCCAGTCGTGCAGGCGCTGCTCCGCCTGGCTCAGGTCCAGGTCGGCGACGCCCATCTGCTGGAAGCCCAGCGCCCGGGCGTGCTCGGCGATGCGTGTTTTCAGGTCGCTGAAATCCATGGAAGCCAAGGTGGGTGATATAGTGTGGGTCATCCGTTCGAACGCAAGGATAACAGTGAATGCCGGTTAGATCGTTGCCCGAGGCGCTGTACAGCGCCGATCAGACCCGCGAACTGGACCGCCTGGCCGGTGAGGCCGGCCTCAGCGGTGAAGAGCTGATGGAGCGCGCCGGCCGCGCCGCGTTCGATGTGCTGCTGTCGCGCTGGCCGGACGTGTCGCGGCCGGCGGTGCTGTGCGGCGGCGGCAATAACGGCGGCGACGGCTATGTGGTGGCGCGGCTGGCCCGCGAGGCCGGTCTGGAGCCGGTGATCCACCATCTGCGCGACCCGGAGCGAATGAAGGGCGACGCCCTGACCATGGCCCGGCGCGCCCGCGATGCCGGCGTGCCGATGCGGGCGCTGTCCGTGGACGATCTTCCGGTGGACGCCCCGCTGCTGGTGGACGGCCTGCTCGGCACCGGCATCAGTGGTGCCTTGCGTGAGGACATGCGCGCGCTGATCGAAGCGCTGGACCGTCTCGGTAAGCCGGTGCTGGCCCTGGATGTACCCTCCGGCCTTAACGCGGATACCGGCGCCCCGGCCGGCGCGGTGCTGAGCGCCGACTGCACCCTCACCTTTATCGGCGTGAACCGGGGGCTGCTCACCGGCGCCGGCCCGGTGCACAGCGGCGAGCTGCTGTTCGACGATCTGGGCGTGGACCGTCCGGTGTATGAGCGCGTCGAGCGGCCGGTGTGGCGGCCCACGCCGGCCCGCCTGCGACAATGGCTGCCGCCCCGGAGACGGGACGCGCACAAGGGCCACTTCGGCCATGTGCTGGTGGTGGGCGGCGATCATGGCTTCGCCGGGGCGCCGTTGATGACGGCCCAGGCGGCGGCCCGTTGCGGCGCCGGGCTGGTGAGTCTGGCCACGCGGCCGGAGCACGCCCCGGCGGTGCTCGCCCGTCAGCCGGAGATCATGGTGCGCGGCGTCGACGGCGCCGAATCGCTGCGGCCGCTGCTGGAAAAAGCGTCGGTGGTGGCGGTGGGCCCGGGTCTGGGCACCGGCCCCTGGGGCCGGGTGTTGCTGGAGGAAGTGCTGGAAAGCGGTCTGCCGCTGGTGATCGACGCGGACGGCCTGAACGTGCTGATCGAACTGGATGCGGACGCCCGTGACAACTGGATTCTCACCCCGCATCCCGGCGAGGCGGGCCGGCTGCTCGGCAGCGACGGCGCCACCGTCCAGGCGGACCGGTTCGCGGCGCTGGAAAGCCTGGCCGCCCGCTACGGCGGCACCGTGCTGCTCAAGGGGCTGGGCACCCTGGTGCGCGGTGACGGCGGCACGGCGCTGATCAGCGACGGCAACCCGGGCATGGCCACCGGCGGCATGGGCGATGTGCTCACCGGAGTGATTGCCGCCCTGCACGCCCAGGGCCTGCCCGGCTATCAAGCGGCGGCGCTGGGTGCCATGGCCCATGCCCGCGCCGCCGACCGGGCCGCCGCCGGGGACGGCGAGCGGGGGTTGCTGGCCACCGATCTGCTGGCCGCGCTGCGGCCGGTGCTGAATGGAGACGACGAGCGTTAGATGAACGAACAGCATTTTCTCGCCGACGAGCAGGCTACGCTGGATCTGGGCGCGGCGCTGGCGTCCCGTCTGGGCGCCGGCCAGTGCGTGTATCTGCGCGGTGACCTGGGCGCCGGCAAGACCACGCTGGTGCGCGGCCTGCTGCGGGCGCTCGGGCACAAGGGCTCCGTAAAAAGTCCGACCTACACGCTGGTGGAACCGTATGACGTGGCCGGCGTCCATATCTATCATTTCGATTTATACCGGCTCGGGGACCCCGAGGAACTGGAGATGATCGGCATTCGCGACTATTTTGACGGTCATGCACTGTGCGTGCTGGAGTGGCCGGAACGCGGAAGCGGGGTTATTCCGCCGCCGGACCTCACCGTTACCCTGGCCGTGGAGAAACAGGGACGATATGCGAAGCTGGAATGGGCCCATGGCTGATAACCGAGTCCGTAGAAGGGGGCGCCGCAACGGGCTGAAAGTGGCCGTGTTGCTGGTCGGCCTGTTGCTGATGGTCGGCGCCCGCGCGGCGATCACCGTGGATTCCGTGCGCCTGCATCGGGCCCCGGACCACACCCGCATCGTCTTCGATCTGCCCGAGCCGGTGGAGCATACCCTGGACAAGCTGGCCGACCCGGACCGGGTGGTGGTGGACCTGATGGACGCGGACCTGGCCTTCGACGTGAGCGCCCTGGACTACAAGGACAGCCCGATCGAGAACATCCGCGTCGGCAAGCATGAGAATAAAACGCGGGTGGTGTTCGACCTCAGCGCCGCGGTGCGCCCGCGGACCAACCTTCTGAAACCGGTGGATCCGCACAGCTGGCGGCTGGTGGTGGACCTGTTCGACAGCGATCCTCAGCCGGTGAAAACCATCGAGGAACCGGAGGCCGACAGCGGCGAGCCGCGCCAGATGATCGTCGCCATCGACCCGGGTCACGGCGGCGAGGACCCGGGCGCCCTGGGCCCCGGCAATCTGCTGGAAAAAAATGTGGTGCTGCAGATCGCCCGCAAGGTGAAGGCGCGCATCGACCAGGAGCCGGGCATGAAGGCGGTGATGGTCCGCGACGGAGACTACTACGTGCCGCTGGCCGAGCGTCGCCGGGTGGCGCGCCAGGACAACCACGCCGACGTGTTTATTTCCATCCACGCGGACGCCTTCACCGACCCCCGCGCCCACGGCGCCAGCGTGTTCGCCCTGTCCAATCGCGGCGCCACCAGCGCCCGCGCCGCCTATGTGGCGAAAATGGCCAACGAATCGGACAAAGTGGCCGGGGTCTATGAGGAAGAGAAAGACGATTCCAACCTGCTCAATGTGCTGGCGGACATGCGCATGAGCGGCTCCATGGCCCACAGTCTTTATCTGGGTCGCCAGATTCTCGAGGAAATGGGGCAGATCACCAAGCTGCACGGCGGCCGCAAGACCGTGGAGCAGGCCGCCTTCGTGGTGCTCAAGGAGCCGGAGATGGTCTCGGTGCTGGTGGAAACCGGTTTTATTTCCAACCGGCAGGAGGCGCGCAATCTGAGCTCCAGCGCCCACCAGGAAAAGCTGGCGCGCTCCATCGTCAACGGCGTGAAGCAGTATTTCCGCACCCACCCGGCGCCGGGCAGCTGGTTCGCCGCCCAGCGCCGCGAGAACGGCGAGCAGCATCGTATCCAGCCCGGTGATACCCTGTCCGGCATCGCCCGCCAGTACCAGGTCTCCGAGCAGGCCCTGCGCGCCGCCAATGATATTCGCGATGACCGCATCATGGTGGGCCAGACCCTGACCATTCCCCGGTCCTGACGGCACAANCCGGTTTTAGTAAAGAGAGTTCCCTGTGGCAAAGATTCATCGGCTGGATTCCCGGCTCGCCAACCAGATCGCCGCCGGCGAGGTGGTGGAGCGCCCCGCCTCGGTGCTNAAGGAGTTGCTGGAAAACGCGCTCGACGCCGGCGCCCGCCAGATCACCGTGGACGTGGAGCAGGGCGGCACCAAGCTGATCCGGGTGCGCGACGACGGCAGCGGCATCGACCAGGATGACCTGCCGCTGGCCCTGTCCCGCCACGCCACCAGCAAGATCCGCGGCCTNGAAGACCTGGAGGCGATCGGCACCCTNGGTTTCCGGGGCGAGGCGCTGGCGGCGATCAGTTCGGTGTCGCGGNTGAGCCTGGCCAGCAACAGCGGCGACCAGGCCGAGGGCTGGCAGGTTACCGTGGAAGGGCGCGACATGGCGCCGTCCGTGGCGCCCACCGCGCACCCGCGCGGCAGCACCGTGACCATGCGCGACCTGTTCTTCAATACGCCGGCCCGGCGCCGTTTCCTGCGCACCGAGAAAACCGAATTCAACCACNTGGAAGAGGTGTTCCGGCGGGTCGCCCTGAGCGAATTCCAGACCGGCTTCCGCCTCAGCCANAACCAGAANGTGATCCACCAGTTGCCNCCCGGNGACGACGAGACCCTGCGCGCCGCNCGGGTGGCGCGGCTGTGCGGCCGCGCCTTCATGGATCAGGCGCTGACCGTGGACATCGAGCACGCCGGCCTGCGGCTGCACGGCTGGATGGGNCTGCCCACNTTNTCCCGNNCCCAGGCGGANNTGCAGTATTTCTACGTNAACGGNCGGGTGATCCGCGACAAGGTGGTCAGCCACGCGGTGCGCCAGGCCTACGCGGACGTGCTCTACCACGGCCGCCACCCGGCCTATGTGCTGTTCTTCGAAGTGGACCCGGCGCTGGTGGATGTGAACGTGCACCCCACCAAGCACGAGGTGCGGTTCCGCGAACAGCGCATGGTCCACGATTTTCTGTTCCGCAGCCTGCACCGGGCGATCGCCGAGGTGCGCCCGGGCGAGGGGCAGTACGGCGAGGGCCGCCCCGGTGAGGCCGCGCCGGTGCTGGAAGAAACCGCGGCGCCCAGCCAGGGCCATATGGCCCTCGGTAACCCGGCCGGCGGCGCCCCCGGCGTATCGGAGGCGCCGCGCCGCGCCTTCGGCGGCGGCGCCGGATTCGGTGGCGGCTACAGCGGTGCTTATAGTGGCGGCTCGATCGCNGACGGCGCCCGCCAGGCCGGNGCCTACGGGCAGATGGTGTCGGCCACNCCNGCGCCNGGCGGTGANCCGGAGGCGTCGCACACNCCGCCGCTGGGNTANGCGGTGGCGCAGCTGCACGGCATTTTNATCGTCGCCGAGAACGAACACGGCATGGTGCTGGTGGACATGCACGCCGCCCACGANCGNATTACCTACGAGCGTCTGAAACGGGACTGGGCCGAGGANAAAGTGCGCAGTCAGCCGCTGCTGGTGCCGGTGTCCATGGCGGTGTCGTCCCGCGAGGCGGATTTCGCCGAGCAGCAGCCNCAGGTGTTCCAGCGCCTGGGTTTCCTGGTCGANCGGGCCGGCCCGGAAACCCTGGTGGTGCGCGAGGTNCCNGCGCTGCTGCGCAACGCGGACAGCGAGACGCTGGTCCGGGACGTGCTCAGTGACTTGCTCGCCCACGGCAGCAGCGAGCGCATCGAGCAGCANCTGGACGCGCTGCTCTCGTCCATGGCCTGNCACGGCAGCGTGCGNGCCAACCGGCGNCTNACCGTGCCGGAGATGAACGCCCTGCTGCGCGACATGGAGGCCACCGAGCGCTCCGGGCAGTGCAACCACGGGCGCCCCACCTGGACCCAGATGAGCGTCAAGGAGCTGGACCGGCTCTTCATGCGGGGGCAGTAGCGTGCCCGACCCGATTATCCTNCTGATGGGCCCCACCGGGGCCGGCAAGACCGAGCTGGCGATCCNGGCCGCCGAAACCCTGCCCGTGGAACTGATCAACGTGGATTCGGCGCTGGTCTACCNGGGGCTGGACATCGGCGCGGCGCGGCCNTCGGCGGCGGAGCTGGCGCGGGCGCCNCANCGNNTGATGGGGTTNCGCGANCCGGCCCGNCCCTATTCGGCGGCGGATTTCCGCGCCGACGCCCTGNCGGAAATCGAGGNGATCAGCGCCGCCGGCCGCATTCCGCTGCTGGTGGGCGGCACCATGCTCTACTTCAAGGCGCTGGTGGAAGGNCTGGCGCCGTTGCCCGAGGCCGACCCGNCGGTGCGCGCNGANATNNCNGCCCTGGCGGAGCGGGAAGGCTGGCCGGCGGTGCACCGCGAGCTGGCCCGGGTGGACCCGCCCAGTGCCGACCGTCTCAAGCCCACNGACNGNCAGCGGCTGCAGCGCGCCCTGGAGGTGTTCCGCCTGACNGGCCGGCCGNTGAGCGCCTTTCACGGCGAGCACGACACCGCCGCCACGCCCCTGGGGGACGGCTTTTTCCGNTTCCCGGGNCTGGACCGGCCGGTGCTGAGCCTGGCGGTGGTGCCGCCGCGCCCGGANCTGCANCGGCGCATNGANCANCGNTTCATGGCCATGCTGGANGCCGGGCTGGTGGANGAGGTGGCGGCNNTGCNCCGGCGCGGCGANCTGCACGCCGAGNTGCCGGCGCTCAAGGCGGTGGGNTANCGCCAGGTNTGGCGCTATCTGGANGGCGATTGGGATTACCCTACCATGGTGGAAAAGGGTATTATTGCCACACGGCAGTTGGCCAAACGGCAGCTTACCTGGCTGCGTAAATGGCCNGGAGTGGAAACCTACGACAACACCCGTGACGNGGGTCGCATCGCCTGTAAAGAGCGGCTTGCAGGGGTTTGTAAAACCGTGTTTAGTTGACTCGCGGACTGTTTTTTTAAGGCTTGTTTTATTGGGACCAAGCCCCATAAAAGAACAACGAGTTAACAGGGCTTTCGGATGGTGGGGTCGGAAACTTTTCCTCGGGAAGGCTGCCATAGAAGTCCCATGGCCCCAGGACCGACCGGCATGGATGGCCGGCGGCACGTGGCCCGGACGTTAGCGCTGATAATTGCCCGCACTGTTTGGGCACCCACTTTTTATGACTCTTAAGGAGATTTGCCATGTCAAAAGGGCACTCGCTACAAGACCCTTTTCTCAATGCCCTGAGAAAGGAGCGCATCCCGGTTTCGATCTTTCTGGTGAACGGCATAAAGTTGCAGGGACAGATTGAGTCCTTCGACCAGTACGTGGTGCTGTTGAAGAACGCCGTCAGCCAGATGGTCTACAAGCACGCTATTTCCACCGTGGTTCCGGCCCGTAATCCGCGTGCCGCGGGCACCGGCGGCAACCCGGCCATGGCCGGCACGGCGGCACCGCAGAACGACGGCCCCGGCGAGGACTTCGGCAATCAGTAAGCCGATTCCCGAATTTCGCCCCCGTCAAAGCCACGCCGTCCGGCGTGGCTTTGTTTTATATTGAGGTCTATGGATCTATTCGATCGTACAGAACAGGTTCGTACCGGCGCCGGTGAGAAAGCGGTGCTGGTGCATATCGACCTGCCCGACGCCCTGGGNCGCGAGGACCTGGACGANTTTNATCATCTGGTGACCTCCTCCGGGGTGGANCCGGTGGTGGAGTTGNTGGGCAAGCGCGACCGNCCCGACCCGGCGCTGTTNATCGGTTCCGGCAAGGCNGANGAGCTGGCGGNGCTGGTGCGNGAGCANCAGGCCGACGTGGTGNTGTTCAACCATGGNCTGAGCGCCGGNCAGGANCGCAACCTGGANCGNGCGGTGAAATGCCGCGTGCTCGACCGCACCGGNCTGATTCTGGANATNTTCGCCCANCGGGCGCGNACCCACGANGGNCGNCTGCAGGTGGAGCTGGCGCANTTGCAGCATCTCTCCACCCGGCTNGTGCGCGGCTGGACCCACCTGGAGCGCCAGAAGGGCGGTATCGGCCTGCGCGGNCCGGGTGAGACCCAGCTGGAAACCGACCGCCGCNTGCTGCGCGAGCGTATCCGCTCGATNCAGGCGCGGCTGGACAAGGTGCGCAAGCAGCGCGCCCAGGGCCGNCGNGCCCGGGACCGNTCNGAAACCCCGCTGATCTCNCTGGTGGGGTACACCAACGCCGGCAAGTCGACGCTGTTCAACGCGCTCACCACCGGCGACGTCTACGTGGCCGACAAGCTGTTCGCCACCCTGGACCCGACCCTGCGCAAGGTGCGGGTGCCCGGGGTNGGGCCGGCGATTCTGGCCGACACGGTGGGCTTTATCCGCCACCTGCCGCACCGGCTGGTGCAGGCGTTCCGCGCCACCCTGGAGGAGACCGTTAACGCGTCCTTGCTGCTGCATGTGACAGACAGTAGTGTCGAAGAGAGCGACGCNAACGTGGCCGCGGTGAACGAAGTCCTGGAAGAAATCGGCGCGGATACCGTGCCCGTGCTGCATGTTTACAATAAGGTGGANGCCCTGGAAGACGCNTCGCCGCACCTGGAACGCGATGAACAGGGGCTGCCCTGGCGTGTCTGGTTGTCGGCGCGCACCGGCGAGGGCTTCGACCTGTTGCATCAGGCGATCGCCGAGCGNCTGGCGGACCGNTGGGTGGANCGCTGGTTGCGGNTGCCTCCGGAGGCCGGCCGNCTGCGGTCGCGCCTCCATGANGCCGGCGAGGTGCGCGAGGAACAGGCGGCCACCGACGGCGGCATGCTGCTGCGGGTACATGTCAATCGGGTGCACTTCGAACGTCTGCTGCGCGAAGCCGGCCTGCGTGAAGAACAGGTCCGTGTTCNTGACCCTTCGGTTGCAGAGACGGATACCCCTTCCTACAATCCTGAACGCTCGCACAGAGCGGGATAACGGAGAATTCAATGGCCTGGAATGAACCCGGCGGAAACAAACCCAGGGACCCCTGGGGCGGGGGCGGCGGCGGTGGCGATCAGCGACCGCCCGATCTTGATGAAGCGCTGAAAAACCTTAAGGACCGCATCAACAACCTGTTCGGCGGCAAAGGCGGCGGCGGTGGCGGCGGCAACAAGTCGTCCGGCGGCTTCCCCGGCGGCCTGCTGGCGGTGGCCCTGGTGGTGCTGGTGGTCGGTTATGTGCTGATGGGTTTTTACCTGGTGGACCAGCGTGAGCGCGGCGTGGTGCTTCGCTTCGGTGAATTCAACCGCATGGTGGACCCGGGCCTGAACTGGCGCGCGCCGATCATCGAGCAAAGCATGTCGGTGGACGTGGGCCAGAACCGCAGCTACGAAATCAGCGAGGAAATGCTCACCGAGGACACCAACATTGTCGCGGTGACCCTGGAAGTCCAGTACAAGGTACTCGATCCCCAGGCGTTCCTGCTGCGCGTGGGCGCGCCGGAAACCATCCTTCAGCACGCCACCAGCTCGGCGCTGCGCCACGTGGTGGGCAGCTCGACCATGGACGACGTGCTGCGCGACCGCCGCGAGGACATCCGTCTGCTGGTGCGCGAGCGGTTGCAGGAGTATCTGGACCGCTACAACACCGGCCTGGTGATCAACCAGGTGGTGCTGGACAAAACCGCCGCGCCGGAAGCGGTGCGTGACGCCTTCGACGACGTGGCCAAGGCCAAGGAAGACGAAGACCGCTTCAAGAAAGAAGCCGAGGCCTACTACAACTCGGTGATTCCGGAAGCCCGCGGCCAGGCCGCGCGCATCACCGAGGAAGCGGAAGCCTACAAGGTCCGCGTGGTGGCCGAAGCCGAGGGTGACGCGGCCCGCTTCACCGACCTGGTGGCGGAATACCGCAAGGCACCGGAAGTGACCCGTCAGCGTCTCTACCTGGACAGCCTCACCGAGGTGTTCAGCAACTCCAGCAAGGTATTGCTGGACGCGCAGGGCAGTGACAGCCTGATGTATCTGCCTCTGGACCAGATGTTCAAAGGCAAGCAGCCGGTGTCCGGCGACAGCGGCGCCTCGAACCGCGGCAGCGGTTCCGGCGGCTCCTCGTCGTCGACCACCTCGAGCGCCGGCGCCGATGACGGCGGCAGTGGCCGTTCCGGCTCGCGCAGTCTGTACCAAAGCAACCGCACGGAGATTCGCTGATGGGCACACGTAGCTGGCTGATGCTGGTGGCAGTGGGCGTGCTGTTGCTGCTGGCTCTGGACTCTTTTTACATCGTCAACGAAACCGAAAAGGCCGTGCTGAAGCGATTCGCGCGGGTGGAAAAAGCGGACATCGAACCGGGTATTTACCCGAAGGTGCCGTTGATCGACGACGTGGTGCGTGTGGACGGCCGTCTGCTCACCCACGACGTGCCCACCCAGTCGTTTCTGACCGCCGAGAAGAAACTGCTCAACGTGGACGCCTTCGTGACCTGGCGCATCGCCGACGTGCAGCGCTACATCGTCAGTGTCGGCGCCGGCGTCAACGACGGCCTGGCCATGGAGCGCCGCGCCCGGGAGCTGCTCGATCCGCGTGTCAACGAGGCGCTGCGTAACCAGTTCGCCAATCGTACCGTGCAGGAAGTGGTGGCCGGCCAGGGCGGGGCTTTGCCCGACGACGCCCTGGATCCCACCGCGGACCTGCTCAGCGGTGGCGACGGCGAGCCGAAAACCACCTCCGAAGTGGAGGCGGACGCCGAGGCCGAGGCTGAGGCGGAGGCCGCCGACGACGGTGGAGAGTCCACCGACACGGCGGCGTCGTCACTGGGCGACGAGACCGATCAGCGCGAGAAGCTGATGAACTCCGTGGCCCAGGAAGTGAACGCCGCCACCCTGGAGGATCTGGGCATCGAAGTGGTCGACGTGCGCGTCAAGCAGGTGGACTGGCCGGATCAGGTGCGTGGCCGGGTGTTCGACCGGATGCGCGCCGAGCGTGCCCGTGACGCCGCCGAGCACCGGGCCCGGGGCCGTGAGGACGCCGAGCGCATCCGCGCCGCCGCCGACCGCCAGCGTACGCAGATCGTGGCTCAGGCCTACGAGGAAGCCCAGCGCCTGCGTGGTGCCGGTGACGCCCGCGCCACCTCGATCTACGCCGACGCCTATGGCAAGGACGAGGAGTTCTTCCGCTTCTACCGCAGCCTGCAGGCGTATCGGGACAGCTTCGATTCCAAGGAAGACGTGCTGATCCTCTCTCCGGACAGCGAGTTCTTCCAGTACATGAAGCAGAACCGCGGCCGCTGAACGCCGGGTGCCCGCCGCCGGGCGGCGGGTATCTGCCCCTCGGGGGACGTGTTAGAATCCATTAACCGGGTCACGAGGCCCGGTTTTTTTGTGGCCGCCACCTCTGCCGGCCCTCCGTTGGACCCCTGTGTCGATTGAATACCCTCGGGATCGTAAGATGAATCAGGAAGAACAGTGGTTGTTGCCCGACGGCGTCGAGGAAGTGCTTCCCGAACGCGCCCGGGCCATCGAACAACTGCGCCGCCGGGCTCTGGACCTGTACCAGTCCTGGGGCTACGAGCTGGTGTACCCGCCGCTGATCGAATTCCTGGAGTCCCTGCTCAACGGCGCCGGCCGTGACCTGGAGCGGGACACCTTCAAGATCACCGACCAGCTCAGCGGCCGCCTGATGGGCGTGCGCGCGGACATGACCCCGCAGGTGGCGCGCATCGACGCCCACAGCCTGCGCCGCAACGCCCCCACCCGTTTGTGTTACTGCTCCACGGCGCTGCGCGCCCGGCCCACCCAGGTGGGCGGCACCCGGCTGCCCTACCAGCTCGGCGTCGAGCTGTTCGGCCACGCCGGCGGCGACAGCGACCTGGAAGTGATCCTGCTGATGGGCGAGACCCTGGCCCTGGCCGGCGCCAACGACAAAGTGGTGCTGGACCTGGGGCACGTGGGNATTTTCCGCGCCCTGGTGGACGCCTGCGATCTGGACGCCGCCGCCCAGGCGACNCTGGAAGACATCTATCTGCGCAAGGCGCGCACCGAACTGACCCGNTTCCTGGACNGCCAGGCCCTGCCGGAGGCCGCCGCGCGGGCGCTGGCGGCGTTGCCGTTCCTGGACGGCGACACCGGCGTGTTCGCCCAGGCCCGCGGCCTGCTGGCNGACTTTCCGGACGCCACCCGGGCGCTCGCCGATCTGGAACGGCTGGTGGCGGTGCTCGCCNAGCGCGGCCTGGACGTGCACCTGGACCTGGGCGAGCTGCGCGGCTACCACTACCATACCGGCTGTGTGTTCGCCGCCTACCTGCCCGGCGACAGCGAGCCGCTGGCCAAGGGCGGCCGCTACGACCATATCGGTGAAGTGTTCGGCCGGGCGCGCCCGGCCACCGGCTTCAGCGCCGACCTGAAGAAGCTGGCTTCCCTGGCGCCGGTGCCGCGCGCCGGTGCCGTGCTCGCCCGCGGCGAACTGGCGGACGCCGGTTTCGCCGCCCGGGTGGCGGAACTGCGCGCCCAGGGCGAGCGCGTGGTGCTGGCTCTGGCCGGCGCCGATAATGATCCCGCTGAATTGGGGTGCGACCGCGAGCTGGTGTCCGCCGGCGACGGCTGGACCCTGCAATCCATTTCCTCCTGACAGGCCAAAGCGAACAGCCATGGGCAAGAACGTCGTAATTCTCGGTACCCAATGGGGTGATGAAGGCAAGGGCAAGATCGTCGATCTGCTCACCGACCAGGCCGCCTACGTGGCCCGTTTCCAGGGCGGCCACAACGCCGGCCACACCCTGGTGATCGACGGCGAGAAGACCGTCCTCCACCTGATCCCCTCCGGCATNCTGCGCGACAACGTGCAATGCCTGATCGGCAACGGCGTGGTGCTGTCGCTGGAAGCCCTGCTCAAGGAGATCCGCGGCCTGGAAGACAAGGGCGTGCCGGTGCGCGAGCGCCTGCGCCTGTCCTCCGCCTGCCCGCTGATCCTGCCGGTGCACGCGGCGCTGGACCAGGCCCGGGAAGTGGCCCGTGGCGCCCAGAAAATCGGCACCACCGGGCGCGGCATCGGACCGGCCTACGAAGACAAGGTGGCGCGCCGGGGCGTGCGCCTGGGTGATGTGTTCCACCGCGANCGCTTCGCCGCCAAGCTGGGTGAAGTGATGGACTACCACAACTTCATCCTGCGCAGCTTCTACAACGCCGAGCCGGTGGACTTCCAGAAAACCCTGGACGACACCCTGGCCCAGGCCGAGGACATCCGCGCCATGGTGTGCGACGTCACCGCCACCCTGCACGGCGCCCGCGAGCGCGATGAGAACATCATGTTCGAAGGCGCCCAGGGCACGCTGCTGGACATCGACCACGGCACCTACCCCTACGTAACCAGCTCCAACACCACCGCCGGCGGCACCGCCACCGGCACCGGTTTCGGGCCGCTCTATCTGGATTACGTGCTGGGCATCACCAAGGCCTACACCACCCGGGTGGGCAGCGGGCCCTTCCCCACCGAGCTGTTCGATGAGACCGGCCGCTACCTGGCGGAGAAGGGCCACGAGTTCGGCTCCACCACCGGGCGCGCCCGCCGTTGCGGCTGGTTCGACGCGGTGGCGCTCAAGCGCGCCATCCAGATCAACTCGATCAGCGGCCTGTGCCTGACCAAGCTGGACGTGCTCGACGGCCTCGAGGAAGTGAACATCTGCGTGGGCTACCAGGGCCCGGACGGCAAGGCCCTGGAGTGCGCCTGGGACGCGGACAGCTATTCCGAGGTGACCCCGGTGTACGAGTCGGTGCCCGGCTGGTCCGAGTCCACCATCGGCGTTAAGAAACTCGAGGACCTGCCGGCCAACGCCCGTGCCTACCTCAAGCGCATCGAGGAAGTCACCGGCGCGCCCATCGACATCATCTCCACCGGCCCGGACCGGGCCGAGACCATCGTCCAGCGCCACCCGTTCGGGTAGCGTCGTCGCGGCCGGCCGTCACTCCGTGGCGCCGGCCGCCGACCAGTCCAGGCGGATGTCATAGCCGTCGATCCGCTTCTCCGGTTTCAGTGGCGTCACTTCGTCCGGATTGATGTGCCGGTAGACGTTCTCCGCCGGCTTCAGCGTGGCGTCGCGGCCGTACAAATAGCTCTGCTCTTCGACGATCAGCTTGTAGGCCTTGTTCAGCGCCAGGGCCCGTTCGCGGCTGGGCGTGATCAGCTCGTAGACGTCGGCGCCGGCCACCTTGTCGCGCTTGAGGCTGCCGTCCTCGTTGAACCAGCGCGCCTGCATCTCGTCGTTTTCGCGGAACTCGTTGCCGCCGCCCACCAGCCGCAGGTACTGGGCGATCTCGCCCTCGTCCTGGTTGATCGCAGGGGCGTCGCGCATGCCTTTGATGTCGATGTAGCCCCAGCCCTCGGCGCCGGTGACCTTGCGCGGGAAGGCGAAGGTCTGGTCGATGGTGGTGCCCACGGTGGTGTGGCAGCCCATGCAGAAGCGCTGCTCCTGATTGCTCTGCGGGCGCAGGCTGCCGTCTTCTTTCTCGATGAAGCCCAGCACCATCCAGCCGAAGCCGTTGTCCATGCCCCGGTCGCCGTGGTCGGTGTAGTAGGGCAGGTTGCCTTCGGCTTTTTCCTGGTGCTCGTTGCCGTACAGGGATTTCAGGTGGGCGCTGTTATAGAAGCGGATCTTGTTCATATAGCGCACTTCCTTCATGCGCGGCGGCAGGCCGATGCCGCCGTGCGCGTCCACGCCCACGTAGCGCACCGTGTGCAGGAACTCAATGCCTTCCGGGTAGAGCATGTCGGTGACCGGCACGTCGGCGGCGCCGCCCAGGTAGTGGTCGCGCTTCAGCAGGGTGCGGGCGGTGCCGAGGGTGCCGTCGCCGTCCAGGTCGGCGCACACCGCCTGCTCGTCGATGGGCGGCGTGCTGATGCGGTCCAGCTCCTTGATCGCCATCTCCATCAGCGACAGGTTGGCCAGGTAGACGTCCCGGGACGCCGCGTCGTGATCGGCGCAGGTGCTGGTGCGGAACGGCTCCGGCAGCCGCACCATGACGTCGTCGGTGCTGCCGTTGGTGGGCCAGAAGGTGCTCGGCAGCGGCTTGTAGTTGAACGCCACCCAGTGGCTGCCGTCCTTGGCGAAGCCTTGCTCGTCGAACGCCCGGGCGCCCTGCTGCAGGCCTTCGATGTAGGGCACCGGGCCCTGCCAGTCGCTGTCTTCGGCCAGGTCGGTCATCGCCGGGGTGTAATTGTCCTGGTTGATGTAGTCGATGATGGCCTGGTCGGACATCTTCGCCACCTGCTCGCGGCGGTCCACGAACAGGTTGAGCCAGTGGTTGGTTTCACCTAGCTCGGAAAAGTCATAAGCGCCCTGCAGATAGCCGTCCCACATGGTG